>Ga0082212_10006421_pt1 | contig 15812 bp, 15 predicted proteins | sample TergutNt197P3_FD_71548 | JGI IMG/M metagenome (GOLD analysis project Ga0082212, IMG submission 71548) | Neocapritermes taracua P3 segment gut microbial communities from Petit-Saut dam, French Guiana - Nt197 P3 | ecosystem: Host-associated > Arthropoda: Insects > Digestive system > Gut ...
TCATCTCTGTTTTGACCTTCAAGGATTTAGTAGCTTACGGGCCAGAAGCATCAATAAAAAACAACAATTAAAGAAAAGCGTCTTTTGCCTAGCTGGCCTTTGCTGCGCAAAGTCACAGCTAATGCACAATGTCGCGCTTTTCTACACACTCTGTCCTCTGGCTTCTGGCCTCTTGCGGGCAAAGTCCGCTTTAGATATATGCATGAAATAATTAGACACGGATTTCCGCTGTTGTCTGAGGATATGAGGAAAATAGGTACTTTTATTTGATGAGCAAAAAAAATTTAATGCTTTTTATAAATTATTGTTACCACGCAATAAGAGAAGGTTACTGTTCACAGGTTATAAAATTTTAACTGTGCTTGCCTGCTACATCTACCCCCCCAGTCGGCAAAGCCGACTTGCCCCCCTCTTTGCTGGCAAGAAAATGGCGCTACTCGGCCCCATAAAAAAGGGCAAGATGAATGAAACTGCTCGCCCCCCCTTTCAAGGGGGGGAAGGGGGGGTTATAACTCGCAACCTACAGCCATCTTTTCTGCTTCCTACTAAAGATTTTGGGATCCAAGCTACATCCACCCCCCACTCTTCACACTCCACTCTCCACACTCCACACTCCACTCTCCACACTCCACTCTGAACAAACTAAAAAGCAGGTGATGACTATGCGAACAAAACCCCATAAACGGCAAGTACTAAAGTTCAGCCTTGGCAGATTAGCGTCTCAAGCCACCCTTATTATCAGCCTTTTGGCCTTGATTTCTGTTATCGTATTTATTCTTGTCCGTGGTCTTCCCTATATTAATTTGCAGCTTTTATTTGGGGATTATGGCGCTTATCCTTCGATAAAGCCTGCGCTTGCCGGCACTTTTTATTTGATTCTGATTGCTATTATCATTGCCGCGCCTATCGGGATCGGCAGCGCCATTTTCTTATCGGAATATATGAATTCCACAAGCCGCCTGATCCGGGTGATCCGGATCGCCACGGAAACCCTGGCGGGAATACCCTCGATCGTCTATGGGATTTTTGGTTATCTGGTTTTTGTCGTTGCCCTCGGTTTTAAATATTCCCTGATCGGCGGCGGCATTACTTTGGCAATCATGATATTGCCTGTTCTGGTCCGCTCCAGCGAGGAGAGCCTGATTGCCGTACCTCACTCCCTAAGGGAGGGCAGCTTTGCCCTCGGTTCGTCAAAGGTGCGCACTATTTTTTCGGTTGTTTTGCCCTGCGCTGCCAGCGGCATTGTGACCGCCTTGATTTTAGCGATCGGGCGCGTCATCTCCGAGAGCGCTGTTTTGATTTTGACCATTGGGATGGTAGTCAATATAATGCCGGCAAATCTGGCTTCGCCCGGAACAAGCCTGGCTCTGGATGTCTATTATTTCGGCTCCCACGGCTACCCCGAACAAGCAGCAGCCACCGGTGTGGTTTTACTTATCCTGGTAATATCTATCAACATTATAGCAACTGCATTAGGAAAGATATTCGGCAAAGGGGAGCTTGTTAACGGCTGAGAGTTAAAATCTATCCAAACTCTTACCAGACAACAGAAAATGTTGAAGCATTTAATTATGAATTATGAATTAATTAAAGGGGAGTTTGTTAATGGCTGAGAGTTACAATATATCCGTCCGCGATTGCGATCTTTATTACGGGGATTTTCATGCCTTGAAAAATGTCAATATTGAAATTGAAGAACATGAGGTCACGGCCTTTATCGGTCCCTCCGGTTGCGGTAAATCGACATTTATCAGAATATTCAATCGAATGAACGATTTAGTGGAAGGCTGCAGGATCACAGGTACTATCAAAATCGGCCTGGAAGATATTTATGCCAAAACCACAGATATCCCTTTATTGCGAAAAAATGTGGGTATGGTTTTTCAAAAGCCCAATCCTTTTCCCATGAGCATTTATGATAATATCGCTTTTGCCCCCCGCACTTTTGGCATCAAGAAAAAAGGCGATCTGGACGGTATTATCGAGCATTCTCTGAAACAGGCCGGCCTATGGGAAGAAGCAAAAGACCGCCTGAAAAAAAGCGCCATGGGCTTATCCGGGGGCCAGCAACAGCGGCTTTGCATAGCCAGGGCTCTGGCGGCCGATCCCCAAATACTGCTGATGGATGAACCCACCAGCGCTCTCGACCCTATTTCCACCGGAAAAATCGAGGAATTGATGAGTGAGCTGAAATCCGACTATACCATTGTGATAGTCACCCACAACATGCAGCAGGCAACCCGCATCTCCGACAAAACGGCTTTTTTCCTTCTGGGAGAAATAATTGAATATGATAGCACAGAGGTAATTTTTTCTAAACCCAAGGATAAACGAACTGAAAACTATATAACAGGAAGATTTGGTTAAGATGGCGAAAGGAGTATAGCAATGTCTATCAGAGTGCGTTATGAAAGAGAATTGAAAGGCGTTTTTGATAATCTGGTACTGATGTGCCGCCATAATGAGGTAGCTATTGAAAAATGCGTCAAATCGCTGATAGAAAGGGATTTTGAGCTGGCAAAAGAAGTCTATGCCGAAGATAAGCTGATCGATAAAATAGAGCGCGAGATCGAACAGTCCTGTCTGAGGATACTGCTTATGGAGCACCCCGTAGCGGGAGATTTTTTGGAGGTAGCGGCAGCTTTGAAAATGATTACCGATCTGGAGCGGATCGGCGACCAGGCGCGGGACATTGCCGAAATCACCCTCCAGTTCGGGGATGATACCTATCTGAAAAAGGATGATACCTATATCAAAAAACTGGTGCATATCCCCCAAATGGCGGTAATTGTGATTCAAATGGTCAAAGACGGGGTGCAAGCCTATATCAACCGCGACCTTACGCTTGCCCGTTCCCTAGGCAAAACCGATGATAAGGTAGATGAGTTGTTTAATACCGTAATGAACGAATTGACCGCCTTGATCAGAAAAAACCCGGAAAATGCCGAGCAAGCCATCCTCTTTATGATGATCACCAAATATTTAGAACGGATCGGCGATCATGCCGTAAATATAGGCGAATGGGTAGAGTACGCCATTACGGGCCATCATCCTAAGGATTAGTTAGGAGTTAGGAATTAGGAGTTTGGAGTTGTTGTAAAAACGCTTCGCGTTTTATTGATTATAGTAAAAAGATTTATACCTGTGCGGTTGGGTTACGATAACCTATAAATCAATGCAAATGCAGAGATAAGCAAGATGCTCAGGTTTACGTACGCCCTGTAGGGGCGGCCATTGGCCGTCCGCGGACGCGCAATGCGCGCCCCTACAGGGGACATTTGAATATCCAACCGCACAGCTTGAAAGATTTTCGTTCAAAAAAAAGAAAAAGCAGGGCTTTTTCTTTCCAAAACTCCTAACTCCTAACTCCTAACTCCTCACTTTTCAGTAATGAACATTTCCACCATATGAGTATATAATTTGGAGTGATGTATGTGAAACAGACAATCTACGTCATAGAAGATGATCTTGCTTTGCAGGAGCTTTATGCTTATACTTTGGAAAATGATTTTATTTGTCATTGTTTTGCCGATGGGGAATCGTTTTTTGAGGCGTTGCCTGATAATGTTCCTGACCTTGTTTTGCTGGATATTATGTTGCCCGGTGAGGATGGGTTTGCGATTTTATCCCGCTTGAAAACTGCTAAATCAACTTTCCATATTCCGGTTATTATGATATCGGCCAAGGGTGAGGAAATCAACAAGGTCAAGGGACTTAATCTGGGGGCTGATGATTATATTGCCAAACCCTTCGGCGTTTTGGAGCTGGTGGCCCGGATCAAAGCTAATCTGCGCAAGAATAAAAAAACAGCGGGGGAAAATATTACCTATAAGGATATTTTTATTGATTTCGCCAAACATCAGATCATTATCAATGACAAACAAATTTCCACAACACTCAAAGAATATAATCTGCTCTCGCTGCTTTGTGCCAATGCGGAAAAGGTCCAGGACCGGGAAACTATATTTCGCGAGGTCTGGGGAGACAATTTTATAGGAGAAACCCGCACCCTGGACATTCACATCAAAGAGCTCCGCAGAAAGCTTGCGGAAGCCGCAAGTGAAGTTATGATCCAAACTGTCCGAGGGGTGGGATATATGCTGATATGAAAAAGCGCTTGTTTATTTATGCCACTACCATTATCATTTTCGGGCTATTATGTTTCTTTGCTGCTACTGTCTATATAACGCATGCCAATAACCTGAGCCTTGCCAAAGACACGGTTATGGAAACGACCCGGATCTACGCGGATCTTTTCAGCGGCGATACCGATATTTCCTCATTAGTCCAAGCCGGCAGCGATACCCGGATCACAGTCGTCGCCCCGGATGGAACGGTTTTGGCCGATAGCCGTCCTCTTGATGTCAGCCTGCTGGAAAACCATTTGACCCGGCCGGAAATAGCAGCTGCGGCAAGCGGCTCTCCCGCAGCCTTTGTCCGCCGCTCCGATACTCTAGGGGTGGATTTGATTTATTATGCCCTGAAAGCGGCAAGCGGCGACAGCTATGTTTTTATCCGCGCGGCCATTCCCGTAGCCAATATCAACGCCTATCTCTCCCGCTCTCTGCCTCTGTTGGTATTTTCCCTGCTGATCGTTACCCTAATCTGTTTCTTTTTGATCCGCAGGGCAGTAGAGCGGATCATCAAGCCCTTTAGCTCCGTGGAACGGAAATTAAGATTATTGTCAAGGGGTGAATATAAACCGGAACCTATATTCAAAAACTATGAAGAGATAGATATGATCACCAGGGAAATCGATGATATCGCTTTGATTTTGCAGGAAAATTTTACCAATTTGCGCGATGAGAAAGGCAAATTGGCTTTTATTCTTAATAATATCGGCGACGGGCTTTTTGTGGCAGACGAAAACAAAGACATTGCCCTGATAAACTCCGCCGCCCTGGATATCTTTGATGTTACGCCTGATATATCCGGCAAGAACGTCAATTATTTGTCTTATGATAAAAACCTGACCGAGGCGATAGAAGATTGCGCGGGTCTTGCCAAAAATGCCTTATTTGAGCTAAACCTGAACGGCGGAATATTTTTGGTCACGGTCAAGCGGCTCCAGGACACCCAGCTGACAATGGTTGTATTGTCCGATGTCACGGAAAACCGGGAAAACACTAAAAGGCGGGAAGAATTTTTTGCCAATGCTTCCCATGAGCTTAAAACCCCGCTAACTGCTATTAAAGGGTTCAATGATTTGGCGGCAATCAACAATAAAGCTGAAAATATCGGCAAATACATCGATAGCATCAGCCGCGAAACAGACCGGATGCTATTGCTGATCGAAGATATGCTGAAGCTATCCGAGCTGGAAAATACGCAAAGCAAAAGCCCCGTATCCGTATCGCTGGCCAAAATAGTGACGGAGGTTGAAGAAGCTCTTTCCACCCCCATCAGGGAAAAATCAATCAGCTTTGAAACTTCCGGCGATGCTCAGGTAACAGCCGAAGCGGAGCATGTTTACGAACTGGTCAAAAACATTGCGGAAAACGCCGTGCGCTACAACAATCAAGGCGGCTGGGTTTCCCTAACAATCAATATCGATAAAGAAGAGATCCGGATGACTGTGGCCGATAATGGGATCGGTATTTCTTTCGAGGAGCAAGCAAGGATCTTCGAGCGTTTTTACCGGGTAGAAAAAAGCCGCTCCCTCAGAAACGGCGGCACAGGCTTGGGGCTTTCCATCGTCAAGCATATTTGCGCCTTATATGGCTGGAAGTTGTCTTTAAAAAGCAAACTGGGAGTAGGCACAGAGATAACCGTGATATTTGATCTTGCTATCTAGAAAAATCTTTTTCTTCACTCTACTCCGGCTGCATATATAGTCAATAATAGTTCAGAATCATTCAACAGGCGGTATTCGGGATGTTTGCCGGATAGTTTTTCGCTTTCAATAAAAATGATAGGAACTCCCTCACCGCGCCTTTCCATCAGATAATGACGCCGGGTTTCATCTTTAAATGATTCTACCGGACAGCGTGAAAGCATGCTGGTCAATAATTCATTGCGTGTCACCTGGCGCAGGGGCAGCGTGTCTATAGTCATAGTATTGGGGATCGAGCCCGGAGAAAATATTTCCAGCCGCTGGGAAAAAAGATGCAAGCGGATTTTTGAGCCTGCCAGGGAATAATCCCGATGGGCAACGGCATTCACTACGGATTCAAAAACCGCTTGTAATGAATATTGGGGAATGTCGCGGCGGGCAGGTTCTTTAACGGCATAAACACGCATATTCTTTTTGACAAAGGCACAAGCATCTCTTATTTGCCTATCCAAAGGCCCGGTAATATCTTGAGCGTCCAGCTGGTAGGCAGCATTACGTTCATCGCCGCGATAGGCGACCGCTTGGATAAAAGCGCCGGGTAAGTATTGCTGAGGCTGGTCACTGGCCATCAGGATGCCGCTGACCGTCGGATAAACATTGCCGTCTTCGTCTTTTGTAAGAAATCTGAGCTTAAATAAGAACTCCTCATTATTTGCCGGGGAGCTAAAAGTAGTAAATTTATCCCAGAGTTTCTTTTCCAAAACATTTGGAGGGGCATTTGTCACCGCCTGTTCATCAAAATAAATCATCCTAGCCTGGCTTCGCTGTTGAAAAAGACGCGCTAATCTATCCGGCGCCATTTGGCGCTTTGAAGCCCCTATGCGCTCAAAATATCCGCCCGGACTTTGATGGACAAATAGGCTTTTGGGGATATCGACACGGATCAAGTTCCGCTCAGTCCCATCATCGGCAGTGACAGAGATTTTGCGGATCCTGCAAAACAATTGCGGCTTGATCAAGCCAATGCAAATATCCCGAAGCCACATTTCAACGCTGTCCAGTTTATCAGAAGGAATACCGGCTACCAAACGGGTTTTATCGTCAACACCAAGCACAAAGACCCCGCTAGCAGTGTTTGCCATAGCTGCCAGCGCATCGGCCATGCTGCTCCTATGGGGCTCGCTTATCTGGTTCCCCTTATATCGCAGATCCTTTAACTCCAGGGAAGAATCCTCACCCAAACGAATCTGCCTCAACAATTCTTCAGCAGTATCAAACATAACCCACCTCCAAATGTTTGCACAGGCTTTTGCCCATAATATGTATAAGTCAATTATAGCACAACCTGCTTTGGAATGCAAAAAGATATTATTAGCAATCGAACTATACCCGGGAACGAAAACATTTTCTATTAATCCGCCGAGGATTTTTGCCGTCAGGTGGTGCGGGAAAACCGCAGGAATGCTTGTTGCCTTTCAAGGTTTTCCCGCGCCGCCTGGCGGCAAAAAGACCGGCGCAGTGATGGAAAATGTTTTCGTTCTTGGGTATATACTATGAAGACAACATGCTAGCATAACTCTCGATGAGTTTTTACAGAAATAGAGGCACAAAAATAATCCTAGTAAAAAAACAGGCGGCAAGCTGCAAAATATGGCTTGCTGCCTGTTTTTTGTATTACAACTATATATTTTTCCTGAGTAATTCAAAAAAAATATACCTTGACAGCCGAAGTATATTGTGGTATATTAATAACAATGAGGGCTTTGCAAAAGCGATTAAAATAAAAACAAGCCTTTATTTAAATAAAAAGTTTCGCGGAGCGAAACAACCACAACTATTCATTATTCACTATTCACTATTCACTCGCAAGCGTTGGCTTAGTACCACAGTCCAAATTCTTACTATTTAGTATCACTTAGCAGCAATAAGTTACAAGAAAGGGGGTGAGCCGGGTGTCTATTGCATCTGATCTGATTCGGGGTAGTACTGATATGATCATCTTGGCCCAGCTGATGCGCAATGAAAGCTATGGCTATGAGATCAACAAAAAGATCCAGCAAAAGTCCGGCAAGCAGTTTGAGCTTAAAGAAGCGACCCTGTACGGCGCGTTCAGAAGGCTGGAGGAGGCGGGTTATGTTTCATTTTATTGGGGCGACGAACAAACGGGAGCCAGGCGGCGCTATTATAGTATAACGGAAAAGGGCCGCGAAAGCTTTCAAATTATGACAGAGGACTGGCACAAGGCCTGCAGGCTCATAGAGTCGATGATTTCTTTAGATGAGGAGGAAAATAGAGATGAATGAGAGGATAAAACTGCACCTGGACAGTTTATTTGAGGGCGCTCCCAAAACCCGTCAGGTGGAAGATTTGCGTCAGGAACTGCTGGCAGGCTGCCGGGATAAATACGCTGATTTGACTGGCGGCGGCATGGATAGCGAAGAAGCATACCAAAAAGTCATAGACGGGATAGGCGATGTTAAAGAACTTTTGGGTTATATCGAAAAGAGCGAGGCTTTTGACCCGGCAGATGCTGCGGAAAAGCGGAGAAAGAGGGCATTTTTTATCTCGGCGGGCATCCTCGGCTATTTTGTCGCCGTATCAATGTTCTTCCTCTTTAGCTTCAGCGGGCGGGAGGAATTCGGCCTTGCCCTGATGGTCGCCTTTGCAGGGGTATCGACCATGCTTTTAGTATATGGGAGGATGACGACTGTGGTAAAATATGAAAAAACAGACGACACTCTGGTAGAGGAGATGAAAGTACAAATGACAACCGGAAAGAAAGATAATAAAATGGCCTCTATGGCTTCTTCCAGCCTTTGGCTGCTGATAGTTACGATCTACCTTGTAGTGAGCTTTTGGGGCGGCAGATGGGATATTACCTGGATCATCTTCCCTTTCGCAGCCGGCCTGCAGAATCTGATCTCGGCTTATTTCAAACCGGAAGCAAAGAAAAAGCACCTGGGCGGCCTATTTTGGTGCTTTGTCGTCACTGCCTATTTTATTATTTCCTTTGGATCATATGCCTGGCATATCACCTGGATCATCTTCCCCGCCGCAGCCGCAGTGCAGCAGGCAGTCAAGCTGTTCACTTTCTGGAAGGAGCAAGAGTAAATGCCTGCTCTTTTGCTAATTTATTTGCCGCTCTGCGGCGGAATGGAGGTTATCATGAAAAAACCTGTTTTTCTTATAGGAGCAATAGTTTGGGCTGTAATAAGCATTATAGCGCTAACAGCCCTTGTCATCGGTCTTTCCGGCAAAAGTCTTTCCAATAGTATGCCGGCTTGGCTGAAATTCGATTCATTCTCCGGCATATTCAGCGCTAATACCCCGCTTGTCAAGGAGGAGAGCTTTTCTCTTGCCGAAATAGGCGAGCTTGATATCTCTACCCAGTATCAGAGTATCAGGATAACCCTAAATAGCGGCAATGAACTGACTGTCCGGCAATATGATCTGGAATCAGCCAGGCTCTTTAGCTCAGAGACTTCCGGTAATAAACTAAATATCAACATACCATCCAGATACCTGGCATCCATCTCTATGGCAAATCCCCGCCTGGAAATCGATCTACCCCGCGGCTATGCCAAGGCCCTGAAGCTGGCTAGTTCATCGGGCTCTATCAACCTGGATGGCTATATAGAACTAGGTTCAACCTCAATCAGCAGCAGCTCGGGCACTGTCCGCTTGAATAGCGGCCTGAAATGCGGTGACTTGAGCATCAGCACGAGCTCCGGCTCGATCCATCTGGGCAATACGGAAGCAAGTTCTATCAATATCAACAGTTCTTCAGGCACATTGCGGCTTGATGAGCTTAGGGCAGATGAGGGTTTGATCCTCAAATCCAACTCCGGTTCGATCCATTTGGGCAGCACACAAGCAAGCTCCATAAATATCAGGAGCGCATCAGGCAGCCTGCACCTTGATAAGCTGCAGGCTGCCGCTGATATCTTGCTCAAATCAACTTCCGGCTCCATCAGCAGCGAGGATATCACCGCCAAAAGCTTTACGGCAGACAGCAATTCCGGTACCCTGCGTCTGGGAAATATAGGCGTAACCGATCAGGTAAATATTTCCACATCGTCCGCATCCCAAAACCTGGGGCATCTCCAATGTGAAACCTTCACCATCTCCAGCAATTCCGGCAGCCTGCGTTATGACGGGATCAGCGGCACAGGCAACATCGACAGTTCCTCCGGTTCCATCAGCTGTAATGCTCTGGATGTCAGGGGCGATGTATCTATCAAAAGCACCTCCGGGACCCAAAGAATAACCCTTGCCCCTGAGCAAAACTTCGAGATCAATATATCTGTATCATCAGGTTCAATAAGAGCTTCCAGCCTTAGCCTCTATTATTCAGACAGCAATGGTAAAAAAGCCTTCGGCACTGTGGGGAACGGGGGCGACCGGACGCTTGATCTGCGCAGTTCTTCCGGAAGTATTAATATTCATTGAGTGCTGCGCATGTTGATAGTTAGGAGTTAGGAATTAGGAGTTAGGAGTTTTGGAAAGAAAAGGCGGTGCTTTTCTTTTTATTGAATTAAGGGCTTTTGTAATATCTTTAAAATGCGGAGCATTTTTTCAATAACTCCTCACTCCTCACTCCTAACTAATAAGTACGCGTGTAAATCGCGGGGGGAGAAGATGCCTTTGTTTGTTACTACGCCGTCACAGAGGCTGGGCGGGGTTATGTCGAAGGCCGGATAATAGCCTTTGACGCCGGGAAGGGTATGCTTTTGGCCCATTGATTCCAGCACCAGTTTTGGATCCCGTTCTTCGATGGTTACGGTATCAATGGTGGCATGGCCGCGGTTGGGCGAACCGGTGACATAATAGGGGATCCCGAAATGATTTGCGGCCAGGGCAATTTGAAAAGTGCCGACCTTATTGACTATATGTCCATCCAGGGAAATCACGTCGGCAGCGGAGGTAAAGACATCGACATTTTTTTCTTTTAAGACAAACCCAGGCATGTTATCGGTAATAACAGTGACTTCAAATCCCATATCTGCGATCACACTGGCTGTCAGCCGGGCGCCCTGATAATAGGGGCGTGTTTCCGGGCAGAAGAATTTGAGGTTGCTGTTTTGCTTTTTGGCCGCCCGCAATAACATCCCGACAATCGTCTCGGCAAAGCATTGGGTCATCACCGTCCCGTCCTTTGGTATCAGACGCAGCAGGTTTTCCCCTTCTTTTTCGATCCGGTCATATTTGTGATTGAGCTGGACTATAGCATCCGTAAAAAGCGCCTCAACAATAGCAAGCCCACTCTTACCGGAAGCCAGCTGTTCATGCACTATATCCATAGCATGGCTGGTCACAGCAACCATATTATCTACTGTCGTCGGGCGGGCATGGGAAAGAGTATGGGCTGCTTTTTGCATATATTCCCTAAAGGCAGCCTCCGGCAGATCTTTGGCCTCATAGGCTGCCAGTGCCATTCCCATTGCCGCAGCCGTATACGGCCCGGCGCTTTGGGTAACCATATCCGCAATTGCCCGGGCGACTTCCCGGTGGTTTTGGCACACCACATAATCCGTCTTAAGCGGGTAAATCCGGCGGTCAAGTATTTTGACCTTGCCGTCCTCATACCAGGCCACATTTTCATAACGCAATAAAAAAGCCAAATCATTATCAGAACGTTTCATTATTATCCTCCTCCAATCAAATATAACTGAAAAACTGGGGAAATACTGGTTATGGAATGTTAAAGAAATACGGATATATAAAACCCTCTTAATCTTAAGGGCGCCTCTATAAACTCCTCGTCACCATCTTCGCTGCCCTTTTTCCGCCTGGACTGCGTTGTCGTCGCCTTGCGTAGCTGGGCTACGCTGCGGCTCCTCCGCCTTGCCAGTCGAAAAAACTGCTAGCGAATCTGGCAACGCTGAGTTTATAGAGGCACCCTTAAGAGATGCTGATCCAAAGAGAATTAACGGAATTGCTGGAATATAAAAATTTATTAAAAAGAACTTGATTTTTTCTCTACTTGGGCATATTATATAAGTGTAACTTTACTACACGTTAATCCGCCCTTGGCAGTAAGCCTCCCCACGATCCGGGGAAGTGCCGACCCCAAGGGCTTCTTTTTTCTTTCAGTGGATATAAAAATAGGAGTAGATATTGCTTCATTAGCTTTCAAAAAGAATGCAGAAAAGATTGTTTTAATATCTGGAGATAGTGATTTTGTTCCGGCATCTAAACTGGCTCGCAGAGAAGGCATTGACTTTGTTCTTGATTCTATGTATTCCCCTATTAAGCCGGATTTATTTGAACACATTGATGGATTGAGAACATTTGTGTCAAAAAAATAGTTGGTATACTTTTCCCGCTGTTATACAGTGGGGTGCTATTCACAAATCCAACTAATTAACAATTTCCTTATGTTTTGCTACATAACCTTCCGCATCAATAAGCATCTGACCTTCGGCGCTTTGCAGCCAATAGAAAAGTAAGCGTTCGGGGCTATTTGGGGGTGCGTTTTTACGGATAACCGCATAAAAATCATTCAAAAAAAGGTAAGTATAAATAGCTTGTTTTTCATAAGCATCACACTCCCTCCGATAGGATTATTTTACCATAAGATTAATCCCGAGTAAAGAGGGATATAGTTTGATTAAAATACCACTTGATAATGTTGCGCATCTTGTGTATAATTGAAATATGCGGAGGCAAAAACACATGTCACTTACTGGAAAACAAATGAAGTAATCTCCGTATTTTGGCTGTTTGAGAGGAGTTTTTGAAATGCTCTTGACCTATCCTGCAATCTTTCATGAAGCCGAAGAGGGTGGCTTTTGGATTGAATTTCCGGAGTTTTTAGGCGCTACCCAAGGCGACTCACTTGACGAAGCAATGGCGATGTCAAAAGAATTTCTGGCAGCCATTCTCGCTTCTTATATTGATGATGAGAAAGAGCTCCCCAAGCCGAGCGATATTAAAAACCTAAAGATTGACGATGGTTTCACCTCATTGATTCAGGCTGACCCTGCGCCTTTTATTCGCGGAAATAAGACCATCCGAAAAAATGTCTCTGTTCCTGAATGGTTAGTCAAGAGAGCCAAAAAAGAAAAAGTCAACTTCTCACAAGTGTTGACAGACGCATTGATGAAAAGATTTCAATAATAAGGGTCGTACCGGACAGGATATTAGATTATCCTGTCCGGCTTATTTATCGGTAACTATTACAACTTTATATTGATTTACGGCACGATATAACATGTTATATATTGCGGTGTGACCGCAGTTAGCGTTTGAATCTCTACGCCTTGTCCGCCATCGTTAGGCTCCGGCAGTTCCTCGATATACGCTATCGAATTGCTATCCTGATAGACGCCGATCCGCAGGCTCTCAGCTAAAGCCAGCCAATTTACAAAAAGCTCATCCTCATAGATCTGGAATACTGGCTTTTCCGGCGTAAGAAGGTTATACAGCATCGTTTCCCCATCCTTTTTGTAGGTGTATGCGGGTTCATTTATCTCAACTTCCGAGCCGCGATATTTTATGGTCATAGTGTTGCCGTCCCAAGCCATATCCGCGCCCAATTTATCGCATACTTCTTCTGCCGGGAGCCATGAATTGACTCCTCTTGTGACCTTATCAGGAAGAATAATGCTTTTAACCTCAACCGGGTACATACTTGCCTCAAGCGTTACAGCGCTCATCTTTGCGGGATTATTTATCTCATATTCAATGTTACCCACAATGATACTCTTGAAATCGGACAGAGGCATCGTGTCATAAAACCGCGCTCCGTATTTGCAGCGCGTTTCTTCACCTGAAGCTCCCGTAAAAGCTCCCGTTCCTCCCATAAACCCCCCGGCTCCCTTGTACACAAGCTGATTATAGGTTTTAATTTCGCCGTTTTTCATTCTGAAAAATACTTCGGTAAATGACATGTCTTTTATCTCGCTTGTTTTTACGCCTTTTTCCAAAGTGATACCGATAGGACTAAGGCGAACCGACACATCGCCGTACGGTTGCCCTCTCAGCAATAATTCCTTTGCCTCAACATTGCAATCGGCGGGAACGGTAATATATTGATCATCTCTCATCGTATCCAGCCGTAAGGTCAACGGCTCTTCGCTTACATTTTCCATTTCGTCATAATATGCCCAATAGCGGGCAGTCGCGGTGCGCCTTTCCACAATCTCATATGAGTGCGCGGGGTAAAATGTGCCTGTAAACTTGCCGCCCGGGTCTCCAAGGCTTATTCCGGGACTGGGCGAAACAGTCAATTTATACTTAAAATCGTAGTCATACCGCAAATCATCTGCGCTCATCAGCTCCGCGATAGCTTCATCGGTCAGCCCCTCAACCGAATAAACCATAAATAGATAGTGATTGTCCGTGAGGATCTCCTCCAACGTCAGTTTAAAATGTTCATCGCTGACGCTTTCGAGCGGAGTTTTAACAAATTGCCGGATAAACGAAGAATCACCGGCAAAAAACTCTCTGATAATCCCAAAATTGAATACGGCGAATGTGCTTGTTATGCTGATTAGCACGACCAATGCCGCCACAGCCGCCGTCTTCAATGGTTTTCTTCTGATCTGAAACTTCTCCCTATGCTTAGTTTCCGAACCGCTTAACCGCACTTTGGCCTTCTCTTCAAATATGTTTTTTATGCTCTGCAAGCGTTCATTATTAAAGTCGTAGTTTTTGTTTTTCATTCAAATCAACCTCCGTTTCAGCGTGTTATCATTTCCCGCAGTTTTAGTTTTGACAGGTACAGACGGTTTTCTACTTGTTTCACCGGCATGTCGAGGACAAACCCGATTTCCTTTGGTTTTTGCTGGTAATAATACCGCCGCACTACGATTTCACGGTCTATCTCGGCTAAAGCATTAACAGAAGCGATCAACTCCCGTTTTGTTTCAGCTGCCATTATGTTGTCAATGAGCGGGATGCTCTTAATCATCATTTCATCGTTTAAAGATAGCTCACTCTTTTTTGACAACTGACGGTATCGATCGATAGCTTTGCTTTTTGCCACAGAGGAAAGCCATATTTTCAGATGTCCGCGCTGTTCGCTCCACTTATCGTAATTTTGCCATAGGTACACAAACACATCGGCAACGCATTCCTCAACGTCTTCTGTTATTGCCACATTTTTCAACACAGTAGCCGCAATACGCCACATCAGTTTCGAATATTTATTAATAGCATAACGGATAGCTGCTTCATTCCCGTTCTTGATCCCATTGATGATTTGCGCGTCATTCAAGTATTTCACCTCAGCTTTTCCATTTGATTGACCGGTCACTTAATATTACGAATAAAAATCTAAAAACACTTAAAATAAAAAGGATTTCTGCTATTTATTCTATCGGCAAAACTGCTCTGCGCCTATAAACGTAAGGAGCAGAGCAGTTTTTGCGGTAGTTTATTATGATTTTGATTATAGCGGAGGATTAGTCATTCATATCCAGCCTTCAAACCTATCAATCGTATACTTATATCCCTGCTCTGTCAAAAACATTTGACGCTTGGCGGAAAAGTCTATTTCATTGGTATCCTCGCTGACAAGGGTATAGAAAAAGGCCCGGTTGTCGCCGGATTTTGGCCGAAGTATCCGGCCCAGACGCTGGGCCTCTTCCTGGCGCGAGCCGAAGGTTCCGGAGACTTCAATGGCGACATTGGCATCAGGTAAGTCAATGGCAAAGTTGGCGACTTTTGAGACGACAATAACTTTCACCTCACCGCTCTTAAAGGCAGCATACAGCTGTTCCCGCTCCAAGCTTTTTGTTGCACCGGTGATAAGTGGCGATCCGAGCTCTTTGCTAATGCACTTGAGCTGGTCAATATAGATACCAATAATGATAATATTATCACCCTGATGCTTTTTCAGCAATTCTGAAAGAGCAGCCTGTTTATTTTTATTTTCTGCTGCGATCCGGAATTTATTGCGCTTTTGAGCTATGGCATATGGGTGCATCACAAAACTTGGGGTAGACAAAGCTCAGAAAGAAGTTCATACTAAAATGGAATCATGTGGATTAATTATTTGGTAGAATCACTCCTAAAATAGTTGTAAAATCTAAAA
>Ga0082212_10006422_pt1 | contig 15811 bp, 14 predicted proteins | sample TergutNt197P3_FD_71548 | JGI IMG/M metagenome (GOLD analysis project Ga0082212, IMG submission 71548) | Neocapritermes taracua P3 segment gut microbial communities from Petit-Saut dam, French Guiana - Nt197 P3 | ecosystem: Host-associated > Arthropoda: Insects > Digestive system > Gut ...
GTCGTCAAGGCAAGTGTTTGTATCACGAATTATCTGGTTGATAACATCATAATAGAGATTATTACATGTCTTTATTGAGGTTTTTACAGCAGCAATGTCATCGCGTCGCCTTTTCAGCGCATTAACTTTACTTGATAGTGTGTCCAGTCGTTCATTATTTTGGCCGTGCTTGAGTACCGTGTCCAGAGTCGCCATGAAATCACCTTCTTTCAGAGTTAACCTGATGTTTACTGATTCAATATTTCGTAGATAAAGCAGTATCTGTTCTCATATATTTATCATGCGCTTCTACGAGTTCGACCAGCAAGTCATTCATAAGCTCGGAGAGATCATTGAGGCTAAATATTTCCATTAAACAATACCTTTCAAAGGCGTCGCGCCCTTTCCCCTTCCAATTAGCTTCATCACGCATTGTATCCAAGGTTTTAGCTATGTTTCTGATTATTTCATCGAACAACAAGGCTATGGAGTTGTACCAAAACTAGTCATGTTGGATCAAAACATAGATATAAAAGCTAAAGCGATTTATGCATATTTGTGTTCGTATGCAGGTACCGGATATGAAGCATTTCCTTCACTATCAGACTCTGTATCCTGCTTAGGAATAAGTATTAAAACATACTATAAATATATACATATACTTATGGATGACAAGTATATAACAACGAAAAATCGAACGAAAAATGGTATGCGTGCTTCCACAATATACATACTTTCTACAGATCCCATGCAAGATAAAACAATTGATGAAAAGCAGATTCTTAAAAATCAGGACACGGAGATTAGTAAAAATCAGGACACGGAGATTAGTAAAAATCAGGACACGGAGATTGGTAAAAATCAGGACACGGAGATTGGTAAAAATCAGGACACGGAGATTGGTAAAAATCAGGACATGACCATTGGTAAAAATCAGGATACTAACAATAACAGAGAGAAAAATAACACTGTGAACATCAAAATCAATCCATCTAATAATACTAAGAGTAAGAATATAGTAACAAGAGATGGAGAGATGGATGACGATGCAAAGAGAGAGCTTACCAACTCCATCATTGACCAACTATACAATGACTACGTAATACCTGATCTGCACAAAAAAAATAAAAACTACATAACAGCAGCCATTCACTATCTCACGAACTATGATAATAGAATGATTTTCTTAAAAGATTTAGTTAATACCTATGAAAACGAATCTAAATCATATCAGATATATGTTGATACACAATTGGAATCATTCAGACTCTTTGTAAAAGCTCTTATTGAACTGCTTCTACTGCATAGCGAAATTATCCTAAATAAAAGAGCAGTAACAGCATACGAAGTAAGTGAAATGCTCAATGAATTTATTGAACAAGAAAAATCCAGTTTCAATATTCAGACACTACAGGAAACAGCCATTGATGATTATCAAATAGCTTCTTGCGAAGTAGAGATTAGGAATCATGTGAAGTATATGCAAGCGTGTATCTGGAATGTTATGTTGCAAGGAAAAACATCCAAAGTGAACGATACGAATATGGACTTAAAAGCAGATATAGCAAAACGAACTAAACAATGAATTTACCAACATTACTTAACAGGAGAAAGAGTATATGAAGATTATATCAATCGTTAATCAAAAAGGCGGAGTAGGCAAAACTACTACCACTGCAAATCTGGCAGCAGCTTTTACGAAAGCCGGAAAGAAAGTGTTGTGTGTCGATTTGGATCCTCAAGCTAATCTATCGCTGTACTTAGGGTATGAAGGTGATGACAATCCCACAATAAGCGTCCTGTTTGTTTCACATCTCAATCAAGAAAAATATGTTCTTGATAAAGCAATCAGACGAAACAAAGAAAATATCGACTTCATCCCTTCCACCATCAACCTAGCAAAGCTTGAGGTTTCAATCATGAATGAGATTTCCAGAGAATATATTCTTCGGGGTATCCTTCGTCAATCTGATACAGCTCTGGGATATGACTATATCTTAATCGATTGTTTGCCAAGCCTTAACATCCTCATTGTCAATGCCTTGACAGCGTCTGACAGCGTACTCATACCCATGCAACCTCAGTTATTCGCAGTTAGTGGAACAAACGATCTCATTAATACCGTAAGTAAAGTCAAAGCATTTATAAACCCTTCACTAAAATATGAAGGTATGTTAATAACGATGTGCGATCAAACCAACACCGGTAAAGATGTTGAAGGAGCAATTCGAGAAGAATACGGATCTCTGGTGTATCCCGTAGTAATACATAGATCGGTAGAAGCACCAAAGAGTACAGTGTATCGTCAAAGTATAGTATCAATGAAAGATAGTAAGCTCGGAGCTGAGTATTCACAGATAGCAGAAATCATTATGTCAAACAGCTAAACGTATAAAGTATTATTCGACGACTAAATATTTAGGAGATAAGTTTATGTCAACATTAAACACAAAAGACTTTGGAAAGCAATCGACAAAAAGCGATGAGTCTCATCAGAATGCGTCAGCAAACCTCTTTTTAAATAAAATTGAAAACAGAAATACTGCTGACATATTTGGGATAGATTTATCAAAAGCCATCGTGAATAAGCCTATCGATACTTTACTCCCATACTCAAATGTCGAAGCAGGTCATAGTGAGCAGCCATTCAAAGTCAGAGACGACGAAGAGATGGAAGCACTCGTTGCAGATATCAAAGAGAACGGTATTCATACTCCCCTTCAGATTAATAAGAAAGACAATCTCTTCATGATACTCTCCGGTCACAGAAGAGCATACGCTGCGAAAAAAGCAGGACTAATCGAAGTACCATGTATCATCAACGAATACGATGATATTACAGCAGCTAACGTTGTTGTAGGCAGCAATCTTCTTAATCGAGAGAAGATTTTACCGAGTGAAAGAGTACAAGCATATAAGCTGAAAATCGATGTATTAAAGCAACAAGGAAGACGTACGGATTTAACTTTTGCTCAAATTGAGCAAAAGTTAAATAAGCACAATAGTTATGAAATTGTTGCTGAAGAAGAAGGGGTTAGCAGAGCACAAATACAACGATATATTAGCTTAATCTCTCTTACTCCGGAGCTACTCGAGATGGTCGATAACGATGATATACCGGTAACAGCCGGAGTCAACATATCATCACTTTCCGAGCCTGCTCAGAAGAGAATTGCAGATGTACTAAGGGAATCCGGAAAAGGTATGACGATAGATACATCCCAAAGAATAAAGAATCTGGATGACTTCTCGAAGAATAACATCCGCGATGTCATAAACCCAAGACTTCCCAAAAGACCTAAGGCAGAAAAGGCAGGAACACCAGTAGTTACCAACCCCGTAGACAACACAAAAAGGATTGTTTCTATTCCTTTCTCCCTTATAGCACATAAATTTTCTCCTACAGTCACTGATGAGGTAATCATTGAGAAGATACTCCAACTATTAGACCTCGACTGGGTAAATGAACTTTGAAGCAATAAACAAGAAATATTGAATGGCATAGTAGTAAATAAAAGAAGGAGCTCAAAATGAATACAAACGAAGGTAAAGATCAAAACCAAGAATTAGCAGAACCTGAAGTAAACACTTCAACCCCGGTACCGACAAAAAAGAACAAGAAGAGAAACCGCAGAGTATTGAACTCTGCAATACTCACTCTCGTAATTCTTCTTGTACTATCAATGGCAGCAGTCATTTATGTCGCAGAACCTTGGCGTTTGCAACAAATACCTGATACTTCCATAACGGTAGAAACCGGTCATGAAACCGTATTTCTCAAAGTAGGCGATACATACGATATTGCATATACGCCTGAAGCAAACGAGATAATCACATATCTATCTGACTGCCCTGTTGCAGTTATAGTTGACGAAACCGGTCTAATAACTGTAAACGCAATGCACGACGTAACAGTCACCTGCTTCGTAAGAGAAATAGAGTATATGCCTCCTGTAGAACCAACACCATCCCTATATGAAGAAATACGTTCCAAGCTGCGTATGTATCTTCATATAGATGTCCCGATAGATATATCTTTGGTTGAACCGAGAGAGCTCAAGCAATATGAATATCATATAGTCGTAACCGACTGTGAGCATATAGTTCACGAAGAAGTGATTGAGATTGAGGAAGGTGAAAAGTCTGAGTTGAAACTCGACAATCAACAAAGACTTGTCCGAATATCAGATGAATCCATTATCTCCTACCTGTCGAACGAAGAGAGTATCAGTGCTCTAAAAACCGGAAAAGCAACACTCACTGTCACCTACGGAGTAACCGGTAAAGCAAATGGTAAATTCGTCTTTATGCCGCAGTACAAAGAAACATATAGCATACTAGTAATCGAAAAACCAATCCCTGAATCTGAACCGGAAGAAACTACTTCAACCGGAACTGGTAGTTCCGGAGGTAATACATCAACCGGTGGTAGTTCCGGTGGAGGTAACAATACCGGTAGTACAGGTGGCGATGAAGGCGGTGGATCAAGTGGAGGCGGAAGTACCGGAGGAGGTGGAGGCGGAAGTACCGGAGGCGGTACCACGACTCCGTCCAGACCGTTCCCACTCCCTTCAGAATCAGAAGTATCATCATTCTGTTCTCAAGCTCTTACATACGCTAACGGATTGGGAATGGGTACTAACTCAGGGCTCAATAAAGGAAATTCAGGATTTATGTTTCCTGCGAGTACATGGCAAAGATCATGGGAACTAGTCAAAGGAGATGTCTACTGGCAGATTGGACAGATATACGACATGCTTGTATCAGAAGGACTGGAACCCGGTATGCCGGTGATCAAGATAATCTATGAGTTCCGTGATGGAGAATATGATATCTACGTACTCTACGGATAAAACAAAGACACAGAAATTCAGAATAAATGGAGAGGATCGGAACGATGAAATCTAAACGAATTATCACAATTGCACTGACCCTATTACTGTTCATAATGCCACTTGCTGCATTAGTCTCAGCAGCAACGGCTTCCAGTTCCCCTATGACAGCATTTACTTATGGGTTTGGGTCATCATCAGGCTTACCGGCTCCATTTAACTTTGCCGGTGCAGGTTACTACTACTCATTTACATATGACGGCAATATAGCCTACTGCTTAGACAGAGCGAATCAGAATCCTGACGGATCACAAGATACTGTTATGTCAATAAGTTCATTGAGTGCAGAGCAACTTCAACGTATAAGATTAATCCTGCTTTACGGATATGACGGAAATACCAAATACGGATATTCTGCTGATATCGAACGTGTGGCAACACAGATATGTATATGGCAGATAGCACACGGATTAATCAATAATTCCGACTTTCTGTCATATGCCATTACCGGTACATACAGTGGTGATGTACTTACTGTAGTCGGTAGGATCTATGAGCAGATGTTTAATCACAGCACAAGACCATCATTTACCAGAAGTACAACATCATTAGCTGTTACCTATGAAGCAACATATAATCCTGATACAGAACTACATGAGATTACATTAACCGACACTACCGGAGTACTCCAGTACTACAACTTAGTATCCGTACTTCAAGGAATGGGATATACTGCGTCTCGCAGTGGAAACACTCTTCGAATCTCATCACCTACCCCTTTTGAAAACGTTCTTGTATCAGGGAGAAGAACATCAAACACATATACTTCATCAAGTGTGTTTCTTATCCGAGATATCGCATATGCAACCGGTAACGGAGTACAAGATAAGGTATTTGTCTATGGCAGTCGTACTGCCCCCGATCCCGTACTTGCATATTTCAGACTCAACTCTCCATACGGAAATATCGTCATAAACAAGACAGATACCGATATTGCAGATCATCCCATACAAGGAGCAGTCTTTGAAGTCTATACAAAAGATGATGTCCTAGTCGGTACAATCACAACAAATTCATCAGGTGTTGCAAGACTTAACCAACTCGAACTAGGAGACTACTATTTCTTTGAGAGATCTCCGGCTTCAGGATATATCCCGAATGATACTCGATATGACCTAACAGTTAGACCCGGCAATAACGTCAGAAACATCCAAAACACTCACTACGGAAGCCTCGTAATAAATAAGACAGACTTAGAGATAGAAGGACTTGTCGTCGAAGGAGCTGTATTTGATGTATTCAATGAAGATGATGAACTAGTCGGAACCATTACTACAGATGAGTACGGAGTAGCCAGGTTAGATGAACTGTTACCTGGTGACTATTACTTCATAGAAAAAGAACCTGCGTTCGGATATATACCGAACGAGCAACGGTACGATGTAACTCTCGTTCCATACGACAACGAGTATGAGGTATTTAACGAGTACAAAAAAGGAAATCTTGAGCTGACAAAGTATTCTGCCTTTGATGGGAAACCTCTACAGGGTGCTTCATATGGACTATACAGAGCCTCAGATGATGAACTATTGGAAATGCTCGTAACTGACGAATACGGGAAAGCTGAATCTGACTCCTACAGATTTGATACATATTATCTCAAGGAGGAGATACCTCCCAACAGATACTATATCGATCTGAATGAACACCATATAGTGCTCGGTGAAGTAAACGGAAGCACATCAGATTTTCCGACTACCGATGAAGCCATAATCGGGATGTTCTCCGCAATGTATATGGCACCGTCATCCGCTCAGTTGTACATAGCAAACAGCGGAATGAACGTACCGAATACCGGTACGGAATATGAAGTAACTGATGATGAAAAACTGGGATACCCGGAAGTACCGCAGTTTACAGAACAAAACTCCGGTAAGGAAGAATACCTCAGTATCATTTATCTTCGGGAAGAAGACAAAGCATTAGACAGACATATTGTCGATTGGGAGTTCCCTGCACAAAAAGATAACACCAAAGTGCTTACATATGTTTATACAATCATAATAATTCTTGTGGGAGTTGGTATACTCTACCTCATTTACAAAAAGAATAAATCAATCACAAAATACGTTTCTTCCTTTGTGTTGATACTCCTTGTACTCATATCTTCTGTAGGAGCACATATATCAAAAGCGGAAACCGTTAAGGATGTAAACCTAAAAGAATCCGGTACAACGGTGACGGTTGAATATGATGGTCTGACAGAAGAAGATGTACCCGAAACATATATGTATCGTCACACAGACGGACAAATATATGAATTGCCTTTGATAGCAGTCACATACGATGAAGGTACACTCACAAACAGAACTGACACAGTGCGTGCAACTATAGATTACGGATGGGAGGAGTATATACCTAAACCACAGCAGCAGATGACGGTATCACACTATGATAAGCTAAGCGGTCAAACAATTACCGGAGCAATCTATCTGTATGCAACGGTACAAAAAGAACCCTTCCAATGGCTGAAATCAAACGATGCACCGGCAGTCTTTGAAGGCTACCAATCAGCTTACTATCTCATGAAGAATACAAAAGATGTATATATCCCATATAACGATAAGCGTCCTGCTATCGACGATTTCAAGGAGAAGATCGTGACTGCGTTGGGATACGACTCAGAACGAGTAAGAATCACAGATGCCAAATGGGACGGTAAAGTCTATACAGAGAAAGGCACTGAAAAACGCAATGCCATATTCACTACCGAGCGTTATGTAGCACAGTATTTAGCTATGTATGAAGCAGTGTGGGATATGCCGGACGCACCCGGCATAAGAGGTAAAGCTGTATATGGCAGCAGTGATCTGGATCTGACCGTAAAGCAGCCTGAAGACAGTAACCCGGAACCGGTAACACCTGAAGCAGTAACAATAGATCTATTACCCGATGTCATACCGCAAGCAAAGATGAGTACATCAACAATAATACTCATAAGTGTTGGAGCCTTCATATTAATCTTAGCTGCCGTCCTGATAATGTTGGTATTAGCTAAGAAGCGAAGACAAAGGGAAGCAGAACCGGACGATGACTCAAACGTACTGCATATATCCGGTACCGGATAATTGATAAAGCTCATTCCATTTGAAGAGGAGAACAGCAAACCCATGAACAACAAACGACTATGTCTAATTCCTCTCATTGTTGTTCTCTTCTTCTCTCTCTCTTCCTGTAGCCCTAATACTTATTCAGAAGAACCAATAACTGAAGATATCATCGAAATACCGATATCTGTACCCATCATCAAAGAACCCATATTTGACGTAGAAGAGTCGAATATACCGGAAGAAACAGAACCTCAGATACAATCGACATTTACCGAGTTACTCGAAGAAAACATAGAAATAGTCGGTTGGATATCAATAGAAGGAACGGACATTAACTTTCCGGTAATGCAAACGGTAGATAATGAAAAATATCTAATAACCAATTTCTATGATGAATACAGTGTCTATGGCACACCCTTCTTGGACTATCGTTGCAGCATACTACCTCAAAGTCAAAATCTACTTCTATACGGACATGCAACCCGATCCGGAGCTCTATTCGGACAGTTAAGGATATTTCTAGATACAGCTGAAATACCAACTATCAGATTAACAACACTATACGATAATCTGGAGTATACAGTCTTCTCAGCGTTTACAACCACCAACGAAACCGAAGATACCCTCGTATATACTCAATTCGACTTTGCGAACTACGGTGACTTCCAGACGTATGTTGCAAAAGCTAAAAAGCTCTCTGAAATAGAGAGCGATATCAAACCGGATATCACAGACAACATCCTTACAATTCAAACCTGCTCCTACGGAGATAAAGATGAAAAGCTGATAGTAGTAGCAGTACAAAATTAATACCGACACAAAAGAAGAATCCACGCATATGTAGATACTCCGGAGGATGAATCAATGACTACAAAATACAATGAACGAGTGGCACAGGTTAAGCATCTAATCAACATCGTAGATTATGCTGCCAACTTGGGGTACACGGTCAAGATGATCAGTAATGATACATATACCCTCACAGAACATGAGAGCATACGTATAACCAAAAGTAAAAATCTCTATTCGAGACACAGCAATCAAAGCAAAGGCGGATCAATCATAGACTTTGTTATGGAGTTTACTCAGTACAATGATTATCCGTCAGCGATAAATCACCTCATCAGAGAGATTGGTATCTATGATAATGAAAAGCCATTATTCTCATCAGATAAAGAAGAATCCACTAAAGACACCCTAGTATACGAAAAGGAATCACTTCAATTAAATCCAAAGGAAAAGGGGTTATATAAAAGGGCATGGGCATACCTTGTGCAACAACGCAGTATTGATCCTGAAATCGTAACAGACGCTATTAAACGCAACGAGATATATCAGGACGATAAAGGTAACGTGTGTTTCTGCGGTAAAGACTATGACGGAATAATCAAGCATGCACATGCTAGAACAACACTGTCGGACAACAACTATCGTGGTGATATGAAGGGTAGTGATAAGGCTGTCAGTTTCTCCATAAACCTAACAAAGCCAATATCTCTCCCACCAACGAAACTGTTTGTCTGTGAAGGAGCAATTGATTGTCTCTCGCTCATGACACTCACGAAGATACATGAACTCGACATATATGACTATGGATATCTCTCTTTATCCGGAGTATCAAAAAAAGCTCTGGAATATCACATTACAAAAAACACACAGATAGAGATTATCTACCTGTGTCAGGACAATGATGACAGTGGAAACAAGTCACGAGAAGATTGCAGGAAAGCGCTTGAGAAAATCGGATACAAAGGTGTTATCTACGATAAACCTCCGAAGAAAAAAGACTACAACGATGACCTGGTTCAATATGTCAATACCTTATCACAAAGCACGAATTAGTGCCTAATATAAAAACGAAAGGAAAAAGAAATGAACATTATTACACATATACCATTACTCGCTCTTGGTGATGTATTCAGTGCTTGGAGAAATACCCTGTGGGACAATATCTACTCCGCACTGACAAATCTCATTATCCCCGTACTGATACTGATCTGCGTGGTCTTTTTAGTCATCGGTATCGGTGGTCTTGTCACCGATAGAAGAAGTGGTCAAGGTACAAGTCAGAAACACATTGTACAAATAGTCATCTCGCTCGCAGCAATCCTGTTACTCGGTTCCTTCTATGCTTGGGGACCCATGATAATCAATGTTTAGCCTCACAAAGAAAGATAAAAATAAGACGAAAGAGAATAATGATGTTCCTTAAATGGCTACTGGGTTTATCAGGTATTGACGAGTTATTGACTGAACTCTGGGATGCAACATGGTTGCGTATAAGCAAATGGATCCTTGCCCAATGCGAAAACCTTATATACAAATCAACCTCATCAGCTGATGGGTTTTGGAATGAAGCCATAATCAATCAGTTCTTGGACTTCTCAAGATGGATCAGTATGGGTATCGTCGCTGCCGCAACGGTACTGATGATCTTCGATGTAGTTGAAGACGCAGCACGACAACGACAGATAGACTATACAGTAATCTTCGGTAATTTCTTCAAAGGGTTAGCTTTTGCCATAATAGCTCCCTACGCAGGCAAATACATACTCACCATCACTAGCACCCTTGCAGGATCCCTACAACTATCAAGCGTATCAGAGATAGTAAAAGGGATACCCAAAACAAACCCTGTAGCCGGATATCTTTATGTAGCTGCTGCTAGTGTCTTCTTCTATATCATGTCTCTAGCCAGGTTCGGTACGATGTTTGTACAAAGCCTGACACCATGTCTTTATGTATCAGATATCGTACGAGGCGAAACCGCAGCAATGGGAAGTTGGATAAGACAAACAGTAGCCATCTCATTGACACATCTAATCCAAACCTCACTGTACTATCTCGGCGTATATTTTATGCTTCACTCAAATATAACACTATGTCTTGCTTGTTGGATTGGGATGACTCAAACAAAGAAAGTACTCGATAAATACGGTATGTCCAGTGGAGTAACCGGTATCGTATCAAGTGCAGGACAGGTTGTCTCAACAGGTATATCACTTGTGTCAAAGATTACATAGGAAGGTTAGCAGATGTATATAGTACCTCCGAAACTGCAAAAGAAAATGCTCATAGGCGGACTTAATGTCGCAGAGACACTGATAATAATGGGAGTATCTATCCTATTCGTTGTAATGTCAGCATTACATCTGCTTTGGATCCCCATCCTGTTTCTCGTTCTCTCTTGGCGTTATGCAAATGAACACAACACCCTCTATTACTTCATGATCCTAATCAAATACTACAACCCTGCTCAAACATTTACACATGGTGAGTCGCCGGAGGATAAACGATGAAAAAACTGCCGATACAATCTCTGATTGATTTTAAGCTCCAAGATGACCATGTCGTCAGTGAAGGGAAGATGTATTACCTCTATCGATACTTTCCAAGCAACATCTCAATTATGACCGATGATGAGTTGAAAAACGAAATAGATAACTTTGCAAAACTACTCGATACCCTCAGAAGACCCTTCTCCATATTTGCAACAGATAAGATTGAAGATCTTACCGAGATAACGAAGTTTTATGAATCACTGGCACAGGAGTATAACTACATCACATCAGATATTCTCTCTGCGATAGAAGATACCGAAGTAAAAAGCAGCTCCGTTCAACGTGCCTTCTATATCGTCTATCAAGCCTCCAATGCAGACGATGATATACAAAACACTCTCATCGGACACGGATATAACATACAAAAAGCAGATAAAAAAGAACTATCTGTACTCTTCAGGAACTATCTGCTGAGAGAGTTCACATCTACCGATATATATGACATCACTACTGAAGTAGATAACGATCCAAAGATTAAGAAGACAAAAAGAGATGTATATAACCGTGAAATACTACGCAGACTTACACCTCGTAGAATAGACTTTGAGACACGGTATGCCACCCAGAACGATCATCTGAGAAAGACGATAATGGTTAAGAACTTCCCACACGAGATACCTGCTGCCTGTTTACAGGAAATAGCAAGTATCCGTAATACCAGCTTCCACATGAGACTCAGTCCCATGCCAACCGGTGAAGCACGTCGGCTAGTGGATGCTCAGATAAAGAACAGAAGCTTACAGCTTTCACAGCAACGCACAAAGCTGATGGATGCCGCCATTGAACAGGATGCTATTACTAATTTCTATCTGGAAATAGCACGAAATAAGAGCTATATCTATCGTGTATCGATATATATTGAGATGTATGCAAAAGACAGATCCGAGCTTGAAAAAATAGAAGCAGAGGTTGACTCGGCTCTCATCGGGAGAGCCATCACAACAGAAAAGCTCACATATGAGCAAAAAGAAGGCTTTAAGTCAGTATATCCTCTCGGCAGAGACTTATTCCTTAACGATAGCAACAACATGCCTAGTACAACTATAGCTGCACTCTATCCATATTCATATTCGTGCAGACTCGATAAAGAAGGGATGTTACTCGGAGGTACTGTTGACGGCGGAATCATGTTCGTAGACCTCTGGGCAAGAGACTCAAATGTAACTAATAGTAACTATTGTATTGTCGGCACTTCCGGACAGGGAAAGAGCTATCTGCAAAAAAAGATAGTGACCCAACAGGTAATACGAGGCACTAAGGTCTGGATCCTGGATCCTGAAAACGAATACACCGATGTAACGAGACATCTCGGAGGAACGGTATATAACTGTGCTTCCGGAGAGTACATCATTAATCCGTTCCAAGTACGTCAACTCAGACTTGATGATGACGATACGATGAATGAACCGGATATAGAAGTCTCCGTACCTCGAGGTCAAGCGATGTTCTACCAACATCTCTCCTGGCTTCATGACTTTTACAGTGTACTGATAGAAGGACTAGATCCGACCCAATTGAAAGCACTCGATATATTAACACAGGAAATGTATGAGAACTATGGTATTACAGAACGCACCAATATTCATACATTGAAGAATACCGAGTTTCCTACATTCACCAATCTCTATGATTATATAACCGGAATCAGAGATTCGAATTCACATTCCAACATCAGTGCAGATATGTGTAAAACCTTACTGTTGCACCTCACCGACTGTACCAGAGGTTCACTCGGAGCAATATTTAATGGACATACAAATATCAAAAATGATAATCTCATGTGTTTTTCCATGTCGGAACTGATACAAGGATCATCACAAAGACGCAAGGCAGCACTCTTCAACATCACTACATATATTTGGAACGAAGTATGCCGGAATCGTAATAGAACCAACTACTCCATGCTTAACATCGATGAGCTGTATCTATACTTCGATGATGACGATATGACGATGGTCAAGTACCTCAACTTCTTTGTAAAAAGAGCCAGGAAGTACAATACCCTTATGGGTATAGCCACCCAACAACTAGCAGACTGTTTACACGAAAAGATAGTCCACTATACCACTGCTATGTTTAATAACTCATCTACCAAGTTTTTCTTCTATCCCGATAAAATTGACCTCGATCTGGTACGTAGACACCTCAAACTCACAGAGGGCGAAATAGAGTGTATCGATCGCAGTAACCGACAACATTGTCTCGTTTGTGCCGGTAACGATAGATACTATATGAGAGTAGGAACTCTACCCTATGAAGAAGTTCTTTTTGGCAGAGCCGGAGGAAGGTAGTGGCAACAGAATGGGTACTGTATGCAAGAGCACTAATCGGTGCAATAACCCGAAGGCGTAATGAGAATAACAAGAAACTCTCCGGTATCACCATCATAATCATCGCACTCATAATCATCGCCGTTCTCATAATAGCAGTACTCGTTATACTCCTAGTACTCATCCTTGCTATATTTCTCATTTTCACCAATACCAACTACATATATCCAATGCCAATGAATACTCACATAGGTAGTGGTTTCGGTGCAAGAGATCCCATTATGTTTAACGGAAAAGAAACATCAAGTTTTCACTCCGGAGCAGATTTCCCCGCTCCCGAAGGCACAACCATCCACGCAGCACAAGCAGGGTTTGTTATCACTGCCGGATGGAACGATCAAGCCGGTAACATAGTAGTAATTCAACATGAAAACGGAGATGTTACCAGATACTATCATTGCAGTGTACTCCTAGTACAACTCGGTGATGAAGTCCTACAAGGACAACCTATAGCTGAAGTAGGCAGCACAGGACAATTCTCTTCCGGTAACCATCTGCATTTTGAACTGTATATTAAGGATGCAGGTACAGAAATGGATCCCTCCGAAATACTAAATGATTGGACGGAAGAACAACTGGAGATCTGGGGCTACACCTGATATAAACAATCTGCCATCACCCTGACGTCAAAATTCTCTCTTGTGCCGTCGCATTTGCCGTCACCTATACCACTACCAACAGAATACCAAAACATATGAAAAAGCATGGTATTACCGGTACTTGACCTTAAGAAAAGCAATCCGCACTGCGGAATGCTGTAGCGTATGACGTCACTTTTAGTGTCATACTTTATCCTGCAATCTCTGAAGATATCAAAATATACATAAAAAAAGCATCGGAAATAATTAAAACAACTACCGATATAGTAACCTGAGCATAACAGGAACATACAGCGTATCAATAACAGATAATTCAAATACCTATATACAACCGACATGGTAATACAAGAAATAGAATACATATACGTCGAATTAAAAGTTCGTCGCAAATCACAGATTTGCGACGCGACACAAAAAAATCATGAAGGCACGACACAAAATATGATTGATACGACGACACAAAATATGATTGATACGACGACGTAAAATTATTATTGATACTACAGCACAAAAATATGAACGACACAAAACAAAATGATATTTCAGCACAAAAGAAAAAGGGGGAGGAAGCATTGTGAATGTCAAAATAACACTCAGAGCTGAAGAGGATCTCTATGAAGATATAAAGAGAATTGCTGAAGACAGAGGAGCTCCGATAAATCAGATAATGAATGAAGCTTTGAAAATGTATCGTGACTCAACATACTTAGACAAAAAATCATCAGTAATACCAAGCGAAATTAAGCAAGCAATTCGAGCTGAAATGGAACTCGTCAGCAATAGAGATATGAATAAGGTACGTCAAATCCTCTCTGCAATGGCAATAAATGAGCATGTACTTCAAAGAGTTATTGCCGAAGAATTGGAAGTATCACACGCACTGTTACTCCAATACCGACAGGAAGTAGTGGAACTGCTACGTGAGTCAAACAGAGTCTTTGATCTCAGGGAGATAATAGAGTAATGCCAAAATTGATAATGGTAAGCGATTACATAAAGAATCCAACACATGCCGGAAACTACCTGGCATATATGAGCAGACAAGGTGATTTAATATGCCACAATGGCAATACAACTCTGGCTGAAAGTATGAGTGCTCTTGAAGAAAACCAAGAGTCAATTATGTGGCGACAGGTTGTATCGTTGGAGCGTGAAGATTGCGAACGTCTAAATCTCGACCATGATTACTTTATGAATCTCATAGTTGCTCGCAGCGATGAGATTGCAAAGATATACAATATTTCACCGGAGAATCTAAAGATATATGCGAGCTTTCACAATAAAGACTACCATCCGCACCTTCATATGCTTTTCTACAGCACAAACAAAAATGAAGGGTTTATAAAAGGATTCGCAGAAGATAAAGAACGTGGAATGAAGCAAGCAACGACAAAACTTAAAAGTCTGTTTGCTAACGAGATATTCAAAGAGGATTTGCATTACTTAAAAGTTAATAAATCATCCACTCGCACGCTGATGAACGAGCAGGTGAAGGAAATATTGCAGGGCATGACGAAAAACGAGTTCATTCCGAAAGAATTGGTTCAGGAATATAAGGAGTTGTCAGGAGCACTGAAACTCCACTTTGTTGAGAATCCTACCCAACGCAAAGTATATATG
>Ga0082212_10006423_pt1 | contig 15811 bp, 13 predicted proteins | sample TergutNt197P3_FD_71548 | JGI IMG/M metagenome (GOLD analysis project Ga0082212, IMG submission 71548) | Neocapritermes taracua P3 segment gut microbial communities from Petit-Saut dam, French Guiana - Nt197 P3 | ecosystem: Host-associated > Arthropoda: Insects > Digestive system > Gut ...
GCTGGGCCTACAACAGCTGGACTTTGGATCCTTTCCGCGATTCGCGTTTCCGCACATGGGCGGCAGGCGACTGCTACCTTGTATATCCGTTCGGTTATAGCAGTATCCGCATGGAACGCCTGATAGAAGGATTTCAGGATTACGAGAAAATACGGATTTTGCGTGAAGAATTTACCGTTAAAAAAGAGAGCGCAAAACTCAAAAAGTTAGAAGCTGCCGTTTCCCTGTTTGCCGCAGAAAATATATGGACAAGAAATGCTGCGGACGATGTCGCCAGTGCACGTAAAGTATTAAACGGCTTCTAAAACTTCGTCGATTCCTGCAGAAATATTACAAATCAATCTCCTCCAGCACTACGCGGAAACCCACATTAAACACTTTCTGATAAGGACGGTACGGCAACCGGTAAGTAGATGTAGCCCGATAGGGCCTGTCGTACCAGGATCCGCCTCTGGCTACTTTTTTGTCCTGATGATTCAAATCATTGCGTCCGTCATCCGTATTGTAGGGATAGGGTTTGTAATTCGAACGCGTCCACTCCCAGACATTCCCGTGCATGTCGTGCACGTCAAAGTAATTGGGACGGTATCTGCCGACAAATTCCGATACAAAACCTCCATCGTTATAGATTGTATCATGTGGTATCCAGTCGTCGAATGGTCCGGGATTGTCTATAATCCGTATGCTTTCAGCATATTTATGGTAGGTATCCGCCACAAATTCCTGTATTTTCATGTCTGCCAGGTTGGCATAACTGGAAAAGTTGGCACCAAAAGTTCCGAACGAATAGGGCTGGTCGCTCCCCGCGCGGCAGGCCCATTCCCATTGTGCTTCGGTCGGCAGGGTCGCTTTTTTCCCTGTCTTTTCGCTCAGCCACTGGCAGAACGCCATCGCTTCTTCCCATGAGACACGAACGACCGGCTGATCCGGATGATTCAGGGGATACCCTTTGCGTCCATACTGCATGTGGCGGCGGTGTTCGTCGCGCGAGTCATGCGCCGGATCAAACAGCGCGTATATTTTATTGGTGATTTCGAAACGTCCAATCCAGAAAGTACTCACATCCTGAACTGTTTGCGGCATTTCGTCCGGGTGATTTGTACTTCCCATAATATATTTTCCACCCGGAATCCTGATCATGTCAAGCACGACATTATCGGACAGGGGAATGGAAACCTGGTATTGATTTAATGCGATTTGCCTGTTTTCAATATCTGTCCGTTTGACAGGCCATCCTGCCAGCGACTCCACTCCCTTATTGATATTGATTCGTTCGGGTCTTTGGGCGATAATACCTGCCGGTATTGGCGGCAATTGTTCCAAATCGTCTTCTTCTAAGCCAAACATCGGCGCATATATTTTTCTCAGACTTCTGGATTGCTCTGTTTTCGGAAATGTACACATATCCGATCTGCGACCGTGAAAAGGCGCGTTCATGTCAATCCAGCAGGCTAACCTTTCCATCTCTTCAACGGTCAGCTGCACATTGTGATGTCCTTTCTGCAGGATCTGCATCAGTTCCGTCTGGTCGGCGTGCACATCCATCGGGACAAGCATATCCATATCGCTTTCTATTCCGGGGCGACGGATATAACGGTGCAGGTTGGCATAGGAAAGGGAGAAATCGCCTCCGTCCGACGGGCTTGCCATTCCTGCAAGGCTGGAATACCAGCCGGTAAGCCGTTTATCGCCTTTCAGATAAGGTATGGAGGGACGGCTTTCGTTATGACACGCCACACAGGCGCGGTCTAACACCGGCTGTACTTCGCGTTCGTAACTGAACCCGCGTTCCGGGCCGTACCATTCACTGATCGTTTGCGGTTTCTTTCGGGCTGCCAAACTGAGGCGCGGCGGTGGAACACTGTTCCTGTCCTCGTGGCAGCCAATGCACGAAAGCGTTTCACCCGGCATGGCGGTAAACCACGAACGCATCAGTTGCAGCGCCTTCCCCTCCGAATCTAACGGCTGAACGGCAATAGGCGTATGCGCCGGAACGACGAATAAAGCCGAGCCATCTTCCTCCACATCCACAGTTCCAAGTATCCGGTGTATATCCCAGGGACCGTCCATTCCAATAGACCCTGGCAAACCGCCATATCCGAACGGACTGAAAGCGTACGACATCAGGCGAAGTTTTTTAACTTCCCCTTTGGGAATACCTTTTAATCCGTCGCCTTCATAAACATCCTGAAGGAAAACTGTTGCTGTTTTACTTGCCATGTCTACACGGTCGGGAATCAGCGGAGGCGCCAGTGTTGCCTCGGCTAATACCGGTTCGATAAAAGCCGCCTGTTCTTCCTGCTCGATTAATGTCAGATTCCCGAAAATATCCACAAGATAAATTCCCCACAACGAATTGGGCGATGCTTTCATCGAAACGATGAAATACTTGTCATTTAACGGATAAGGTTGCAGGAAATGCGGCCACACGCCATCGGGGAGCCTGTCGCGGGTAAGCGGTTCCACTTTTTTACCATAATGCGGTATTTCGGCCACAACGCCATCCGCTTCCTTCCGCCCTGTCGCCGGATCAATAATCAGCAGTCGTCCGCTGCGGGATACGCTGTGATGTCCGCCGGCTACCCCGACAATCGCTGTGGCATGTCCGGGAATGGGCCGTGCATTGAAAAAGGCTGCCGGAAAATAAGAGTTACTGCCATAATATGCTTTCTGGGTAGTTCCGTCAGGGTTCATGGTAAACATGATACGGCCATTGGCGTGCGGAATGTCAGCATATTCCCAGCGCTGGTAAAGGATTTGACCGTCATTCATGATGACAGGCCCCCAGTTACTATCCTGATCAAAAGTGAGTTGCCTTGTCTTTCCCGTTTTCGGGTCAAACAAAAAAAGTCCGCACATTTTATTCATACTGTTCGTACAGGGCAATCCCAAAAAAGTAGCCGTTGAACAAAAGATAATTTTGTCGTCAGCGGTATAACAGGCGTCAAAACTGTCAAAATCCCTGAAGGAATCGGGCGTAACCTGCCGTACTTCCCGCGTTATCATATCCATTTCAAAGATATGCCACCTGTCGCTGGTACCAATGGATGAAAAAAGCATCTTCTTTCCGCTGAAATGCATCTCCGGATCGGAAACAATCAATCCTTTTGCCGGCTGATAGAAAACCTGCATATTTTTCATGCCGTCATGGAACGTCAGTTGTACAAATTCATTATCCCATCCGTTTTTCGGGTTGCCTATTTCAGCATTATTCTGAAAATTCGAGGGAGCCAGACCAATACCCGCTCCCATTGCGCTGCGGGCTTTATCTCCCACTGTTCGTTTAATAACCATTATTTTCCTGTCGGCCAGCAGGGGGTTTTTGTACATTTGCACGTCTAATTGCGCCAGTAAACCGGTTGCCACATGCAAAGCATGCTGATCGCCTTTTTCAATTTGCTGAACCAGGTCAAGCCGGCGCTCCTTCATCTCCTGGAGGATTGAACGTGTTTGCCGGTCCGGAGTAAACTGCCCCGGAAATGAACCCGACAAATCATCCAGCGCCATCTGGTACCGAACCGGATCAAAGCGATTAAGTCTTATGACGATATCAGCTGCTTCATTACAATACAAATCATTAAGAAACAGCAATAAGATGGCGGCACTGATTAACTTTTTAAAAATTTCCATGGAAACAAAACTTATGTTATTAAACTGCAAAAATAATCAAAAAAACAAGATACTCGCAAAAAGATGAAAACTTTTTCGTAACTTGCGCCCTTTTAATCATTAATATTTTCCATCATGAAAAGAGTAGCATTTAAAATGAAATTGAAACCGGGTTTCAAGGCAGAGTACATCAAGCGCCACGATGAAGTATGGCCAGGCATTGTCGAACTCATTGAGCGTTCGGGCATCAGCGATTATTCCATTTATTTAGACGACGAAACGAATATCCTTTTCGGCGTACAGAAAGTGAGCGGCGAAATGTCGTCGCAGGACTTGGGCGCTGTTGAAATCCAGCAGAAATGGTGGGATTACATGAGCGACATCATGGAGGTGAATCCCGATAATTCACCGGTAACAGTACATTTGGACGAAGTATTTCACATGGACTGATATAAAAAATATATATTTTTTTCTTATTTGATAACATTTCCAATTGCATACAACGGATAAACTTTAATCTTATCGTATTGAGAGAAATTTTCGAGCGATGTACGTATACCGTATTCCGATTTTTTTTCTTTTAAAAACAGATGCAGGCTTTGCATTTTTCCGCTTGTACCCGATTTCACTTCGACGGGAATGATTTTTTCGTCCCGCTGAATAACATAATCGACTTCGGCAGAACTGTTCAATGCATCTCTATGCCAATAATACAATTGTTGCTGCTCATAACACGACGACGATTTCAGCAGTTCCATACCTGCCATAATCTCAGCAATCTGGCCTTTGTTGACCGCCGAAAAATCATTACTTAAAAGTATTTCTGACAATTGCAACCCCAACAGTCGCTGAAAAATACCTGTATCCAGCAGCATGAATTTTTGTTTTTTAGGATTGCCTTGAGCGCCAAGCGGAATTCCGTTAGCAGGGCTATACATCACGGGAATCACCAGTCCGGCTTTTTGCAACAACTCGATGCTTTCCCTGATTTGTTTGTTAGTGTATTGCTCCACCCTGTTATAATTGAATTTGCTGCCGGTTTGTTGCACTACCGCTTCAAATACTTTTGAGATGCGCAGTTCAGGAATCCGCTGCTTATATTTCACAAAGTCGGTTTTTAACGAATTGATTAATTCGTTTAACGTTTTTTGACAGGCAAGAACATCTTCTTTTTCGATATATTTTGCCACCACAGCCGGCATTCCTCCAATGACCAAAAACAGTTTCATGATTTCCAGCGTCTTTTCGTGAAAAACGTGATGTAACGGTTTTTCAGGAGAGGACTGACATATTTCATTCCACAGCAGTTCCTGGCCGTAAGCCATCATAAATTCGGAAAACGAAAAAGGATACATAAACATCGAACTGATACGCCCGACGCCAAATGAAGGCAGTTCTTCAAATGCAAATTCAAGGAGTGACCCCGCTGCAATCACATGCAATTCCGGATAGTTTTCGTAGAAAAATCGCAAAGCAGATATGGCGCGCGGACAAGCCTGTATTTCGTCCAGAAAGAGAAGTGTTTTTCCGGGAATGATGGCTTGATTAAAATGAACGGACAGTTGAGCGCAAATTCGTTGGGGTATCAAATCCGAATCGAACAGAGCATGGACTTTTTTGTCCAATTCGAAATTTATTTCAAGAAAATGCTCAAAATGCTCCGCCAATTTTCGAACAGAAGAGGATTTCCCTACTTGTCGTGCTCCACGAAGTAAGACTGGCTTATGGTCCGGTTCTTTGCTCCATTCAAGTAAACTGCTATCTATTATGCGTTTAAAATATATTTTTTTTGTTTTCAAAACCGAATATTTAATATTTTAGACAAAAATCAAAGGCAAAGATATCTATTATTTGTCAAAAATCAAAGGCAAAGTTGAATTTTTTAATCACAAATACGAATTACTTTTTATGGGTGATTTATTGACAGACAATGTGATGCTTTCGTTACGGATGTAGCATAGTGTTATTCTTTTATCTTTCGACATTGTTTTTCGTAATTTGGTGACTGCTTTGTTCATGTATATTACATTGTTAGGATCATCTTTCCATACCTGCAGCATGATTGATTCCCTATTTTGCGGAATGTTTTTTCGCCGGTAAAGGAGTTGCAGCAGATGACACTCCGGACGCGTCAACTTTTCAGTTTGACCGCACGATACTAATCTGTTATCCCTGAAGTCAACATAAGTATCCGGCGTAATGACAACCTTCTGTTTTTTCTCATCATTAACCGGTTTGTTTTGTATGGCGCTGTTGATTTTGGCAATCAGTTCCGTGTCGTAGACATAACTCTTTCGGATAAAATCATTTCCACCCGCTTCGTAGCCTTTTTTTATAATATCTTCATCTAAGATGGATGACAGAAACAATATTGGAATATGCCAGTCTTTTCCCCTGATTTTTTTTGCTACCCAAAATCCGTCATCCGCGTCAGGCATCATAACATCAAGTATTGCAATATCGGGCGAATGATCCTTATAAAAATCATAAGCATCCTTCCTGTTTTTAGCCCAAACATAATCAAAGCCGTTTGCTTCAAAATTTGCGATGTCTTTCCTTGCCCTTCTGGCATCGTCTTCCGCGTAAAGAATGAATGGCATTTTCATATTATTTGATGTTGGATCAGGATTCTGCCGGAATGATTATGGTAAATTCACTTCCCTTTTGATATTCGCTTTCTACAAACACCTCGCCTCCATGCTTTTCAACAATAACCTTCACATAATACAGTCCCAATCCAAAGCCTTTTGCCGGAACAGACTGACGTTTGGGTACGCGGTAATGTTTTTTGAATATATGACGGATGTATTGTTTGGGTATCCCAATGCCATTGTCTTTTACCGAGACATGAATGTAATGATCCTTTTGACAGCATGAAACGCAAATATCCGGATTTTCACAGCTGTATTTCATCGCATTGTCAATCAGGTTCATCATCACATGCCCGAAATGAAACCGGTCAATGCCGGCTGTAATCGAAATATCATCGCACAAAAAACGAATGTTTTTTTCTTCATTGTGTATTTTATACCTGTCAACGATCTCGCTGATGAATTCAAATATGGATACGCTTTCCTTTTGGACATATTGCTTTTTATCAGCAATCGAGGTTGTCAATAGGTTTTCGATCATTACTGATGAATTTTCGTTCTCATATTCTATCTCCCTGAGATTAATAAATAGCGCCATATCTTCACTTTTGATCGTTGAAAGCGCCTGCCTTATATATTCAACCGGCTTCCTCAAATCGTGGACAATACCCCATGAAAATTTTTCTTTTTCTTCCGCCATTCTTTTCTGGTAAAAGACTGTATTCAGTAAATATGCCAATATGATGATAATCAGCAGCGCAAATCCCATAGATACAAACAGCATCTGCCGGCTTTGCCGGAACAACCCAAAATGTGAATCATCGAAATGCGCGATAAGGTAATCTTTACCGCCGACATCTAACCGAATATCATCCAATGCAAACTGATAACGGTTGTAATCAATGTCTTGGGGTATTTGTTCCTTGATTGTATCTGTAGAGTCCCTTATGCCCAATACATACGGCATGGTTATTTCATTCGAGGCTAAAACGGTTTTATAAACGGAATCCATGCGAGCTAAATTTATTCCCGAAATATTATATCTACCATATCTTTCTTTTGAATACTCGTACCATTCCTCTATCGTTTCAAATACCCATACAAATTTTATTGATTCAGGGAAAACAATATAAACTGTTATTGTTTTATTATCAAAAGATCCTCCAAAACCCTCTCCTCTCATTAAAAGATTTTCCTTTTCCAATAAATCAAAACGTTCCATTGCAGATTGTTTTAACTCTACTAACAGTATATCATCCAGCAACAGCGAAGCCTGTGTTTTTACAAGATCCCGTTCAATTTGAATCATCTTGCTTAGTCGATAATACTCCACAAACAGCAAAATGATTATTGCAGCAATGATTACATACATTAATAATTTGATTCTTTTTTTCATGCAATTCAAATTTTGTACAAAAATACGATACAGATATAGGTTTTCCAAGCAAACCTGATGAAAAAAATTTTCTGATTAAAAAAAAAAGTAACCTTACAGTAACCTTCGGCAATCAATTATTGCCTATCTTTGTCTTATAATCATCATTAAAAAAATTATCACCATGAAAAGGAAAAAAATGTATTGTGTCATTCTACTAATTGCCGTGGTTATTGTAGCGGCATATAATATGAATATCCATTCGGACAAAATCAAATTAACTGACGTCTTTTTAGACAATGTCGAAGCATTGGCGCAGGAATCTGACAATCCGCCTGAATGTGTTCCACTAAAAGGTGTTTGTATTATATATGATTTTAGTACTGATTATTTAACTTTTAAATAATAATACCAATTAAAGCATCTGCCTGCCTGCTGTTTCTCTCTTTTTTCTATTTTTCCTGTATAAAGGAGAGGGGATTGAATAAAAATCCTATAAAGTATTTTAAAACATTAGAATACCTTGGAGGATCTGATATCCTGACTTTTGACGATTTTGGCGTATACCGTCCGACGTCAATCGTCATGCAGGAAGATTTTATCTATGTACAAAACCGTGATGAAGATATGATTTGCGCCATTAACCGTACAACAAATACAGTGGAATCATTACTAAAAAGAGGTGACGGACCGGGGGAGGCTTTGAATATTAGTTACATAACAATGTCGGACGATGCAGTGATAACTGCCGAATGTAATAAGCGGTATATTATCGAAATACCCTTCCATTCAAGGGAAGTCATCTTTACCCCCTTGTCGTTCGATTATGGAGCGCCTACTTCTATTATCAAGGGACGAGCGGGCTATGTTATGCTCGGCAGTTTTAAAGAAGGCCGTTACATGTACTACCACCCGTCTACCAAAAAGACCGGCTTCTTTGGCGACTATCGCGTACATTATTCATATAATAGGTTTGACAACTTTACGAAAAGCCTGATTTATATCAGTAGCAAGCTGGCCATCAAACCGGATATGACACGATTTGTTGCCATCAACTTCAATAATGGCGTCATTGACATCAACGCCATCAATCAGGATACGATCATCAATCTGAAACAATTGGATTTCCATTATCAGGAAATTCATGTTACGGGCAGCAGGGATAATCCCCGTGTTGCAAACAAAAGAAGTAACAAAAACGGTTTTTTCGACGTGGCGGCCAGCGATGAATATATTTACACGATTTATTCCGGTAAATCATTTGAAGAAGCCGGATTCATGTTAGACCATTGCGAATACCTGATGATTTTCGACTGGGACGGGAATCCGGTTAGATGCTACAAGATGAATGTGCCATTGTATGCGATTTGTTACAGCAGGCAAGACCATGCGCTTTATGGAATTCATATTGGAGAAGAAGCAAAACTATTCAAGTTCAATGTTCAAACAATTATTACAGGTGGCAATTCAGTTCTTAAATACTTATGAATTGAAAAAGAAAAAAGGTAGTTACGGGGAATCTCCGTTTAGTTTTTATCAGCTATCTTTGTCGCCGAAATACTTCATTAAATAAAAAAAATGAACAGGAAACTTTTGATTATAACAATATTAATTGTAATTTGTCTTCTTTCCTGCACGAAAAACAAACGCAGGGATGATGCAATTAAAATTGTGCGTGAATGGACTGGGAGAGAGATCAGGTTTCCAGAAAATGTACCATGCTATGTTTTAGGGAAAGACACCCTTTACGAACTATGCGAAGATTGTTTTCATAAAGAGTATAAGATATTATTATATGTCGATTCAACCGGATGCAACGATTGCCGGTTACAATTATCTGAATGGAAACAGTTAAAAGAAGAAATAGACAGTTTATTTCCCGGAAAAGTAGGTTTTCTTCTATATTTCCAACCTAAAAATTTAAGATATATGGGTTATTTATATATGCGAGACCAATTTGATTATCCTATTTTTGTAGATACAAACGATGAAATTAACCGTTTGAATCAATTTTCTCAAGTGATGGAGTACCAATGTTTTCTATTAAATAGCGACAATAAAGTATTGGTGATAGGCAATCCGGCATTAAATATGCATGTTTGGGAATTGTACAAATCCCAAATTGCAGAAGAGAAGGAATACGAAACGAATATAAAGTAATATTACGATTAAAAAAGGAGGTAAAAGCAAAAAAAACAGTCACTTGTTATCAAGCAGGTTAATTAAAAAGAGTGAATGAAATTGTAATAAATTTCATGAAATGTACCCAGATTGACTTTGGTCGAGTAATTATTAGCACTTAAAAGTGTTTTTGTACAAGAAATTGAATTAGAAAACATTATTTTATCAAATTAAAACTTAAATAATTATGAAACGTAAACTTTTTATCGGAATCGTTGTAATGGCGATAACAGCATTAGCTGCATGGAATGTGAATTATAATTCACATACTAAAGGGATGTCAAATTTATCATTAGCCAATGTAGAAGCACTGGCAAGCGGTGAACTTACAGGTAATTGCTCTGGTGATAGTAGCAGCTGTGAACTTTACTGTCCCAACTGTAGTAAACCGATTATGTCATCTCCTGCCTCGTCGGGTAAACCTACTAATTTAAGTGGCCCCTGCCCGTATGGATGTGGATATACATTTTAATTGAGAATTAGAGATGTATCGCCATTTTTCATACAGATGTGTGATCCTGCTTTTGGCAGCTTGCAGTAACCGGAAGCAGGATCCGCTGGCTTTTACTCTTCCTGTCTTTCCGGAAACAGTACAGGTAACCGTCACTCCGGCCTCCGATGATTTTTTGTTGGGTGGCGCTTTCTCAATGGACGATATGGGCGAATTTTTCATTGTAAGGACATTTATTAACAATCACTTTTTACATATTTACAAAAAAGAACCGTTAACCTACATTAAGTCTTTTTGCTCCTATGGTCAGGGACCGGGAGAATTGATTGCTCAACCCAAAATACGCATTAACAATGATAACTCGGAATTGTATTTATTTCATTATCTTAACGGTGGACATGATTTGTGGCGTTATAATGTAGAAAATGTACTTCAAGATGAAGGAGTGATGCCTGTGAAGCAAGAAAAGATTGTATTGTTTCGTAACGAAGGATCACCATATCCCGGTCATGGCTCAAATTTTTTGGTATGGAAAGACAAGCGTTTATTTGCAGGGAGTTTTCAGCATCGGCTTGAAGTACAGGATACGCTGGGCAACACGCTTGACCTGTATGACAATTATCCGGAAGTACCGTATCAAGATACAATAGCTTTTAAGGGTACATATGCTACCCGTTCGACGCTTGCTCTAAAACCTGATTTGAGCAGATTTGTCATAGCAACAAGCGTTGGATGTATAATGGAAATTTTTACTGTTGATGCATCGGGAAAAATAGAGAAAGAAATCGAAAAACGGTTTATTCCTCCCGTTTATAAAGCAAAGAGAGGCCTGTTTGACTATATTAACGGCCAAACTATTAATGGTATTTCTGATTTTTCTGTCACAAATGAACTCATTTATGCGCTATATAGCGGGCGAATATATATGTCGCCGGATTCGCCTGAAGAAGAAGGTTTTGCTAAAACCATTGCGGTATTTGACTGGTCGGGGAACCCGGTTCGTCGATATATTTTGGATTGGTATATTTATCAATTTACTGTTGATGCCCAGCGCAATCGCTGCTATTTAGTTGGAATAGACGAAAACGATGAAGTGCTGTTAGGATATTTTGACTTGTAAAAAAGTGGTTTCCGGTAATTACTTTTGGTTTTACGGGAGTATGGGGCTTGTAAGCTTAGCCACTTTGATTTACTCCTTCAAAAGCAAAAAAATGTTCCAGTTTTCGCTAATTGACGGATTTGTATTTCTTTTCATCGGTAACATATTTTTGGCGGCTTTTGTATTCAATGATACTCCTGCAAATCTGACTAAACTCGTTATCGTAACATTATTGTTGGTTTTGTATCTATGTATAAGATTGTTATCATATAGTAAACAAAAAATCATACAATTTTTCTGTTTTTTTATCATTGTCTCCGGTTTGGTAGAAGCAATATGGGGTTTGTTGCAACTTTACGGTTTCAGACAGTCACAACACGGTCTATTTACACTGACCGGTTCTTTCTTCAACCCCGGACCATACGCAGGATATTTGGCAGTTGTTTTTCCGCTGACGTTGTATGAGAGCCTCTCCTATCCCTCCAATAGAGGAGTGTTGGCTGTGATGATGAAAAGGATTGTTGCTGTGATAACCTGTATTGCAATTTTACTGGTACTTCCAGCGGCTATGAGCCGTGCTTCGTGGCTTGCGGCAATTGCGGGAAGTATAGTTGTGATAGTTAGAAATGGATTGCTTCGTCGATTTATTCCCCGCAAAGACGCAGGGTTGAAAATTTTTATTGTTATCATGGTAATATGTTTACTGATTGCATCTTTTACAGGTATGTATTACTTGAAAAAAGATTCGGCCAACGGCAGGCTGTTAACATGGAAAGTGTCAATATCTGCTCTTATTAAACATCCTTTGGGGGTAGGATTAGGACATTTTCCAAGCGCCTATGGAGAGGCACAGGCTTGTTATTTTGCATCCGGAAATGCTTCAGAGACGGATGAATACGTGGCGGGTAATCCTGAATATGGGTTTAATGAATTTTTGCAAATTGCGGTTGAATCGGGGATTTTTTCGTTGCTTCTGTTTTCCGGGATACTTGTATGTGCTTATCAAGGGTTGATGAAATCTGAAAATTGGGGTGTGATGGGAGCGTTAACCGCGTTGCTGGTCTTTGCCTGCTTTTCGTATCCGTTTAGTGTTTTGCCGTTTTTGATAGTGTTTGTTTTTCTGCTGGCGATGTCGGGGGGCACACGTATGACACGGATTAGACGGATTAGACGGATTGGCACTGGTTTTTTTTCGATACGGGGGGTATATGTGGCGGTTGGGTGTTTGATTGTGACTACTTTTTGCTTATGGAAGCAATATCCGGTATATGATGCGTACAGGCAATGGAAAAAATGTCAGATGAATTACCAGATGTGGAGGTATGAAGAAGTAGTACAATGTTATGAACCATTGTATCCCTACCTGAATGACCGGATAAATTTTCTTTTTGAATATGGACGCAGTTTATCTCAACTAAACCAACCGGAAAAAAGTAATGAGATTTTGCGGCACGCTATACAGATCAGTTGCGATCCGATGCTGTACAACATCATGGGAAAAAACTATCAGGTGATGAAAGAGTACGAATTAGCGGAAAAGAATTTTAGGAAAGCAACGCTGATTGTACCAAACCGTATTTATCCATATTACCTCCTGATGAAATTGTTTTTCGAATCAGGCAATATGGAGAAGGCGCTTGAGAACGCAGAGATTGTCTTGACAAAAGAACCAAAAGTGAAATCGACGGCAGTCAGGGAAATGAGAAATGAAGCGAGATTAATAATACATTACGAATTGAAACCTCACTGAAAACTGAAAATTTATGAAAAAGCATATTATTTATCTTTTTGTAGCACTCACCATAGTTGGATGTTCTCGCTATCCTGCCGATGTGGAACAGGTTTTGAAGTTTGCCGGCAACAATCGCGGTGAACTGGAAAAAACATTGGTTCATTACAGCCGGAATCCTCAAGATAGTTTGAAATTTAAAGCGGCATGTTTCTTAATTGGGAATATGCGCTATCATTATACCCGAAACAGTAAAAAATTGGATGCTTTCAGGCATTATGCGCTTGATACCATTCCGTCATCACAAACCTATAAAAATTTTCAGAAAAAATATGGGCAGTTGAACAGCCATTATCATGTCACTTACGACGCTCAAGTGATTACAGCAGAATACCTGATTCGCAACATTGATTTTTCGTTTCGCATGTGGGAAGAGACCCTATGGGGTAAACATTATCCGTTCGATGTTTTTTGCGAAGAATTGCTTCCTTACCGAATAGGAACTGAACCGATTGAAGACTGGAAAGAAGTCTATCATAACCGATACCAGGGGATGCTTGATACTGCAAATTATGACCGTTCGAGTCCTTTGGCTGCATGGCGGGTGCTGTTTGATTATTTTACCAGGAAGACACCGGAAGGTCAGGCCGAATGGGCGTTTGCCTATGACTTAACGACACCCGGTATGGGCGCTTTTACCTTACTTGACTTGCGTTATGGAAACTGCCAGGAACAAACGGATATGTTTGCCTATGTAATGCGCTCGGTTGGTATCGCCGGCGGCATTGATATGATGGTACAGCATCCCGATGAACGCAATCTTCAACATTGGTGGAATTACATACGCGACACAAACGGATTGTGTATCACATTCGATTTTTATTACGAAATGGACGATCCTGCTGAAAAAATGACATGTATTCATAAATGCGGAATAGCCTACCGAAAATGTTTTGCCCTGCAGGAGGAATCCTTGCCCGTGAAATACCGCGACAGTGAAGTGTATGTCCCGCCCAGCCTGGGCAATCCGTTTGTTAAAAACGTATCGAACCTGTATTTTGATGAAAATCCAGTAATACTGCCTGTTGGCGGGGAGTACGCGAACGGGGATATCCTGTACCTGAGCGTGTTCAACAATTCCGCATGGATACCCGTTACCTGGGACGAAGTCAGAGACGGACATGTTGCCTTCCGCTATCTGGAACCGAATATTTTGTACCAGCTCACGGCTTTTTCCCGCGAGGGAGCATACAGGCCTGCATCCGATCCGTTCATCCTCCACGGCGACGGGCCGGTCTATTTCGCCAGGCCTGACGGCAGCCGTAAACAGGACATGCGGCTAAGCCGGAAATACAAGTTCCCGTGGTGGTTTGCCCGGTTCCGCGACAAGGCTGTCGGAGGAAAATTTCAACTGTCCAACCGGCCGGACTTCAGCGATGCGGTTACGGTATACACCATTCCCGATTCAGCCGTCCTGAGGTATATTGATGTTCCTGTAAACAATCCGAAACAGTTCCGTTATGCCAGATATCTATCTGCTCCCAACGGTTTTAACCTGATGGCCGAAGTACAGTTTTTTTCAGGAGAAGAGCAGTTACAGGGCGAAGTAACCGGTACGGAAGGTTCGTATGAAGATGCGCCCGACAGAACGAAACACAGCGTATTCGACGGCGATGTCCTGACATTTTATTCCGCCCTCGAGCCTGACGGCGCCTGGGCGGGTCTGGCATTTGACCGTCCGCAACGCATCAGCCGCATCCGGTACTGGTTCAGGTACGACGACAACACGGTCAGGGAGGGCGATATGTATGAACTTTTGTACTGGGACGCAAACGGATGGGTATCGGCAGGAAGGCAGACGGCGACCGACACGCTGCTGCATTACAGGCAGGTACCGGCCGGGACTTTGTATTGGCTGCGCAATCACACGCGGGGAAGGGAAGAACGGCCGTTTACCTATGAGAACGGGAAACAGGTGTTTTATTAATTACGAATTACAGTTTACGAAATAATATAATGGCTTGCTATTACATATTTTTTGATTGAATAGTGATGAAGAAAGGGTTGAAGAAATTTTTAAGTGAATTTTGGTTTTATACGGTTGTCTTTATCGTATCTGTTATTTTTGCGATTGTATTGCGGGTGTTTGTTTTCGCTCCAATTATTTCAATTCCTTCATGGTCGATGGAGCCAGTTGTACTTGGGGGTGATAAAATATTCGTTACCAAACTGATTCCCGGACCGCGCGTTTACAAAGACATCCGACAAATCAGATTCGATGGGAAAATACAGACAAAACGTTTCAAAGGCGTCCGTAAAATTCGCAGGAATGATGTTCTTGTCTTCAATTTTCCATTTTCCGAAGGATGGGACAGGATTGATATGGACCTGGATATTTTTTATCTGAAACGATGCGTTGCCCTACCCGGCGATACGTTTTCGATTGTAAACGGAATATACAGGGTTATTAACTGTCCGGATTCGTTAGGTTGTCTATTTCGGCAACAGGAACTGTCGCAAAAAACGAAAAATAATTTTTCGGAAGTTATATGGAGGTGCTATCCATTCGATACCGTACATTACCGGTGGAACATTATGGATTTCGGGCCATTGTATGTACCGACTTCGGGCGCTGTAATCACCCTTAATGCCTTCAACTTTTTGCTGTATAAAAAACTGATTGAATATGAAACGGATAAAACGCTTTCACTCCATGACGGTTCGGTTTACCTGGATAGTGAAGAGATAAAAAACTATACATTCATGCTGAATTATT
>Ga0082212_10006424_pt1 | contig 15811 bp, 14 predicted proteins | sample TergutNt197P3_FD_71548 | JGI IMG/M metagenome (GOLD analysis project Ga0082212, IMG submission 71548) | Neocapritermes taracua P3 segment gut microbial communities from Petit-Saut dam, French Guiana - Nt197 P3 | ecosystem: Host-associated > Arthropoda: Insects > Digestive system > Gut ...
AGCTCTACAGGAAATAATATGAGGAAAAGCTCCGGGGCTCCGGTTCCTGCCAAGATAGACGAGGAGTACTACCAGATCAGCGAGGAAATTCTTTCCAGCTTCCCGAAGTTCCACCCGCCGGTGGATTTGTTCCGTTTCAACGAGGAGGCGCTGACCCTTGTCCCGCTCATCCGCAAGAGCCAGCGCCTGACGAATGAACAGGTGGAGGAAGTGCGCGCCCTGTGCCATGCGGGAGGGCTGTTCGTCGCGCGCTCCGACCATCCCATTTATTCCGAGCACATGGTCAAGCAGCTTGACCTTGTGTTGCAGGATTCCAACCTCAAGGAAGGCGAAATCACCGACATTTGCGCGCGCGCCCTGATCATGCGCTACGAGGCCTTTGCCGAACAACCCGTCCGGCCCGTGTTCGATCCCCTCTATAAAGACATCATGGTGTTTACGGAAATCCTCTGGCAGGACAGGCACAGGATCAAGTCGTTCATGCGCCGCCTGTCGCGGGAGTATTCCCTGGGCAAACACGCCTTCAACTCCCTGGTTGTCGGCGTCTGGCTTCTGCTCAGGATCATGGAGGGGGGCGAACTCAGGCGGCGCGACCTGGACCGGGCGGCCCTGGCCTTTTTTCTGCAAAATATCGGCATGGCCAAACTGCCGGCCTTCATTCTCAACAAAACCGGCAGCCTGAAGACGGAAGAACTGGACAAGGTGGTGCTGCACCCTATCTTAAGCCACAAGATCATGCAGAAGCTCGACCTGGCCTTTGACGAGCTGGCGCAGGCGAGCATGGAGCACCACGAACGCCTGGACGGAACGGGCTATCCGCAAAAAAGCAAGGCCCAGCAAATCAGCCGCATCGGACGCATCGCCGCCATTGCGGATTCCTTCGGCGCGATGATCACCAAGCGGCCCTTTGCGGACGCCAAGGGACCAAGCCAGGCGGCCCAGGAGCTTGCAGGGGATGCCAAGCGCTATGACGGGCAGATGACCGGCTACCTGGTGGCCGCCTACCTGACCGGGGCGCTGAACTGAGAGAGCGGATACCGTCCGCAGGTAAAACGCTCGCCTTCCGGGCAATACCCCAAACGCTCGCACTTGGCCCCGGCCGCCGCGAAGATTTCCGGCAGCGCCTGCCTGCATTTGTCCAGCATGGCGCTTGCTGCGGCGCGCAGTTCCCACTGGGCGCGCATGCAGCAGCGTTGCTCGAAAAAATTCAGCAGCGCGCGGCAGTTCATGGTCACCACGATCCGCGTCTGCGCGGCCTGCGGCAAGACAAAGCGCGCGTCCTCGTTGGCTTGTGATCCCGTGCGGCCGTCGGCCTCCAGCAACTCCCTGATCTCCCTGTACGCCGCGCCCGCCTCCTCCATAAAGCGCTCAAAGCGCGCTTTCGCCGCCGCATTCCGCGCAATGGCCGGGGGCATGACGTAGTCGAAGCGGGAAGCGTCCACGTAGCGCTGGCTCTGCTGGGAATACGAGGCCAGGCGGTGGCGCACCAACTGGTGGGTCAAGGCCCTGGATACGCCGGAAAGCGCGAAGGTGAACGAAACATGCTCTATGGGGCTGGCATGCCCGGATTCCAGTATCTGCGCCACGAACTCTGCCTGCCTCTCCCGGTCCGGATCCCCGGAAAGCAGGCGCGGCCACATGTCGCCCGCATAGCCCGCATGGTAGCATTGCCGGAATGCGGCATAGATCAGCTCAAGGGCGTTCGGACTATGGGCCAGGAGTTCGACCCGCATTTCCGCAGGAGGCATATATTCTCCCCTCATAACATATTTTGTGGCGGGTCAGTTCTCGATAGCAAACAAGGCATATGCCCTGTCGGTAGCCATCCGCCCCCTGGGGCCGCGCTTCAAAAAACCGCATTGAATCAGGTAGGGCTCGTAAATATCCTCAAGGGTGCGCACTTCTTCGCTGCAAGCCACGGCAAGCGTCTTCACCCCTACCGGGCCGCCTCCGAAATTCTGGATGAGCACCCAGAGCAGCTTCCGGTCCATCTGGTCCAGGCCGTTCTCGTCCACGTCCATGCGCTGCAAGGCGTCTGCGGCCTGCGCTTCCGTGACCTCGCCGCTGCCGTGCACGAGCGCGAAATCCCGCACCCGCCGCAGAAGACGGTTGGCGATGCGCGGCGTGCCCCGCGCCCTGCGCCCTATTTCCAGCGCGCCGGCTTCCGTGATCTCGATGTGCAGGATGCGCGCCGAGCGGCGCACCACCTGGGCCAGCTCTTCCGGGCTGTAGTACTCAAGGCGCAGCGCGATGCCGAAGCGGTCGCGCAGGGGCGCGGACAGCAAGCCCATGCGGGTTGTGGCGCCGACCAGCGTGAAGGGAGAGACGTCCATCTTGAGCGTGCGCGCCGCCGGCCCCTGCCCGATGATCACGTCGAGCTTGAAATCCTCCATCGCCTGGTACAGCACTTCCTCCACCGCGGCGGGCATGCGGTGTATCTCGTCCACAAACAACAGGTCATGATCTTGCAGGTGCGTCAGAATGGCGGCCAGATCGCCGCAGCGCTCCAGCACCGGCCCGGAAGTGTGCACGATATTCACCCCGAGTTCCGAAGCCATGATCTGCGCAAGCGTGGTCTTGCCCAAGCCCGGATTGCCGTGAAACAGCACATGGTCGAGCGCCTGGCCGCGCTCCCTGGCCGCCTCCAGAAAGACCCCGAGGTTGGCCCGCAACTCCGTCTGGCCGATAAAGTCCTCCAGCCTGCGCGGCCGGACGGATTCATCATGCATCCGCGCCGGATCTTCCATCGAATTTCCTCTTGGCCAGTTCTTTCAGCACAGCGCGCAACGCGCCCGCGACGTCGAGATCCGCTTCGTCCTGCAACACCTTGCGCGCAAGCGGCGCGACTTCCGCCTCGGCATAGCCCAGGTTGCCGAGTCCGTCCAGCACATCGCGGTATACGCCGCCGGGGCGTTCACCCTTGCCCGCCAGGGGTGCTGCCTGGGGCATGCCTTCGACCTTGAGCTTGTATTTCAACTCCAAAAAGACATGCTGCGCCGTTTTTTTGCCGATGCCGGAAACGCGCGTCAGCGCCTGCACATCGTCTTCCAGCACGATGCGCCGCAAGTCCTCCGGCCTGAAGAGCGAAAGGACGGCCAGGGCCGTCTTGGCCCCCACCTTGGAAATGGAGGTCAGCACGATAAAGGTCTGGCGCTCCTCCCAGGAGGGAAAGCCGTAGAGTTCCTGGGCGTCTTCGCGCACCATGAGGCAGGTGTGGAACGCCGCCCGCCCCCCCTTCTCCGGCAGCGCGGCCAGGGCATGCGCGGGCAGGAAGACTTCATAGCCGACGCCCTGTTCGGTGACGACCACGCACGCGTTGCCCGCGCTTTCCGCGCGCCTGCCTTCCAGATAGGCGATCATGATGGGCCTCCCGAATGCATTTAGGTACCCGCAAAAACGCCGCGGCGCAACGTGACCTCAGCCGCCTATGGACACCATGGACCTGGCCGCCACCGCCCCCCGCCGCTGCCGCAAAAGATCCACGCCCAGCGGTTTTTTGCTGCTCGCGCGTTCCAGCACCCTGACCACAAAGCGCGCATCCAGGCGCGGGTGGCGCAAGATGCCCCGCAGGCGGTATTCCCTGTCGGAATAGAGGCAGGTGCGCAGCAAGCCGTCGGAAGTGACGCGCAGGCGGTTGCATGCGGCGCAAAAGTGATCCGACATCGGCGTGATGATCCCAAGACGCCCCTGGCCCCCGGCGATGGAAAACATGCGCGCCGGCCCCCGATCCCCCGCGTCCGGGCGGCAGGGCGCAAGATCCGCCCACTTGCGGGCTTCGGCGAGGATGTCGTCCGCAGGCCAGAACTGATCTTCCGACCATTGCGCGCCCTCGCCCATGGGCATGAATTCAATAAAGCGCACATCCACCGGGTTGACGCGGGCAAAATCCACAAAGGATCGCATATCCCGCTGGTTGATCTGCCGTAAGGCCACGGCGTTGATCTTCACCGGAATGCCTTCCGCCAGCAGCGCATCCAGGTTCCGGCGCACCACGGGCAACAAATCCCGGCCGGTGGCGGCCAGAAAACCCTCTGGGCGCAGGCTGTCCAGGGAAAGGTTGATGGCCCCGAGCTTCAGTTCCCCCAGGGCTTTGACATGATCCCCCAGCAGGGATCCGTTGCTGGTTATGCGTATGTCCACCCCGGCATGGCGTTCGCGCAGCACGCGCAGAAAATCCATAAAGCCTTTGCGCATAAAGGGTTCTCCGCCGGTCAGGCGGATTTTTTCCATCCCCTGCTCCACGCCCAGGTCCGCAAGGCGCAACAGTTCCTCGTAACGCAGCACCTCATCATGGGGAATATGGCGCTCCCGGATCGTGCTGCAGCAGTACAGGCAACGCAGGTTGCAGCGATCCGTCACCGAAAGGCGCAGGTAGCGCGCGGTACGGCCGTGCGCGTCCGTCAGGCGTGCGGAAGGGGCGCGAATTTCGGGCAAAACGGACGGCATGGCGTCTCCCAAACAGTGTGACGGCACAGGGCAAAGCCTCCCTGCCTGCCCGAGTATACAGGCGAAGGCCGGCGGCGGCAATATCCGCCCGAAAAGGCCTTGACGCTCCTGAGAGTATTGTTCACTATACGAGGTCAGGCATAAAAGGAAGCATTACCAACAAACACCATGGAGAGAGGTACCCTATGGCAAACCTGAAAGGCACGAAAACCGAGAAAAACCTGATGGAAGCCTTTGCCGGCGAAAGCCAGGCGCGTAACAAGTATACCTATTTCGCTTCCAAGGCGAAAAAGGAAGGCTACGAGCAGATCGCGGCCTTTTTTGAGGAAACCGCGGGCAACGAAAAGGAACACGCGAAGATTTGGTTCAAGCTCCTGTGCGGGGGCGAGGTTCCCACGACCACCGAAAATCTCAAGGCGGCCGCCGCCGGTGAAAACGGCGAGTGGACGGACATGTACAAGCGCATGGCGGCCGAGGCGCGCGAGGAAGGCTTTGGCGACATAGCGCTCCTCTTTGACAATGTGGGCAAGATCGAAAAAGAACACGAGGAACGCTATCTCGCGCTGCTGAAAAACATCGGGGACAGCGCCGTCTTCGCCAAAAAGGAAAAGGTCAACTGGATTTGCCGCAACTGCGGTTTCCACGCGGACAATACGGGCGCCCCACAGAAATGCCCTGTCTGCGCCCATCCGCAGGCCTATTTTGAACTGCGCGCGGACAATTATTAGCAGCAGCATGCATACCTTCCTGTTGTGGCTGCACCCGCTGGTGCAGGCGGGCGCGGCCCTGATCGGCTTTTGGGCCATGTGGCAGGGCTTTAAGCGCGTACAGATGCTTCTGGGCAAAAAAGTCATCTTCCCCTGGAAGCAGCACGTCAAGCTCGGCGCCTGGGGCCTGTGCCTGTGGGCCACGGGCGCTTTGGCCTTTTACACCACCCACGCGGTCTTCGGCTATGCCCATATCACCGGCCTGCACGCCTGGCTGGCCTGGCCCATCATCGGCCTTTCCCTGTTCGGGCTGGCCTCGGGCTACGTCATGGACCGCCATAAACAAAAACGGAAGTGGCTGCCCATCTTCCACGGGCTTTCCAACTGCATCCTGGTCTGCCTGGTCTTGTTGGAGTGCTGGACGGGCATCGCGCTCTGCCTGCAATGGCTGTAGGCGAGGAGTGCCGGCCCCATGCGGGTTCATCCTGTTACCATTAAGGAGCTTTGTATGAAAAAGATCATCTGCCTCGTTGCCCTTGCCGCGTTCATGGCGATGGGCGGCCTTGCCCACGCCGAAGCCTTCAAGGCGGAAGTTTTCCTGGCCACGGACAAGGGGCCGGGCGCAAGCGTCGGCGTCGTGACCTTCACAGATACCCCGGCGGGTCTTGAAATCAAGACCGATCTCAAGGGTCTGCCTCCGGGCAAACACGGCTTCCATGTCCATGAGAAGCCCGATTGCGGCGCGGTGGAGAAGGACGGAAAGGGCATGCCCGCCCATGCGGCCGGCGGCCATTATGATCCCGATAAGACCGGCAAGCACCTCGGCCCGGACAAGGGCGGGCATCTCGGCGATCTGCCCGTGCTGGAAGCGGCTGCCGACGGTACCGCCAAGGTGACGCTGCTGGTCAAAAAACCCAAGGCCGGCGACTTCAAGAATCGCTCTGTCATGATCCATGCCGGCGGGGACAATTTCTCCGATGAACCCGCGCCCCTGGGCGGCGGCGGCGCGCGCATCGCCTGCGGCGTTATCAAGTAAGACTGTATCGCGTCGCCGAAAACGCGGTTTTCGGCTTGCTCCGGCGGCATGCGCCGCCGCCCCGCCCTCGCGGGCGGGGGTAGCGCCCCAGTTTGCCATCAGACCCCAAGGTATCACGGTAAACTGGGGCGCGTTACTCTGGACCCCCGCCTTCGCGGGGGTGACGTTCGCGGTAGCCGTAGGCGAGTCTTCGCCTCAGCCGTTGGCAATAGCCAATACTTACGGATATCTCTCGTCATTCCCGCGAAGGCGGGAATCCAGTTGCCTTTACCTCTGAACCACAATGAATCACTGTCCGGTCCATATGCCGTTCCAGAAGACAGGCGGATCCTTGATCAGAAGCCTGACCCGGTCGGCATAGACGGCGTAGAGCTTTGCTTCCGGAAAAGTCTCCCGCAGGGCGACAAGGCGTGTTTCCGCCTCCGCGAAGTCGCCGGCCTCGTATCGTGCCCGCGCCTCTTCCCAGGCCGTGAGTTCCTCATGGCGCGCTGCCGCCTCTTCCGGGCGCAGGGGCAGGTGGACGGTGACGGGCTGCGTTTTGCCCTTGACCCGGATGGTATCCAGGCACTGAAAGGCAAAGGCGTCGCCGCAGGCTTCCCGCGCGTCCCCGCTGATCACAATGCCCACGCCGTAGCGCGGACACAGCCCCTCCAGGCGCGAGGCCAGGTTCACGTTGTCCCCGATCACGGTGTAATTGACGAATTCCTGGGCGCCCATGTTGCCCACGAAGGCCCTGCCCGTATGCACGCCCACGCCGATGTGGACCTCCAGGCCCAGTTCGGCCCGCAGCCGTTCGTTGAGGCCCGGCAGCGCCTCCTGCATGGCAAGGGCGGTTTCCGTCGCCTGGAGCGCATGGCCCGGCACGTCCAGGGGCGCGTTCCAATACGCCATCAGGGCGTCGCCGATGAACTTGTCCAGCGTGCCGGAATGCTCCCGCACCAGGGTGGTCATGGGCGTGAAATAGGCGTTGAGCAGGGTCACGACCTCCTGCGGCCGCAGCGTTTCCGACAGGGAGGTGAAGCCCCGGATGTCCGTGAACATGATGGAAAGATCCCGTTCCTCCCCGGCCATGAGATCCCCCGCCGCCCGCGTCACGCGGCTGACCACTTCCGGGGAAACGTAGCGGGAAAAGATGCCGCGCAGGACGCGCTTCTGCCTTTCTTCCTGCCAAAAGCGCACCAGCAGCAGGGACGCGCCCAGGGCCGCAACCGTCAGCACGCCGTACAGGGGCGAAAGGAAAAGCCCCTGGCTGAACAAATGCCGGGCAAGCAGGATGGTCCCGCCCATGAGCGCCCCCGCCACGGGCAGGTACACGCCCGGTCCGGCGAAGCCGAAGGCCAGGGTGGCAAGCAGGCCGGCAAGCAGGATGATCCCGGCCTGCGCGACCGGTGTCCAGAGCGGGAGGGCAATGGCGTTGCCGGTCAGCATGGCGTCCACGGCGGCGGCGTGCAGTTCCACGCCGGGACAGATCGGATCAAAGGGCGTTGCGCGAATATCCGCAAGACCCGCCAGCGAGGTGCCCACAAAGGCCGCCCGGCCTTGCAGGGCTTCCCGCGGGATGCGCCCGGCCAGCACGTCGGCGGCGCTGTGATACTGGTAGGTGCGGCGCGGACCGATGAAGGGGATGCGCAGCATGCCCTGCGGCGTGACCGGAACGACATGGCTGCCCAGGCGCACGGCTTCCAGCCCGTACGGCCCGGATTCCAGGGTCAGGTTGCGCAGCCCGAGGCCCAGCATCAGGGCGCGCAGGGACAGGGAGGGGTGGATGTCTTCCCCGATGCGCACCACCAGGGGCACTTCCCGCACGGTGCCGTCCATGTCCGGCCCGGCGTTGATAAAGCCCAGGGGGGCCGTCCCGCGCAGCACGGGCAGGGGAAGGACAGCGCCCGTGGCCGCCCGCATGATCTCCCGCCAGGGGACCGCGCCGGGTTTTTCGCGCTCTATAATGCCCAGGGCGGCCGGCGGGGGAATTTCGCCCTCCCGGCCAAAGGAGGCGTACGCGCCGAGCACCGCCGGATTTCGTTGCAGGGCCTGGGCCAGGATGCGATCATAATCGTGAAATTCCTGTGGAATGCCGGAATAGGCAAAGCCGAGCCCCTTGTCCCGCCGCAGGTTTTCCCGCACCCTCTCCGGCGAGGACCTGTCCGCTTCGGCAAACATGATGTCGAGCCCCACGACCGCCACGCCCTGCGCCGTCAGGGCGTCCAGCAGGTCCGCCACCAGGTAGCGCGGCCAGGGCCACTGCCCGTATTCCGCGACAGCGGCCTCGTCCAGGTCAATGATGATCGGCACCGGCGAAGCTTGCGGCGCGGCCCTCAGGGGCAGCAGCAGGTCGTAGACCGCGAGGTCCAGGCGGGTCAGCAGGGGTGGGCGGCCGATATAGGCGCACAGCATGGCCGCCGTAACGCACAGCCCCACCAGGACCGAGGCGAGGGCCGCCCTGCCCCGCTCACTTTTTATCTGGAAAAGCCGCATAGATAGGGTGGAGAAGTTCTTCGATCCCGGCCATGCTTTCCACCAGGGCCGGGTCAAAATGCGCGCCCGCTTCCTTGTGCAAATGGGCAAGGGCATCCTCGAAGGTCCAGGGCAGCTTGTAGCAGCGGGGAGAAACCAGGGCGTCGAACACGTCGGCAATGGCCGTGATGCGCGCGCCCAGGGGAATGGCTTCCCCGGCAAGCCTGCCGTCCTCTCCCGAACCGGCGTAGCCCGTCCCGTCCCACTTCTGGTGATGGTGCGCGGCTATGTCGCGGGCCAGGGCGGCCACCTCCCCCGCGTCCTCGGCCAGGATGGACGCGCCGAGGGCCGTGTGCCCGCGCATGACGGAAAATTCCTCGTCCGTCAGCTTGCCGGGCTTTTTCAGCACCTTGTCGCTCACGCCCACCTTGCCGATGTCGTGCAGCATGGAGGCCAGCCGCAAGTGGCCCTTTTCATGGCGGATATGGTCCAGGTCCAGCCCGCGGCGCGCGGCAAAGGCGTGATAGAGTTCCGCTACTATCGCCCCCACCCGTTCCGCGTGCGGGCCGGTTTCTGTGGGGTCATGCACGGCCGCCATGCGCAGGATGCCGTAAATGCCGTGTTTTTCCGCAGCGTTGCGCTCCAGGATGCCCGAGGCCTCCCGCGCCAGCATCCGGCAGTCCTGCTCCATTTCCGCGCTGAAGGGGCAGGGCTTCTTGTCGGCGGGATCCAGGCTGTTGATGAGCTGCAAGACACCGAGGATCTTGCGGTTGTAGTCCAAAAAGGGCAGGGCCAGCACGGACCTGGTGACAAAGCCGGTTTTCCGGTCAAAGGCGTCGTTAAAGGCGTAGGGCACGTCCGGCGGGAGGGATCGGACATCGGCCAGGTTGAGCGGCCTGCCCGTGGCGGCCACGTAGCCGGCGATGGATTTTTCCGAAATGGGCAGGCGGATGGTGGAATACGCGAATTTATGGGCCTCGTCTGCGGAGAAGAGGCTGTCGTTGTGGGTATAGGCGAAGACCAGGTCGTCCCCTTCGGCCAGGAAGATGGTGCCCGCGTCGGCATGGGTGATTTCCCTGGCGAAGGCCAGGATGCGGTCCAAAATGGCGCTCGTGTCCCGATAGGTCGAGAGGGTCTCCAAAAACTGGAACAAGTTGTCGTTGCCGTGCCCGGCCGTCCGCATCGCCTGCCGGTAGGCCTCCGTGCCCAGGTCCCCCTGCACGAGCGGGAGATCCTTGCCCAGGGCGAAACGCTGCCCTTCCCGCGCCACCAGGGTCCGCGGCTGCCCGCCCGTTTGCACGGCGCGCAGGATCTCGTCCAGTTTGCGCAATTCCGCGTCAGGACGGGAGGGGTCGTGATGCCCGAGGACCAGCCGCCGCACATCGGCCCGGCCTGCCGCCTCCACCCAGTCTTCCCAGGCGGAATGGCCGAAACCGGGCCGGTAATCCCCCCGGTTGTACTGGGCGTCCACCACGGCCATATCCGCCCCGCGCAGCACTTCTTCCATCGCCTCTCCGGCGTCCGGCGTCATTTCATGATCCCCGGTGTACACGAAGATCGCGCCGTCCGCCCGCACCCGGTAGCCCAAAGCGCCGCCCGGATGGTTGGCGGCAAAGGCGTCCACGTAGACTTCAGCGCCTTCGGGGCCGGGGCAAAAGGTCTCCCCCGCCCTGATCCGGTGCCGGATCACCCTGCCCTTGAGCTGTTCAAAGGGCACCGGGAAGAAGCCGCACTGGTAAAACCAGTCCGGCAGCGGATCCAGCCAGTCCGGCAAATAGAGGTGGGTGATCCAGGCCGGGGAATGCACGGGTTTGAAAAACCACAGGCCGATGATGTGATCCGCGTGGCCGTGGGTGATGCATACGTGGGCCTCGCCGCTCTCCGGCAGTTCGTCCCCGGCTTCGCGCAGGCCGGTTCCGGCATCCAGAAACAGCAGCACGCCGCTTTCCGTACGCACTTCCACGCAGGCGGTGTTGCCGCCGTAAAAGGCCGTGTCCGGGGCGGGGGCCGCGATGCCGCCCCGCACGCCCCGCAGGATGACATCCATTAAAAACTCCAGACGATGCCGGTGTTCACGAAGTGCTGGTCATAGGTATACAGCTCGCAGTTGGACCAGTTGCGGGTGTATTGATAGCTCGTCTCCAGCGACCAGGACTCGTTGATGCGGTAGGTCAGCCCGACGCCGATCCTGAAGCGCTTGTCCTGGCGGGGATCGTCTTCCAGGGCCGTGGCCGGGCCTATGTAGTATTCCTGGGTATAGGAGGCGAAGGGCGCAAGCTCGAAACCGTGCGGCAACTTGAACAGCAGGCGGGCCGTGCCTTCCCAGCCGTTGTAGCCGTAGTCCCGCTTGGCAGCGTTGGCCCCGAGCCAGCGGCCGCCCACGAGCACTTCGTGGTTGTCCGACCCGAAGAAGAGGCGGCCGTACGCGCCGGCCGTGCCGAACGTGCCGTCCCGCAGGTAGTCGCGGGAATAGTCGCGTTTTTCCACTCCGCCCTTGACGATCACCTGCGCGGCCGGGGTGACCGCCCAGAGCAGGGTGGCTTCCGGTCCGTACGCGGAGACGTGCTGCCACCATTCATAGTCAAAGGCCTCGACCTTCATGCGCACTTCGGCCAGGGTGGAGGAACTCAAGTGCCGCAGCCCGGCGGCGGCGCGGCCCCAGTGGGCCTCCTTGCCGCGCGTTCTGCTCATGGCCGAATTTTCGTGGCCGCGATAAAAGCCCTGCACATCCCCCACCAGCCACCAGGAACTGTCCCGGTAGGGCCGCCAGCCGAGATCCAAATCCGCGCCCAGGTACGCGCCGAAGCTCCCCTTGGCCTTGGCGTCCTTCAGCCGTATCCGCCAGTTGCCGATCTGCACGTCATTGGAGTCCGGCCCCAGGTTGGCGTTGGAATCGTATTGCAGGCCCGCCCGGACCTTGCCGTGGACCTGGAAATCGCTGTAGCGGCTTTCGAGGGTGTCGAGGGCCTTGTCGGTTTCCGCCTGCGTGCTCTTGCCGTCCAGGGCGCGCATCATGGCCAGGCTGCGTTCCGCGGCATCGCGGTCGCCGAGCAGCATGTAGACGTGGGCGAGCTCGCCGTACAGGCCCGCCTCGTTGGGGTGTTTTTCCAGCAGGGTTTCATAGGCCTGCACGGCCTGGTTCCAGCGCTTGGCCTTGGCCGCGGCGCGGGCCAGGCCCAGGTTCACGTGGTCGTCGTCCGGGGAAGTGCGGAGAAGGCGCATGTAGAGTTCGTAGGCTTTTTCCGCCTCGCCCTTTTCCAGCAGGGCGGCGGCCTCGGCCTTGCTTTGCTCCTGGGCGCCCACGCGGGTGGGGTCCGTGGTCGAGGGGGCGCGGGTCGGGGCCGCGGCCAGGGCCGGGGCGGCCTGGATCAGGGCCAGGGCCAGGACCAGGAGGATCGCGGCCGGCATCAGAAAGCTGGGGGTGCGCATGGTGCATCTCCGTTCATGTTGCCTGAGAATAGAACTTATTATCACATAATGCAGCGAAAAAGCAAGAAAAATCTATCAGCGTCGCCCCTTTCCCGAAGAAAGACCGGGGCATCGCGGATGGGTTCAGGGGGGTTGGGGGGTGCATGGGGTGTTTCCGTCGAAATCATCTGGTTCTTCGGCCAGCGTTCACGCTCGTGCCGCTCTCGACAATGGCGGGAGTACCCACATCTTCAATGCCATACGTTACATCGAAAGACTGCCCGATGGGAGTGGTCAATAAATCCATAGTCCCAGTGTTTTTAACCCAAGCAAAGCCGCTGAACGAAGCAGGACCTTGAGAGAGTGTGCCGACAGCGGTAGTCATGTCAAACCCCCCACTGACATATGCAGTTCCTGTTCCATTGCCCAGACTACCGGTAATCCCAATGCCTGACGAATCAGTGAAATTGAAATACCCGCCGGAAATCATTCTGTTGGACAAGTTCACGTCAAAGCCGAAAGCAGCAAAATTTCCGGAAGCCACCATTAGAGCAAACGAGCCTTCCACATGCCCCATAAGCGGACCTGCAAGGGGACGCAAACTATCCCCCAGCGTCTGCGTACTCAGGGCGATATCCGTCAAGGGCGTATCCGGCGGGATCATGCCCGGACCGGCAGCAAAAAGCGCGGGCGCATCCGGCCGCCTGCCACCGCCGGGCACAGGCTCCGGCGCGGCTGCCGCCGTTCCGTTCCCGCCCAGGAAGGCCAGATCCCGGCCCAGTTGCCGCCTGTCCTCCGGCTGGATGGGTTCGGGCCGGGGCGGATCGCCGGGCAGGGTAATCTTGTTGCCGCTGGGCACCCTGATATTGTTGACATAGACCTGCCGCAGGGTGTTCTCCACAAAAACCGTGGTCACGCCCCCGCCCGTGCGCAGGCTGACGATGGTGCCGCGTATGCCCACCGTGGCTTCCGGGGTGCTTATCTTGAAGCCGCCCGGATTCTGATCCACGATCTTGCCGGTGATGGTCCTGACCACGCCCTGCGGCACATGGATGCTGAAGGCCGACTTGCCCCCGGCGTCCGCGTATTCGCGCATGTCCAGGATGGTGTCGGGGCCGAGGCTGACTGTGCTGTCGTCATTGAACAGGATCTTCACCCGGCCCCCGGCGTCGGTGCGCACGGTGTCGGAAACCCGGATCCCGGCGCGCAGGGCCAGCTCCACTGTCCCGCCGTCCCGCAGCACGCTCGCTCCGGGGGTGAAGGCGATGACCGTGCCGATATCACGCGCCGCAAGGCCCGCGGACGGCAGCATCACGACAACGAGCGCAACGATCAGCGCAATACGGACATATAAACGAAGCGGACGCATACCGGCCTCCTTGGCTAAGCCATGCTGTATGTGATGCACCCTGGTTTTGTCAATAAGCTGCCCTGTATCTGACAAGCTGTTCAATACCTGCTCATCTATTTTCCAGTATAGAACCCCGAATGAACATTGAAGCAGCCTGAAGCTTTGTTTGTCTTTTTATTAGGGCGCTACCCGGCAAAATCGCGCCTTTCTTCATAGTGTCTTCATACTGCCGCTGTGGCGCATGCCGTGATTCTAAACAGTATATAAAAATATCAGTTTTTTGAAAAGAACAATCAATAGTCAGAAAGGAATTTTTTTGCGATCAGACCGCCGGTTGTCAGTCCGTCGCTCCCACCCTGCTGAGAAAGTCCGCCCGTTGCCAGGCATCCTCAAAGGCCGCCTCGTCCATGACGGGCACATCCGGCGCGAGTTCGCGCAAGGCCTGCACCAGCAGCCCCGTGCCCTCCGGGCGGACCTCGCCGTGCGCCTCCCAAAGCGGCGCGTCCCCCGCCGCGCACGAGGGCGAACGGCTCTTGACCACCGCCCCCTTGACGCCCCTGTCCAGCCCGTCCCGCACTATCCACAGGCAGGCCTCGCGCAGCCGGGCGCTCTGATCCGACCCGTCCACGCAACGGGCCGCAAGAATGACGCCATCCCTGCGCCGCAATTCCAGGGGCGGCCGCGGCACCCCGAAGCCGGCCAGGACTTCGGGACACACGGGCAGCCATTGCACCTGCCGCAAGGCGGCAAGCCGGGGGCACAGCCTGTGCCCGCCGTCATAACGCACGGCATGGCCCAGCAGGCAGGCGGAGATGAGAAGCAGGGGGGGCACGGATCAGCGCCGGAAAAGAGAACCCGGTTCCCGGCCCACTGCGCGCGCAGCCTCGTCAAGGGCCTGTTTGTCCGACAGGCCTTGCACAAAGCCCTGCAGACGCACATGGCTGGTTTCGCTGCGGCTGAACATGTTCACGCGCTGGGCGGGGCTGTTGTCCAAGGTATCCGCCGAATACAGGTTATGACCGGGCGCCCTGCTCGGCGATTCCGGCTGATAGTCGTGCGAATGCAGCCTGCCGGAGGAGGAGGCTGCCCCGCAGCCCGCGAGCGGCGCGGCAAGGCACAGGATGCACAAGACGATGAGGTATCTGCCCATAACGCAAGTATACGCCATAACAGATACGACGTAAAGTTGGAAAATGCGATGCGGCAGCCCTGAAAATACGGACCGCCAAATTGCCTTTTCTTCGGCGAACACGTATGCTAGCAAATGCTGACGTGGGCACACGCCGCGTACGACCTGTCTTTTCACCCGCATGCGAGATGGTTTTATGGCACAATCACTCGAAAATACTGACTTTTCCACGGTGACCCGGCTTTTCGGCGAGGTGCTGGACGCCGACGCAACCGGGCTGCTGGTGCAGAGCGGCACGGCAAACCTGATGGTCAACGACACCGCCCTGCGCATTTTGGGCGTGAGTGAGGCCGCGCTCCTGGCCATGCCCCCCGGCGCCGTCGATTGGCATGCCCGGCACGCGGACGGCAGCCCCCTTGCCCGTGAGGAATTTCCCAACATCCAGGCGATGCGCACGCAACGCCCGGTCAACGACCAGGTGTTCGGCCTTGTGGAGCAGAGCGGCGGAAAAGTGCGCTGGGTCTCCATGAGCGCCATTCCCATGCCCGCAACCCCGGAACGGGAAGCCCTCCTGTATTGCTTTATCAAGGACGTCAGCGCATCCTTCCACAGGGAAGAGCGCGCGAAACGCGGCCGCGATGCGGCCCAGGCCGAAAGCACCATCAAGGATGACTTCCTGGCGATGTTGAGCCACGAACTGCGCACGCCCCTGAACAGCCTGATGGGCATGTTGCAGTTGGCCCTGCATTCCCGCAGCAGGGACGGCATCCGGGAATACCTGGCTGTAGCGCTGGAATCCAGCAAGCATATGCTCCTCCTGCTCGGCGACATCAGCGAAATCGCCAGCAGCGATACGGCCTCCCTCCAGGTCAAGCGGGAAGCCTTCGAACTGGCGGACGTCATTTCCCCGACCATCGCCTCGTTCGCCACCAGCGCGGCCAGCAAGGGGCTGAACATCTCCTGCCAGGTTGACCCGAAGCTGCCCAAGCGCATGCTGGGGGATCCCCGGCGTATCCGCCAGATCCTCTTCAACCTCATGACAAGCGCCGTCAAACAGACGGCGCGCGGAGAAGTCAACGTCCAGGTGAGCCAGCTTGCGGATCATGATCCCTCGCAACGCTACGGGCTGCATATCCTGGTCAAAACCCTCGAGGCCGGAAAAACGGCCAGGGCCGCCCACCAGCGGAAGGGCGAGGGCCAGCCCGAGGATGAGGGCGGCATGGGCCTTGGGATGTCCATCGTCAAGCACCTGGTAAAAATTCTGGACGGCGAGCTCGATC
>Ga0082212_10006425_pt1 | contig 15809 bp, 12 predicted proteins | sample TergutNt197P3_FD_71548 | JGI IMG/M metagenome (GOLD analysis project Ga0082212, IMG submission 71548) | Neocapritermes taracua P3 segment gut microbial communities from Petit-Saut dam, French Guiana - Nt197 P3 | ecosystem: Host-associated > Arthropoda: Insects > Digestive system > Gut ...
GTTGACGATAAATTATAATGGTGCGATATCTTATATAACCCTCACAAAAGGAGTCCCTGTAAGTGGGACGATCGCTCAAGGTGGAGTATATTGGTATAGGTTCGTGGCCCCAAAAACTAGAAGCTATACGTTCTTTACGACCGGTTCAACTGACACGTATGGAGAGTTGTACCAAGGTTCAACACTGTTACAGTCGAATGATGACGGTGGACTCATAGACTCAGGATATAATTTTGCAATAACACGAAATCTGACTGCAGGAACAGAATATCTTTTGAAAGTAAGGGGATATAGCACATCGACAACTGGAAGCTACAACGTAATGGTTGGACATTGGCCATCAGCGAGCAGCCCAACTATTAAATCACGGAGTGCTTGGGGTGCACAATCGCCTGCCAAACCTATGGTTAATCGCGAAGTCGCGAATACGAAAAGAGTTATTTTTCACCATACCGCAGATTACTTTACCAGCACAAATACAACTACCATTGCAAATGAAATAAAGAAAGTTCAAACCAATCATATCAATGCCGGCTTTCAAGATATAGGGTATCATTTCATCATCGACCCTGCCGGAAATATATGGCAAGGAAGGGCGATGGGGTTCAAAGGACAACACACTCATTTTTATCAAGATAATATTGGTGTTGTATTATTAGGGGATTTTGAACCTCGTTGGCAAAATGGATGGCTTCTTTATAATACAGTTAATCAAAATCAGGTAAATGCAATGCAAAATATTTCAAAATGGTTGTGTTACTCATTCCAATTTGATATAGTAAATACGGGCATAGATACGGCTCCTATTGCAACGCACATGATCGTTCACACATCTTATTATCCCCCTTTGGGTAGACCTATTGATCCTAAGGAGGTTTGCCCTGGAGAACAAGCAAGAATATATATTACTGATAGTCTGATACCGACTATTAAAAACTGGGGTCTCTAGTACTCCGACCATCAAAATCACTTAATGTCTTGCGTCGTCTTTCTACTGAAAGATATCAGCACTGCTGAAAGATATCAGCACGACACGCTGCTTCGTCAGATCCTCCCAGCCCAAGCTTCTGGTGATACTTGGGCTGGCAGACACCCGTGTATATCCAGCTGAAGGATATCAGCTGTCATCGGTTCTTCCTAGCATCATGCCAAAATACTTGCAATCCATTTAAGTGATTTGGACTGGACGGAGTACTAGCATAAATAACTACGAGGAAGTAAGATTATGAAAAAAACGATTGTGCTTATTGTTACTGGTGGTGTTGTAATCATTATGCTATCTGCAATATTCTTGCTTGTTCATAGGATCGATACAAGATATGCCTCTGAAGTTGTAAAAATTGAAAAGGATTACGTAAAAATACGTGAAAGAGTGGAAAAACAACAGAAGAAAGGTATTGAGGTTGATTTTGCAGATGATTATATCCTCCTCTTCACACAAATTTCTGAGGGTCATGTTGAGGATGCAAAGGATTACGCGCAGCTGGTCAGAAGAATTACACAAGGTACTATTGCGTTTGAGGATGAAGAAGTTTTTGGCGTTGCAAAAGACCTTACACAAGTTTTCAAAAAAATGGCGGATGGCTTTGACGATTTTGGTATACAACAGATAAGAATTGTCAATGATGCAGGTGAATCCTTATTAGTCATAGACTATTTTGACATTAAAGGTTATAGCATAAGGAAAATGGACAAAGAAGAGAAACTGTATTCTGGAGAACAACTGATTGAAGATGATGGGTTATTAGGTGAGAATCGGATAGAAATTATGTTTTATGGTGCAAAGGTAAGCAATGAGTTAGCCAATATATACCCTCTCGGAATAGTCCATGAGCTCAAGGGTGTCCAGACCGAATTAGAGTCTAGCTTTAATATCATGATTGGTTATCCTATTCCTGGTTTTTCCGGGTTTGTAGTTCATATTGGGACAAATGAACCACTAAACATCAAGGAACAAGATTTTACGAGCATTGATCGTCCGATAGGTATTATTGAAATTGCGGTTTAAATCTGAGGTATCCCCATTGAAAGGAGAGAAGATTATCATAAAAAAAATAATTTCATTGGTTGTACCCATCATACTCATTATTATCTTATCCGTAACATTCTTCACCAAATGGAATATGCGGATGGTTACGGGTTCCGCTAAGGATCTAAATAAAATCACGATTACCATACCAGACGACTATTACCAAGGAAAGCAGTTCGTTTTAGAAACAGAGGCGGAATTAACCGAGCTATATAATATACTCAAAAAAACGAAAAACAAGAGGTTTGGCAGTCATGAGGGCGGTGGGGCCTTGCAGATCAATGGCAACTATCGCATAGATCTATTCTATTCGACAGGCAAAACTGAAATTGTGAGAGGCGGCAATAGCAATGACTTCGTTTTTAAAAACAATGTGAATCTTCTATTCTCAAGAAAATTTTTAAGGGGAGAAAACCAATTGCTCCCCGAATACATTGATACTTTGATGTCATCATGCAATAGGAAGTATTAAGATTACGATTGAGCAGTGAAAAACAAGATTGAGAGGAGAACGTTATGTCCACTCATAAAAAGAAGGTCTTGAAGATAGCGCTTATTGCATTTGCCATAATCATTTTCAATTCACTTATAAGAGTTCAAGATCTTGATCACCCGGTCTGACGCCTCGTCAACCTGTACAAGTAATCTATGGGCTGATTCCATGTCGCGTCGCTTGATGGCCTCGGCGGTGTCTTTGGCTAGGGAGTGGAACCTGGCGTGGGGTTCTTCCAACTGGCTGAAATTGATATTGACATTGTCAACGTTTTTTTGCTTACGGACCCATTTGCCCAGGTTACACATTGTATGATCCGGGACGCTTTTGGGGTCGAGATCGAGAAACCCCATATACATGTTGTAAAGCCGCCATGTCCACATACGATGGTCGGTAATAAAAATCTCCATGAGATCGCTTATCTCGGTAATTTTTTGCTGACTAAATTCCTGAGCTTTGACTTTATCTGCGATGACGCTTGTATCCCAGATGAATCGGCCAATATGGTTGACTTGTTCAACGATCTTCTGGGATACTTCATTGGATTGACGGAATCCGGCCGCAAAACTCCGGATCAGTGAATCCTGCTCCTTGGTTGTCGCTGAGATCTGGGTAAGAGTTCGGCTCATGATTTCAATTTCTTCGTTGATTTTCCCAAGGGATTTGACGGCGCTCCCCGCTTGCTCTGTCGCTTTCATAAAGCCTGAATTGGCTGAGCTGATTTCTTCCACAGTTTCCATCATAATGCCGGTTAGGGATTGGATATTATGTTGGATATCTTCCACCGATTTCTTGGTGTTTTCCGCCAAGCTCCGGATTTCATCAGCCACGACGGCGAATCCTTTTCCCTGTTCGCCGGCCCGGGCGGCCTCGATAGCCGCGTTGAGGGCAAGCAAATTCGTCTGGTCGGCGATGGCTTTCACGATGCCGGTAATGTCGTTGATGTTTCTGGCTTTCTCCAACAAGTGGTCAGTTTTGTTATTGATAACGACAATTTTTTCGATGGCTTTATCGACTTCATCGAATGATATTCTTACCTGATCTGTGCTGCTTTCGGTTATGCCTATTGTGTTCTCGGATCGTTCGGCTGCGCTAACAGCCAGCTGAGAGATTTCGTGGGCTTGATGGGCCAGTTTCTCGCTGGCTTCACTGATGTGGTGAAGAGCTGAATTCTGATCCTGGACCAGGTCATTTGTGCTTGCGACGAATTCCATTTCTGTCATGCGTTGAAGCACCCGGTTCAGATTCAGGAGGAGGGCTGTGCGTTTGCGATGTATTTCCCCAACGACTCGATTTAGCAGAGGGGGTATCCTTTCATCTTCCCATGATTCGGAGTTTGATTCCGTAATACTGCCGGTGTTCAAATCTTTTAGTAAAGCTTCAAGTACATGGATGCTTTCTGTTGATGAGGTGTGTGTATTGTGATGACTCGCTTGATTGAAAAACATGATCGGTCCCTTCCTTTTTGTCTTTATCTGCACCTGCAAGTATGCACATTCTTGCAGTATGTACATACTGCGAGAATGTTCATACTTCAAGTATGTGCATACTGCAAGTTTGTCCACACAACAAGTAGCCCATACTGCAAGTTTGCCCAGCGATAGAAAGTTTATGAAAGGGCAATTTGTAATCCCATTCCAACAGTGATATAATCCACCTATATCCTAAAACATGTCGGCAAAGGCAAGCCAAAAATGGTGTGGCCGGTATGGATCGATAGGAGGGCGTGGATGGGGATGAAGTCACTAGGTTCTTTGTTCTGGAAAATCTTTGAAGCCACAGGCTCTCCCAATATGTATCTGTTGTTTAGGAATTCTCTAGGCAATGGGTACGCCGAGACAAAACTGCATAATAAAACCCACGATGATGGAGACCAAAAGAACAGCGGTCTATAGTATGGCAGGGACGGGCGGTCGTGACTGGAAACCGCCCGGATCGGATGTTCTCCTGATTGGCAGATCCGCACAAGTTTTGGATGCGGCCGGTCAGGTTGACTTTCAGCTCCGGAGAGGGTTCGGCGCCGACCGTTATCGGCAAAACATGAGTGCGGCAACAGTTGCCGAATGAGGGTGGTACCGCGGGATAGACTCCCGTCCCTTAGGGGATGGGAGTTTTTTATGTTTCCGGTTCCGATGTTTCATGACTTGATAGGGAAGGGAATGAGGGGTATGCGGGACAGAATTCGCGAAATCGAGTTGCATGTTCTGGAGGAACTGGAGAAGCGGTTATCTCCGGAGGATTTGCAGGAGCTCAAGGTTCGGACCATGGGCAAGAAAGGAACGTTGACGGCTTTGTATAAGGAGATGCGCGATCTCAGGGCTGAGTTCAAGCGTGAGGCGGGCCAAATGATCAACGATGTCAGAGAAACCTTGGAAAAGGCCTTTGCGGATAAGGAAGAGGTTCTGTCCGATTTGATGCTTAAGAAGCGGTTGCAGGAGGAGACTTTGGATATCAGTTTGCCCGGCTTGCCTGTCAGGCGAGGGTACCGGCATCCGCTGACGCTCATGTTTGATGAGATTGAAGAGATTTTCCTCGCCATGGGATTCAGCGTGGCGGAGGGTCCGGAGATAGAAACAGACCACTATAATTTCGAGGCCTTGAATTTGCCGAAAGATCATCCGGCTCGGGATATGCAAGATTCTTTTTTTATCTCGGAGGAAATCGTGTTGCGGACCCAGACATCGCCGGTGCAGGTGCGGACGATGCAGCAAATGTGTCCCGCGCTGCCGGTGAAAATCATCGCCCCGGGTAAAGTGTTCCGATATGACGACGACGCGACGCATTCGCCGATGTTTCATCAGGTGGAAGGGCTGCTTGTGGATAAAGGTGTGCGCATGTCAGATCTTAAAGGGGTGTTGTTGCTTTTTGTCCGTCAGATGTTTGGTGAAGATCGGGAGATCCGGCTGCGGCCCAGCTTCTTTCCGTTCACGGAGCCCAGTGCCGAGGTGGATGTGTCTTGTATGATCTGCGGAGGCAAGGGATGTCGGTTGTGCAAGGGGACGGGCTGGATTGAGATCCTGGGTGCCGGGATGGTTCACCCTCGGGTGCTTGAGATTGGGGGCTATGATCCGAAGGAAGTCACGGGGTTTGCTTTTGGAATGGGCGTTGAGCGTGTAGCTATGCTTAAGTATGGCATTGAGGATATAAGGCTGATTTACGACAATGATGTGAGGTTCTTGCAACAATTCTAAGGCGGTCTTCGACCGCAAGTATTCAGTGATCAGTGATCAGTGGTCAGTATTAGTCGCTTAGCGGGATGATGGAGTTTCGTGTGAGTTGACAGGAAAGGGGTTTGATGAGTTATGCGGGTGAGCTGGAACTGGCTGAGTTCGCTGGTCGATCTGGAGGGATATACACCTTTGGAGCTGGCTGATATTTTAACCCAAGGCGGCGTGGAGACGGGTGCGCCGGAGTATTTGCATCCGGGGTTTTCCGGGGTTGTTATTGGGCGGATTGTTGCGGCGGAGAAACACCCGGCAGCGGATACCTTGAGGGTTTGTCAGGTCGATGTTGGGGGGACTCCGGAACTTGGAGGGACTTCAAATAGGCAAATTGTGACGGGTGCGGTAAATATCTTCGTCGGAGACAGAGTTCCGGTGGCTTTGCCGGGAGCGGTGTTGCAGGGAGCGGTGTTGCCGGGAGCGGTGTTGCCGGGGGCGGTGTTACCGGAGCGCGAGAGGGCAGAACCTGTGGCGGCGGTGGAACTGCGGGGTGTTGTTTCCAATGGCGTATTCTGTTCAGAGAAGGACTTGGGGTTGGGGAGTGTGGGGACAGAACGCAGCCGCGACGGGGTGCTGATTCTGCCGACAGACGCGCCGCCGGGCATGGATCTGGGGGCGTATCTGGAGTTGGACGACTGGGTATTAGATCTGGATCTTTATCCGAATCGGGCGGATTGTCTGGCGATGATCCATGTGGCTCGGGAGGTTGGAGCCCTGATCGGCCGGAAAGCGGTTGTGCCGGTTCTGGCGAGTGCCGATGATCCTTGGGCTGCCGCAGGATTGTGGCCGGCTTCGGGACAGGAGATTGTGATTGAGGCGAGGGATGGGTCGCGGCGGTACTCGGCTCTGATTGTTGAGAATGTCGCGGTTGAGCCGTCGCCGATATGGTTGCAAAACCGGTTGCGGGCGGCGGGGATTCGGCCCATCAGCAATATTGTTGATCTGACGAATTATTGTATGTTGGAACAAGGACAGCCTTTGCATGCCTTTGATCTGGATAAACTGAGCGGTCCGGTGTGTGTGCGGCGGGCCCGGCCGGGGGAACGGCTGACAACGTTAGACGGGATGGAGCGGGATCTGAGCGAGGATATGCTGGTGATTGCCGATGAAAACGGGCCGGTGGCTATTGCCGGGGTTATGGGCGGTTTGGATACAGAGGTTACGGAGACCACCCGACGGGTGCTGTTTGAGTCGGCGCATTTTCAGGGGGCCGGCGTGCGCCGGACCAGCCGCCGTCTGGGCTTGCGGTCGGAATCGTCCTTGCGGTTCGAGAAGGGTGTTGACGCGGCAGGATCGGGAGCCACGTTGGAGCGGTTGGCCGGGTTGCTGGCTGAGTTGTCGGCCGGGGAGCCGGTTGGGTTCAGCGAACAGATTGTTGATATTCCGGCAAGGTCGGTTATTCGGCTGGATGTTTGTCGTGTTGCTGAGGTGTTAGGGGTGGCTGTTGAGGCAGAGCAGGTTAGGGAGACTATGGAGAGGCAGGAATTCGCGTGCCGGTTCCGGAAAGCGGAGGGCAGGGATACGGTTTTTGAGGTGGAGGTGCCTACCTATCGGCAGGATCTGAAAATCGAAGAGGATCTGATCGAGGAAGTGGCTCGTATGATTGGGTATGACCGGATTCCGACCACGTCGCCCCATAGCTTGCAGACTCAGGGAACCCGCAGCGGGGAGCAGATCTTGCGGCGGCGGGTTCGCCAGGGTTTGGTCGAGGCAGGGATGCATGAAGTGGTGTCTTATGCTTTTGTGGGGGAAAAGAATGACGGGGCGTGGGGTGCGGCGGATCGCCAGATTCGTTTGCTCAATCCTTTGCGGGATGAGATGAGCGTGATGAGGACGTCCCTTGTTCCTGGGTTGCTTGGTATTGCCGGTCGCAATGTTGCCCGTCAAAACAGTGCGGTTACTCTTTTTGAGATTGGCAATGTTTATCTGGCCCGTGAGCCTGTCGTCCAAAATCAGCCTATCGGAGAACTGCCGGATGAAGTGATGAAAGTTGCCGGCGTGGTCTGTGGGAAGGAGGTTAAGCATTGGGGCCAGGCTGGAGCTGAGTATGGGTTCTTCTATCTGAAAGGGATTCTTGAGGCTTTGGGGGTGCGGTTAGGGGTGGCCTTCCGCTGGGAGCGTCCGGTGGGAGAGGCGCTGCTGCATCCGGGTCGGTCAGCTGACGTGTATGTTGGGGATAGCCGGGTAGGGGTGTTGGGTGAACTGCATCCTGAGGGAGCCGCTAACTGGGATCTGCGTCATCCGGTTGTTTTTGAGCTGGATTTCCGAATGGTGGCGGCAGCTGCCCGGGCAAACGGACACGAGTTGCAGGCAAGGACTGTTGTTGCCAAAGGGTACCCGCGGTATCCGTCGGTTCAACGGGATCTGGCTCTGTTGACGGCGGAGTCGGTGGCGGCCGGGGATATTGAGGCCGGGATTCGTGTATTGGGCGGGGCTTTGTTGCAAAGAGCGGAGATTTTTGATGTGTATACAGGACCTCCTGTGCCGCCCGGGTATAAGAGTCTGGCTTTTTCATTACAATATCAGTCAAGGGAGAGAACGTTAACAGACGCGGAGGTTGATGAGGCGAACCAGACGATATTGCGGGGTATCCAGGAGGAATTTGGCGCTGAACGGCGAATGACGTAGGAGCACCAGCAATTTGTGGATGAATGAGGAATTACTAATGATGAATGAACAAACCCCTCAAAGATATGTGGTTGAGATTTTTGGTGAACGCCATGTCCTGCGGGGAACACAACCGGAAGCCGAGATTCGAAGGTTGGCGGCTCTTGTGGATGAGCGTATGCGAGATGTAGCTTTGAAAGCGCCGATTATGAGCGCCCATCAGGTTGCGATTCTTGTTACGCTGCAATGTCTTGAAGAAAAGGAAACGACGCAGACGGAGTTCGATGAGCTGCGTGAGGCGTGGGAAGCTCTGGCATCAAAACATTCTAATGTTATGAAAGAGCAAAAGCAGATGTTCAATGAGCTGGAAGTCATCCGGCAGGAACTCATCGAGCTCCAGCAGGCTAATGCGAAGCTGCATTCTTTGAAGGAGACTCTTCAAAGGGAGAACAACAATTTGCGCGAAGACAAGTTTATTTGGGGGCAGGAGAAGGATTTGCTTACAGACGAGAATATGCTTTTGAATAAGGAAAGAGCCCGGCTTAAGACAGATTTGGATGAGTTGACCTCGTTGCTGGAGTCGGCGACTTCGGACTGATTCAATTGGGGAAGGGAGACAGAGCCCTCGATAAAGTGCGTATTGACGAAAAAGTGCTGGGAAAATTGGATTTCAATCGCTTGCGGGATAGGCTGGCGGGGTTTTGTCATTTGACCCTTGCTCAAGACAAAGCTTTGACGCTGTTGCCGGTTGCGGATTATGGGCAGGTATCGGTCTTGCTTCAGGAAACGGAGGAAGGGCGTGATCTGTTGCGTCTGCGGCCGTCTTTTTCTGTGCGCGGCAGCAAGGAGATTCATGATTGTTTGACACGTTGCGAGCACGGCGGGACCCTTACGGGTGTCGAGTTGGCAAACATCAAAGACACCTTGCGTGTTGCTAAGCAGGTGGGTTCTGTTATTAGGGATAATCAGCCCGCCTGTGGGGCCGCCTGTGGTGGGTTGGCGGCCAGAGTTGCCAATTGCCAATTGTCGGCACTCGGGAGAAGCTTCGCCGAAATCTCTTTGCTCACAGCGTTGTCAAATTGTCAATTGTTAACGGAGGCTCTGGCTGTCAGTATCTCTGAGGAAGGGGAGGTTACGGACCGGGCCTCGGTGGAGCTGGCTAACATCCGCGGTGCCGTTGCTACCGCCCGGCAACGCATTAAGGGGGCTCTGGATCAGGTTATTCGTAACGCAGCGTATCAGAAGATGTTGCAGGATCCTATTGTGACAACTCGGGGAGATCGTTATGTTGTGCCTGTCAAACAGGAGTATGTTGCCGCCTTTCCGGGCATCGTCCATGATCAATCGGCCAGCGGCGCTACGGCTTTTATTGAGCCCATGGCGGTGGTGCCGTTGGGCAACAGCTTGCGGGAAGGGATCATGCGGGAGAAGCGGGAGGTTGAACGGATTCTGCGTGTTCTGACAGATCGGGTGGCGGAGCGGTTGGATGATATCTGGGCGGTTTATGGGGTTCTGGTCGCTGTTGATTTCGTTCTGGCGAAAGCCCGTCTGGCCAATGAGATGGGGGGGGAGATCCCTGAACTGGCCCACGAGCCGGAGGTGAAGCTGGTCGGGGCTCGCCATCCGTTGTTGGAAGGGGATGTTGTGCCTCTGTCTGTAGAATTGGGGCGGGAGTATGATTGGCTTGTGATCACCGGTCCCAACACGGGAGGCAAAACTGTGGCGCTGAAGACTTTGGCGCTGATGGTGATTATGACCCAATGCGGGTTGCTTATTCCGGTTGGGGGGCATTCCCGATTGGGAGTGTTTGAGGCTGTGTTCGCCGATATTGGCGACGAGCAGAGCGTTGAACAGTCTTTGAGCACATTTTCAGGTCATATGGCGAATGTGATTCAGATCCTGCGGGAAGCTGACGGGATGTCGCTGGTGTTTTTTGATGAGATTGGGGCCGGGACAGATCCAGCCGAGGGGGCGGCTCTGGCGATGGCGGTACTGGAAGAGTTGCTGGGACGGGGGTGTCGTGGGATGGCGACCACCCATTATGGAGCTCTGAAGACTTTTGCCTATAATACCCCTCGGGTGGAGAACGCTTCGGTGGAGTTTGACGCTGAGAGTTTGCGGCCGACCTATCGGTTGTTGAGTGGGGTTCCCGGTCGCAGCAACGCTTTTGTTATTGCCGAGCGTCTGGGGTTGAACGCCGATATCCTGAATAAAGCCCAAGAGCATCTTGCGGAACGCCAGACTCAGATGGCGCATCTGTTGGAAAGCTTGGAGGAGACGCAAAGGTCGGCACAAGTCCGGACCAATGAGCTCCAAACTGAACGCGACCATCTGGATCAAATGAAAGCGGATTGGTATCGGGAGCGGGCGGAGGCGGAGGAACGAACCAGGGTGATTGAGTCTAAAGCTCGGGATCAGGCGTTGCAATTGGTTCAGTCGGCACGCCAGGAGAGTGGGCGCATTATCAAGGAGATCAAGGAGGCCCAGAAAAAAGATCGGCGTGAGCAAGATCAGGTGATTGAACGGGTACGGCAGGATACTAAACGGTTGGCGGAGAGGTTGGATCAGGATCGAGAGGGAAGTGCAAGTGCAAGTGCGGCCGAAAGACACCTAAGAGCGCCTGACCCTGGGCAAGTTATGCCGGGGTTGGAGGTCTTTCTACCTCATTTGAATGAGAAAGGGGTCGTGGTGTCGGCGCCTGATAAAAACAATGAGGTGGTTGTACAGGCCGGAATTCTCAAGATTACATTGCCTCTGGACAAGGTTGCTTTGGGAGGCGATTTGAAAGGACGGAAGTCGGAAGCGAGAGGGGGGAGTTCTTTAACCTCCCAATTGAGTAAAGCTGCGACTGTGCGGCGTGAGGTTGATTTGCGGGGCAAGCTTGTTGATGAAGCGGTGGAAGTCCTGGATAAATATATGGACGATGCCGTTTTGGCTGGGATTCATGTTATCAGTGTTATCCACGGCAAGGGGACGGGAGCCCTCAGAGCGGCGGTGCAGAGTTTTCTGAAAGGACATCCTCGGGTCGCCGCCTTTCGGCTTGGTGAAGCGGGGGAAGGGGACAGCGGCGTGACCATTATCGAGTTAAAGTAATGTGAAGTGAAGCGAAGTGAAGTGTTACGAAGTGTTCCCGCTTCTTGCGGCTGCAAGTCGCTTTGTGTTAAAATAGGTTGATCAGAAAGAAATATTGTGAGAATGAAGGGCTGAGTTAAGTGTATGATGGGTTTGTTAGATGTTTTTAAGGATTTTTTAGCGATAATAAGGCCGGGTATGAATCTGTTGTTACTCATGGTGCTACCGTTTGTGCTTCATATCTATTTGAGTTTGCGTCGTAATAAGTGGACAGGGCTGATTTTTCCTGTGCTTTTCTTCTTAGCTGTCGTGACCACTTGCCTCCGTATCCTCTTCATAGGCGGGAATCCTCTTTGGGTCGCGGGAGCATTTTGTTTGCTGAATGCGCCGACATTTATGGGGATGATTGTGTATGTGCTCTGCCGAAACCGCGTGGAAAGAAGGCGTGTCGAAGAATTGGCGCAGAGCGAGGCGGAAGCGGTTGCTGAGGCGGCCGAGGCGGTTGGGGCTGATGCGGCTGAGAGGGAGGAGGCAGTGAAAGCGGAGGCGGCTGAGGAAGTGAGGGTTGAGGCTGATGCGTCTGAGGAGGAGGCGGTAGTGAAAGCGGAGACGGCTGAGGCAGTGAGGGTTGAGGTGGCTGAGGAGGAGGAGGAGGAGTCCTAGTAACTTATGGATGCTTAACATTCTGAATCCTGAATACTGAATCCTGAATACTGGATAGCCCAAGTTTCGGCGGATGCCGAAACTTGGGCTATTTGGCATCGGTTAACGTTGTCAACAGGGGAATCGGGCCCTGGGCATGAGAGAAAAAAGGGTGAGAGAAAAAGTTTGTCGGGCACGCATAAAATACTTGTTAACATATACACATTTCTGATATAATATTCTATAGTAGGTTTTATGAGGAGATGATTCCAGTGAATTGGAATATTTAATGCAATCGATGGCGAACTAAGTGAAATAATTAATAACAAGGAGGATTTGTATGAAAAGGAAGACGAAAGTTATCTGGATTGTGATTTTAGGAGCTTTTATTGCGATTGCGGCTTGGCGGCTTTTTGTGTCAGGGCAAACAGGAATGACGTTTGAGCAAAACCCGGCCAATCAAACCATTGTTGTTCATATGGCGGGGGCTGTCATGAATCCGGGGATTGTGACGTTACCTCTGGACGCGCGAATGAATGATGCTTTGGCGGTGGTTGGGCTACATGAGGAGGCCAACAGTGACGTGATCAATTTGGCGCAGAAGCTCAAGGACGGACAGAAAGTGTATATTCCTTTTATGGACGAGGAATCGGATGTTCTGACTGAGGATTCGGTTGATGAGTATGGGGCGGCCACCGTCGCCGGTGTCGCCGTCTCCGGAAACGGAAAGGCGCCGTCACAACCTCAGGCGCGTGGGAAAATTAACATAAATACCGCGTCCGCTTCGCTTTTACAGACATTGCCGGGCATAGGGCCGTCAAAGGCTGCGAACATCATTGTCTATCGTAGTGAAAATGGATTGTTCGCAAGTCCTGAAGAACTGATGAACGTCTCAGGTATCGGCGAAAAAACCTATGAAAGTTTAGCCGATTCAATAACGGTTGGACCGTAGTGGTCCATGAGAAAGGACCACGCCAGACATGAAGTGATTCAGGCCTGACAGAGGACTTGGCGTGTGAGCCGTAATGGCCGAATGAGATCGGAGTTAACGGAGAGATCGGTGGTGATGAGTTGTTGTGAATGATCTGTGGGTTTGGCGGGGTGCCGCGGTTTTGCTGGGTGGGGTTTTGGCTGTGCAAGCCACAAGGGAGTTCGCCGAACCTTTTTGGGTTGTGGCGTTGGGATTGGTTGTGCTTGTTTTGTTGGTTTTATCGGTGTGGCAACCGTCTTTCTTTGCGGGTCGCCGGCGCCGTTCCGAAATGGTGTTGCTGACGGTGAGTGTACTGGTGGGGGCGGTGTTGGGCGTAACGGGATATTTTCGTTTGGCGCCGCCGGCGCTGGTATCCGGTGTTGAGGCCCAAGGTCGGGTATTATCCTGGAGTATTGATGAAGCTCAGGTCGGGCGTGGGGTTTTTCGGTTTGACGAAGGGGATAAATACTCTTTCGCTGTTTATCCAAAGGGATCGGGCTCAAACTTGGCGTTGGCGCCGGGTTGGAAGAATCTGAAACCGGGGTCTGAAATCCGTTTCACAGCCAAGCTGGAACAGCCCCAATCCCCCCGTAGCCGCGGGGCTTTTGATTTGCGGCTTTATTATGCCACACGCGGATATGCGGGCAAGCTGACAGCCCAGTCGGACGTTGAGGTGTTGGCTCAGGGACGGGTGCCTTTGGTTGCGTACATACGCGGGGAGATAGGGCAGGTATTCGATGAGTACTGGCCTGAGACGGGTCCGATTTTGGAGACAATGATTTTCGGGGATACCTCTCGTTTGCCGGAGGAGGCCTTGGAGCGCTATAAAACCACCGGTGTTCTTCATGCGTTTGCTGCGTCAGGGATGCATATCGGGTTTGTTTCGGCTCTGGTTTGGGGGGGATTGTTTTTTGTGCCGAAGAAAGGACGAATTTTTCTTTGTTTGGTGGCTATTGTCCTCTATATGGGATTGTGTGATTTCAGTGTGTCGGTAACACGCGCCGGGATTCTGGCGGGAGGGCTTTTGCTGGGGCGTCTGGGCGGCGGCAGAGCAGGGTCTTTGCGTTGGTTGATCTGGAGCGCCTTGGGACTTTTTGTGTGGAATCCGTTGTTTTTAGCGGATGTGAGTTTTTGGCTTTCTTTCACGGCGGTGCTGGGAATTGTATGCTTGACGCCGAAGCTGGAGAAGACGAAGGTCTTGCAAAGGGTTCCCGGATTCATGCGTCAGGCGGTTTGTGTGACGCTGGCGGCTCAGCTGGCGGTGATGCCGGTGTTGGCGGCTACTTTTTATCGGGTATCGTTGGTGGGGCTTTTCATTAATATTGTGTTGGCGGGTGCGTTTGGCGTGGTGATTCAGATGGGGTTGGTCGGTGTGATGTTGTTGTTTGTGGCGGAGGTGACAGCGCTGCCTTTCTTACAGGTGGCGATATGGCTCTTGGGTTGGATGGACAAACTGTTAGCCGTTTGTGCGGAGATACCTTGGGCTGATGCGTGGATGCTTCATCCGGGGTGGTTCTTCTGGGTTGCCTGGTATGGGGGGTTGGCTTTGTGGTTGGCTGATACCCGGCGGTTGTTGTTTGTGATGGAGGCTTGGCGGCGGCGGGGTCTTTGGTGGTTAAGAAAACGGGTCAGAATCCCCAAGGAGCTTATGCAATCGCGCTTGGCGGCGGAGCAGAGCCTTCTGGGTAAAAAGGTGTTGGTTGTCTTTATCCTGGGCGTTCTGGCGTTGAGTGTATTACAGGTCTCAGGGAGGCCGGAGGGGGTTGAGATCGTTTTCCTCGATGTGGGACAAGGTGACTGTGTGCTGATTCGCAGCCGGGACACGACAGTGATGGTTGACACGGGGCCGAGGTCAGATTCGTTTGACAGTGCCGAGAGAATTATTTTGCCCTATTTGCTGGAACATGGAATCAGAAAGATTGACATGCTTTTCATTACCCATGCCGATATGGATCATATCGGCGGAGCTCGGTACCTGTTGTCGAGGTTTCCGGTGGCGTGTGTGGCGGTACCGGCTCTGGGAGAAGGGTTGAAGGACAAAACGTGGCAGGAGGGGCTGCCCCTCCCGTTCTGGCCTGACGGGGAGATTGTGACTCAGTTGGCGGCGGGGGATAATCTCAGTTGGGGTGATTTGCAGGTGGAGGTTCTGGCGCCGATTCGATCAATCGCCGCCGAAGCCGGGTCGAACAACGCTTCTTTGGTCATGCGTGTAAGCTATAGTCGCTGGTCTGTCCTGTTGACGGGAGATATGGAGAAAGAAGAAATGCGTTCTGTTCTTGAACGAAGTACGGTTGCGGATGTCACGTTTCTAAAGGCACCGCATCATGGCAGCAAAGGGAGTCTGGACGAAGGATTTTTTGATGTGTTGTGGCCGGAGGCGATTTTTATACCTGTTGGAAGGAATTCTTACGGGCATCCCTCGGGGGAGGTGCTGAATTACTGGGCAGCCCGAGGCGTTCCTGTGTATAGAACCGATGAAGACGGTACCATCAGGATAATTCTAAATAGGAAGGCGCGAGTTGAGGTGAACGGGAAGTAGACAAGAAAAGCCATTGTGAAGACGATACGACAACGCGGGCTCTGCCCGCAAGTATCCGGTATTCAGTATTCAGGATTCAGAATGTGGGTTTTCTTGTTTTGTTGGGATTTTGGGATTTGACAAGAGATGAGTTTGTGGTAAACTATATTCTGATGAAACCCTAGTTTTTTAATGCGGGCTCTGCCCGCAAGTATCCAGTATTCAGTATTCAGGATTCAGAATGTGGATTTTCTTGT
>Ga0082212_10006426_pt1 | contig 15807 bp, 15 predicted proteins | sample TergutNt197P3_FD_71548 | JGI IMG/M metagenome (GOLD analysis project Ga0082212, IMG submission 71548) | Neocapritermes taracua P3 segment gut microbial communities from Petit-Saut dam, French Guiana - Nt197 P3 | ecosystem: Host-associated > Arthropoda: Insects > Digestive system > Gut ...
GTACCGTCTCTTTGAACATCAGTATCTGGGACGTGAAGAAGCACAGCAGGTTTTGGTAAATATTGCCGGAGGGAAATACAACAGCGAACAGATTGCGGCGCTGCTCACCGTTTTTCTGATGCGAAACATTTCCGTCGACGAACTGTCGGGATTCAGGGATGCGTTGTTATCCATGCGCGTACCGGTAGATTTGTCCGAGTACAAGCCGATTGATATTGTCGGTACGGGCGGCGACGGAAAAAATACGTTTAATATCAGCACCGCTTCCTGTTTTGTTGTTGCAGGAGCGGGTTACCATGTGGTTAAGCATGGCAATTACGGCGCTTCGTCGGTCAGCGGCGCAAGCAATGTGATTGAACAGCATGGCGTCCGGTTCACAAACGACGTCAATCAATTGCGCAGGTCGCTCGACGTCTGTCGCATGGCATATCTTCATGCGCCGTTTTTTAACCCTGCCATGAAAGTGGTTGCTTCCGTACGGAAGAACCTTGGCGTGCGTACTTTTTTTAACCTGCTGGGTCCATTAGTAAATCCGGTCATGCCTGCCTATCAGTTGCTTGGCGTTTACAACCTGCCTTTATTTCGCCTGTACAACTATACGTATCAGGCCAGCGGGACGCGCTTCAGCATCGTCCACAGTCTGGACGGTTATGACGAGATTTCGCTTACTTCCGAGTTTAAAGTGGCTACGCCCGACAAAGAAAAAGTATATTCGCCTGAAATGATCGGCATGAAGCGATGTAAAGAGGCAGATTTGTGGGGTGGCGAAACGCCGGAAGAAGCTGCAAAAATATTTGATTCCGTGTTGAGTAATACCGCAACCGACGCCCAGCGCGATGCCGTGCTGGTCAATTCCGCTTTTGCCATTCAGGTGATCTGTCCGGAAAAGGATATTACCGCCTGCTTGAACGAGGCGCGTGAATCGTTACAGAGCGGCAATGCGTTAGAAGTGTTGAAGAAGTTTATAATGATCAATTAATATGGATATTTTAGAAAAAATAGTAGCAAATAAACGAATAGAAGTAGTGCAGCAGAAAGAGGCGGTGCCGTTGGATATGTTATTTCGACTGGGAGCGCAGCGTCTTTCACGCCAGCCGGTTTCCATGCGACAGGCATTGGAACAGTCTGCATCGGGTATCATTGCCGAGTTTAAGCGACGATCGCCATCAAAAGGATGGTTGTCGCCTGATGCAAAGGTAGAAGAAGTCATTCCTGCTTATGCCTGTAACGGCGCTGCCGCCTGTTCGATCCTTACCGACAGCCGGTTTTTCGGCGGTTCATTCGGCGATCTGCAGCGCGCGCGTACGCTCATTCGGTTACCCCTGCTTCGTAAGGATTTTATCATTGATGAATATCAGCTATACCAGTCGCTGGTATTGGGCGCGGACGCTGTTTTATTGATTGCCGCCTGCCTGTCAGGAAATATATGTAAAAGTTTGGCAAGAACAGCGCATCAGTTGGGACTGGAAGTATTGCTCGAAGTACATACCAAAGAAGAAATGTCTCATTATAACGAATTTATAGACATGCTTGGCGTGAACAACCGAAACCTTGGAACGTTTCAAACGAGCATAGAAAACTCATTTCAAATGATTGAGTATATAAAATCCGAAGCAGGAACCGGCGACGACGCTCCTCTACCAATTTCCGAAAGTGGAATTTCCGGACTGAAAGAGATGAACGAACTACGGGCTGCCGGTTTTCAAGGATTCCTGATCGGTGAAGCGATGATGAAAAATGGAAACCATTTATTAAATAACGAATGTTTATAAAAGTATGCGGGATGCGTGAGCCTGAAAATATTCAGCACGTGGAAGCGCTGGATGTGGACTGTATCGGGTTTATTTTTTATGCCCGGTCGCCACGTTATGTGCCTGAAAAAAGCGAATATATTGATGCAACAGGCAACTGTAAAAAAAGCAAAGCCGGCGTTTTTGTGAATGAAACGTTGGAAAGTATACTTGAGAAAGCAAAGTTATTTCAACTGCAATTCATACAGTTGCATGGCAATGAAACGCCTTATTTATGCAATGAATTTCAGCGGCGTGGATATTTTGTTATCAAGGCGTTTTCAATCGCTTCTTCCGGCGATTTGCTTCAAACGGAAAATTACAGGAATAGTTGTGATTATTTTTTGTTTGATACGAAATGTACCGGTCACGGAGGATCGGGGAAACGTTTTGACTGGTCTCTTTTAGAGAACTATCAGGGCGAAACGCCATTTTTACTCAGCGGCGGACTGACTCCCGACTGTGTTGAGGAAATAAAAAGATTGAAACACCCTCAATTTGCCGGTATAGACCTGAATAGCGGGTTCGAAATTTCACCTGCCATGAAAGACGTTGTAAAAATAAAAGACTTTATTTTAGAGTTTAGAGTTTAGAGTTTTCTGAAAACTGAAATATTATGAACAGAATTAATCAATTATTTGAAAGAAAAAAGAAAGAAGTGCTATCCATTTATTTTTGTGCGGGGTATCCCGATGCAAATAACAGCACAGAAGTGTTACGTACATTAGCAAAAAACGGAGTCGACATGATAGAGATCGGTATTCCGTTCAGCGATCCGATGGCTGATGGAACAGTCATTCAGCAGGCAACCATGCAGTCGTTGAAAAACGGCATGTCGTTGCGCCGTCTTTTCGATCAGTTGAAAGGCATACGAAACGACGTCGATATCCCTTTACTGTTAATGGGTTATCTAAACCCTGTCATGCAATACGGATTTGAAAATTTTTGCATCTCGTGTAATGATGCCGGTATTGACGGTTGTATTATCCCCGATTTGCCATTCGATGATTACCTTCGTGATTACAAACCGGTTGCTGAAAAATACGGCATTAAGATGATTATGCTGATAACCCCTGAAACTTCGGAAGCGCGAATCCGCTTGATTGATGCACATACCGACGGATTTATTTACATGGTATCGTCGGCAGCTACCACCGGCGCACAAAAGTCGTTTGACGAACAGAAACATGCATATTTTCAGCGCATTAACAGCATGTCATTGCGCAATCCCCGCATAATTGGATTCGGGATCAGTAATTACGAAACATTCCGAATGGCTTGCGAAAACGCATCAGGTGCAATTATTGGAAGCAAGTTCGTTGAACTTCTCGGCGAAAGCCCTACGCCGGAAGCCGCCATCAAGGAGTTACTATATAAAGACCTGAAGATTTATCGCCGCAGGCCTTTATCGTGAGCGTCAGCGAACCTTTATCGCCGCAGGCCTTTATTCATAGATTAGTTTAAACAGTTTTGACGGATGCAGTATTTCATTGGCGGCTTCCAGTATCTGTTCGGCGGTTATTGTTTCGATTTTTGCAAATACTTCGGAAAGTGTTTCGTACCGGTTAAAATGCAGGAATGATTTACCAAGCCCCAGAAACATGCTTTCCTTATTATCGCCGACAACGCCCAATTGTCCGATCGCCTGTTTTTTGATAGCTGCAAGTTGCGTTGTTGTCAGTTTGTTAGCGCATAGCTTAGTGATTTCTCTTGCTGTCAGATCAATGGCCTGTTCGCAATTTTTCAGGTCTGTACCAAAATAGATTGAGAAGACGCCTGTATCCGTAAAAGAGGATATATTGGATTCAACATGATACACTAATCCGTTTTTCTCGCGTAAAACGACATTTAGCCGGCTATTCATACCGGGACCTCCCAGCATGTTATTCAATAAAAATAAAGGGTATCTGTTTGCATTGTACATATCGTAGGCGCGCCCTCCCATCATGATGTGCGACAGATGTGTTTTCTTTTTCCTGCGCAGTTCGCGTACATTAATAATTAATGGCTTTTCGCGTATGATGGACGCTTTTTGGGATAGTATCGGGGACATATATCTTTCGGCAATCTTAACTATTTGCTTGAAATTCGTTTTCGACATGGAAAAAAACACCATGTTTTCGGCTGTATAATACTTTTCAAGGAACGATTGGCAGGTAGCCGTATTAAATTTTTTCAACGAACTTTTCACCCCTAATATATGGTGACCAATCGGATGACCGTCAAAAAGCATATTCTCGAAATCATCAAAAATCAGTTCGGATGGCGTATCTTCATACGACTGAATCTCGTCAAGGATAACCTCGCGTTCTTTTTTTAATTCATTTTCAGGAAACTGTGAATGGATGACAAGGTCGGAAAGCAATTCGACCGCCCTTTGCAGGTCTTTTTCCATAAAGATTGAGTAGAGAAAGGTACTTTCTTTTGTTGTATACGCATTCAGTTCTCCACCAACATTCTCCATGCGGTTCAGGATATGCCATGCTTTTCGCTTGCGCGTACCTTTAAACAAGGTATGTTCAACAAAATGAGCCAGTCCGTGTTCGTGCTTGCTTTCATCGCGCGCGCCTGCATTGATGGCAAATCCGCAGTAGGCAACTTGCGATTCGGTTGGCAGATGTATGATTCTCAATCCATTCGGGAGGGTATATGTCAATGCTGTCATAGATGAATAATAATCAAAAAAACCGAGACGCAGCGTAAACCGCGTCCCGGAGAATTATGAAACTTTAAAAAAAAAATTGGTACTCTCAATCAAGGATTTTAACTCTTATGTTTTTAAACCAAACATCATCACCGTGATCCTGAAATGCAATATATCCTTCCTTATTTGCGCCGCCAAGATTGGTCATCAAATCATAGGCCAGGGGGAAATCGCCGCCCGGTTCGAACTTGCTTTCAGCAATCAGTTTTGTCCAGTTGGGCGTCCATAAATGATATTCAAGAACCGGTTGTCCGTTTTGTTTATGGATAACAGTTCCTTTATAAACGATGATTGTTCCGGTGTTCCATTCGCCAAAAGGCAGCGCATTTTGAGGTTTGGCCGGAATCATGTCATACAGCGAGGCCGACTGGCGGTTTCCATCAATGCCCAGGCTTGCATCCAGGTGATTTGCATTGTCCAGAATCTGATATTCGGGACATGAAATGTAGATTGGCTCGCCTTTTATTTCCTGTGCATAATAGAAAACGCCTGAATTAGCTCCTTTTGAGACTTTATAGTCAAACTCCAACTGGAAGTTCCTGAACTTGTACGCAAAAAGAATGTCTCCACCGTCCTCGCTCTGCGCTTCGCCCGTACCGGTGCCTTTGATTTTAATTGCGCCATCATCGATGGTCCACATTTTTGGCACAGTTTCCTTATTATATCCTCTCCAACCTTTGAAAGTACCGTTAAAAATGACATAAAATCCGTCTTCATCTTTCTGAAAATCATTCAGGTTGATAGTTGGACGGTCAATCCGTACATAAGCGGGACTTGTTTTGGTAGCAGGAACAAACGTTTCATTCGGGCCGTCGGCGATCAGGTTGGGGTTGTTTGCAGCCTTCTTACCTCCGCCGCAGGAAGCAAATGCCATCAAACATACTGCGCTCGCAAAAAATAATAATCTCTTCATAAAGTTTTAATAATTAATTAAGGCATTGTCGGCAACGACCACCCTTCGCGATAGGTATGTTTGATCAGTTCCGCAGCAAAAGCTTTTGCATTTTTGGTTCTCCCGCGACGTCTTGTAGTCGTTGTGTTCCCAAGTGCATCTGTCCTTGTGACCTCAGGGCCTTCTGTTTCATCTCCATCAGCGCCTGACCAAGGAATCGTCTCGTTTTCGCCAATGTTGGTAAATTGCATATTGGGTCCGTCCCAAAACAGAATTTTGTCTAATTGCTGTAACCGTGTAGCCAATACGCCCATAACAACCATTTCATTGAATGGTCCTCCTTCACCGAAGTGGGAAGCAGTTTGAACGCGGTTTTCTGCGCTTTCCTTACATGCACGAACCCAGTCCATTTCGTGACTTACTGTTATTTCGCGTTGTGTTTTTGGCGAATTGGGCTTCTTTCCCGAAAGCAACCATGGATCACGACCATAACAACCACAGATGAGGGTGTCTTTTGTTCCATGGAATATTACCGGTCCTTCCTTATCCATTCGTTTGTCTTCGCGCGTTCCTTTCGGCTCTGGCCATCCTTTAGGAAAATCCGGATAAATACCACCGTCTGTCCAAGTAACTTCCACTTCTGGATATTTTACTTTGTTGGTATTATACTGTGCTCGTGCAGGAAAAATCATCTTAACTTTTTGAGCTGTAGGGCCACTATCCGGCAGCAATTCTGTAGAGGTACCATAAACTTTTGTAGGATAACCCAATTTAAGTCCTTTAAAAACAGGATGCATAATATGACAAGCCATATCGCCAAGAGCGCCTGTTCCCCATGCCCACCATCCCCGCCAGCTAAACGGGTGATATAGGCTATGATAAGGAACCATTTTTGAAGGTCCTATAAAGACGTCCCAATCCAGGTGGTCGGGAACCCATTCCCCCTTTTCAGGAGCTTTCAATCCTTGCGGCCAATACCCATAAGGGCGATTTGTTCCACACTCTACATGGGCTACCTCGCCAATTTGTCCGTCTGCAATCCAGTCGCATATTTGGCGTACGCCAGCTGCAGAAGAGCCTTGATTACCCATCTGGGTTGCCACTTTGTATTTAGCAGCCAATGCAGTAAGCAAGCGGGATTCATATACCGAATGAGTTAATGGTTTTTGTACATATACATGTTTCCCTAAAGTCATCGCATGCGCAGCGACAATTGCGTGTGAGTGGTCGGCTGTTGCAACTATGACAGCGTCAATTTCTTTACTCATTTCGTCATACATTTTACGCCAGTCTCTATACTTTTTTGCATTTGGATTCTGGCTAAATGTTTGAGCTGCTCGATTCCAATCCACATCGCAAAGAGCAACCATATTTTCAGTTTCTCTAACTGCGCGAATGTTGGTACTACCCATACCGCCGCTACCTACAGCGGCAATGTTTAACTTGTCTGACGGAGCCATGTGTCCGTGACTTTTCCCTAAAATAGAATTTGGCGCAATTGTAAAAACTGCTGCCGCCGCAGCGCTTCTCTGTAAGAAGCTTCTTCTTGAAATGTGTGTCATAACAACATTATTTATTAGTTAGGATTTTGTTTGCAAACGGTTATGGCATTGCCGGCAACGACCAGCCATCTCTGTATGTATGCTTGATCAGTTCCTGTGCCGTAGCTTTGGCATTCATAGGATCTCCCATGTTTCTTTGCATATTTCCGGCTCCAACGCCTAACGAATTGATCCAGCGGATTTCATCGTTATCGCCAATATTGTTAAACTGCATATTGGCCCCATCCCAAAGCAGTTCTCTGTTCAAGCCCTGTAGGCGAACAGCCAGCACACCCATCACTACCATTTCGTTGAACGGGCCGGCTTCGCCAAAATAGGAAGCGGGTTGAGTACGATTTTCCGGACTTTCCTTGCAGGCGCGCAGCCAGTCGTAAGTATGCGGTTCAATACTTACCCGTCTTGCCCGGTTTTCCGTAGTTCCTCCTTCATTGAACGCGGCAAGCGGATCGTCGGATGCCGGAGCGGCAGGACGTGGCTGTGCTACCGGTGGTGGTGGTGTCGGCACTTCACGTTGTGTCTTGGGAGAATTGGGCGTACGTCCCGAAAGTAACCAGGGATTTTGACCATAAACTCCGCAAATAAGTTTGTCTTTGGTACCATGGAAGATCACGGGTCCTTCCAAACTTCTATCCAATTCTTTGCCATCGGGCCATCCTTTCGGCAAGTCCATCAAAATACCGCCGTCAGTCCAGGTAACTTCCACTTCCGGATATTTGATTTTATTGGTATTGAATTGAGTACGCGCGGGGAACGTATATTTTACTTTCTGTGAGACTGGGGCGCAATCAGCGAGCAATGCGGTTGATGACCCCTGTACTTTCGTTGGATAACCTAATTTGAGGGCTTTGAAAACCGGATGCATGATATGGCAGGCCATATCGCCGAGCGCTCCTGTTCCGAATGCCCACCATCCGCGCCAGGCAAAAGGCGTATAGTCGCTGTAATAGGGAACCATTTTAGCCGGACCAATCCACATATCCCAATTGAGCGTGTCGGGAACAAAGTGTCCTACGGGAGGAAGCGGATTCAATCCCTGTGGCCAGATTGGGCGGTTAGTAGCACATTCAACCTTAGTTACATCGCCAATTTGTCCGTCGGCAATCCAGTCGCATATTTGCCGAACGCCCGGATTTGAAGAGCCCTGATTACCCATTTGTGTGGCTACTTTGTGCTTTTCAGCTAATTTTGTCAGTAATCGCGATTCATAAACCGAGTGAGTCAGTGGTTTTTCACAATACACGTGTTTGCCCATTGTAATAGCCCGCGCAGAGATAATTGCGTGATTATGGTCAGGCGTACCAACTACAACTGCATCAATGGTATTCCCCATTTCATCCAGCATCTTGCGCCAGTCAGAATATTTTTTGGCTTCCGGAAATCGGCTGAATACTGATGCCGCTCTTCTAAAGTCAGTATCGCAAAGCGCAACGATATTTTCGCCTGCGGCTGCCGAGCTGTTGAGAATGCCGCCTGCTCTACCGGCAGGACCTACAACAGAAATGTTTAACTTGTCTGACGGAGCCATGTGTCCGTGACTTTTCCCTAAAATTGAATTTGGCGCAATTGTAAAAACTGCTGCCGCTGCTGCGCTTCTTTGTAAGAAGCTTCTTCTTGAAATGTGTGTCATAATTACTGTATTTTTAAATTAGTACTAAATAGCTTTGTTTTATTAGGAGAGCTTGATTTCTTTCTGATTCTTTCAGATTCTTCCTGAATAATTTTGCAAAAATATAAAAAAAAAATGAAATTAGAAATTTTGTGTCATTTTTTGTAAATAATTTTAGTTAAAAAATCTAAAAAAAGAAATTATAATATTCATACAGAGGACTTTAATCCTTTAATAACCGCATTTGTAAAACCAGCTTCTTCCATCGCGTTAAGGCCTTTTATCGTAATTCCGCCGGGAGTAGTTACCTTATCAATCTCGGCTTCGGGATGGCTGTTGTTTGATTCGAGCAGCGTTATCGCCCCCCGCAATGTTTGCGTTTCAATTTTTTGGGCCAGTTCATGGTGAATGCCTAATTCGACAGCGCCCGCGACAGCCGCCCGGATGTATCGGAATGCAAACGCGATACCGCATGAAGAAAGCGCTGTACAGGCGGGGATCAGCTGTTCCTCAATGTGAATGGTATAACCGAGGTCACTAAACATTTGATGGATCAGATCGAATTGAGTTTGCGTCGCATTACAGTTAGCTATGAAATTAACGCTTTCCTTAACTGTAATAGCAGTATTTGGAACGATTCGAAAAATGGCAGGAAGTTTTCCGTCTTCTTTTTGCAGATAGCGGCTTAGTTGAAAAAAATCAATTCCGGCTGCAATGGAAACAAGAATCAGATGTTCATAATCCAGCGCTTCTTTGACTTCATTAATGATGGTTTCTACTAACCAGGGCTTGACGGCAATGATTACGATGTCTGCACCGTTTACTGCCAATAGATTATCCGTGGTTACTTCGATGGAGGCATTCATTTCTTTCATTTTTCTTAATTTTTCAGGGATAAGGTCTGCGCAACAGATTTCCAACCCGTTAATTTGACTATTGCCCCTTAAACCTAAGGCAATTGCGCTTCCCATGTTACCTGCTCCGATAATTGATATTTTCATAATATACATTGATTACATAGCGATTCAGGCAACAAAAATAGTGAATATTTATAATAATCCAAACAATGTTTACCTGAATGCATACGAAAAAGGAATAGAGGCTAAAACAGCAGAGTCTATTCAGTTGCTTTTCGGGTATAATAAATGTTAAATAAACATAATTATTCGGTTTTTCATTAAAAATGTATTTCTTTTGTGCTAAAATTGGGAGTAATATTGGCTTGTTCACCCTGATGAAATATATAAATAAAAGGCAAAAAAGGCATTTTAATGGCAGCAAAAAAGAAGAAAAGCAAGGTATCATTTATTAATGCGCATCTTATATCGGTGATTAGTATATCACTGGTGCTTTTTTTATTGGGGTTGATTCTTATTATCGGATTTCTTGGCAATGAGCTGTCGCGTTATGTTAAAGAGAACATCACGATGTATGTAGGCTTGACTGAAAATTTGACAGATGCGAAGATACGCGATATTCAGGCAGAATTGGACAATCAGCCTTATGTAAAATCATCAGAATTTATTTCGAAAGAGCAGGCATTACAGGAGATGCAGCAAGAATTAGGCGAGAATCCCGAACTAATATTAGGATATAATCCGTTTCATGCCTCTATTGAAATCAGGTTAAACTCCGAATATGCCAACAACGATTCGTTGCAGTTGATCGAAAAGCGACTGGCCGCTCAGGTATATATCGCCGAAGTGCAATATCGAAAAGATGTGATGCAAATGGTGAATCAGAATATACGCCGTATCGGTTATGTATTGGCCTCTTTTTTTCTTGTTTTCATCATCATATCGTTTGTCCTGATTAATAATACGGTCAGACTGATGATTTACTCGAAACGTTTTCTGATTTATACGATGCGTTTAGTGGGAGCAACATCCGCTTTCATTCGGAGACCGTTTATTCGCCACAACATGATAACTGGATTTATTTCAGGCATGATTGCAATAATATTGCTGATGGGTTCGTTATATTATATTAGCAGTGAATTTATGAATCTGAGAGAAATGCTGGATTTAGAAACGATGTTGTTTGTATATGGAATTGTGCTTGCTTCAGGAATTATTTTATCTGTACTCGCCGCCTTTTTCGCAGTAAGCCGGTATCTGCGCATGTCACACAGAAAGATGTATTTTATTTGAATTAATAGTAAATAAAGATTGGTATATGAAAGATTTTGCATTTGGTAAGGAGAATTATTTATTGATAGCGATTGCTGTTGTGTTGGTAATTATCGGATTTGTTTTGATGAGCGGAGGAGGCGCTCCAGATGAGACATCGTTCAATCCAGCGATTTTCAGCGCTCGCAGAATAGTTGTTGCACCGATTGTAACGGTTATAGGCTTTGCGCTTGTAATCGTAGGTATATTGCGAAAACCAAAGGAAATACCGGACAATGAAGTGGTAAATGTTGTAGAAACACGTGTTTCGAGAAAAACAGGGAAAAAATAGGAAATGTTTCGAAGATTAGGGCATGAGTTGGCTTGAGGGCATTATTTTAGGAATCATTCAGGGTCTAACGGAGTTTTTACCGGTTAGCAGTAGCGGACATCTGACGATTGTTGGCACATTGTTTGGTCTGGATGGTAAAGATAACATGGCTTTTGCATTTTTGGTTCACATAGCAACGATTTTAAGCACGATTGTTGTCTTGCGGAGAGAAATAACGGGTCTGTTAAAAGGACTCTTTACTTTTCGCTGGAACGACGATACAAAGATGATTTCCAAACTTTTACTTTCAATGATTCCAGTAGGTATCGTCGGATTGTTTTTTAAGGATTTGGTAGCGAAGTTTTTTGGAAACGGCTTAACGCCGGTTTCAATCATGTTGATTGTGACGTCGGTAATCTTGCTTATTACGCGGTTTCCCATCGCTGTCAGGAAGAGCGATATTTCATTTCGAGACGCTTTCTTCATTGGATTGGCGCAGGCATGCGCCGTACTGCCAGGTCTTTCGCGTTCCGCTTCAACGATAGTCACAGGGCTATTACTGGGGAATCAAAGAGAGAAAGTAGCAAAATTTTCGTTTTTGATGGTTATCCTGCCTGTGCTGGGCGAAGCGTTATTAGACATGGTCAAAATAGTAAAAGGCGGTGATGTGGCTGCTTTTTCATCATTGCCTGCGGGTATGATGATCGGAGGTTTTCTAGCTGCGTTCATTTCGGGCGTCTTAGCGTGTAAATGGATGATTGAATTAGTAAAAAAAGGTAAGTTACTCTATTTTATCATCTATTGTTTTCTTTTAGGACTGTTTGTTTTTTTCTATTCATTCAGTAGGTGATGATGGATTTTATCGCAGGAGAAGTTGTGTATTTTAACAAACCGCTTGATTGGACTTCGTTCGATTTAGTTAATAAGTTTCGTTACATGCTTTCACGAAAACTACATATTAAAAAGATAAAAGTAGGTCATGCAGGCACATTAGACCCCAAAGCGACAGGTGTAATAATCGTTTGTACCGGTCGCGCGACCAAAAGGATAGACGGGTATCAGGGTCAAACAAAAGAATATATTGCAACTTTGATGCTGGGAGCCACAACACCTTCGTTCGATCTGGAAAAAGCAATCGATGCAACCTATCCTACCGGACATATCACGCGGGAAAAGGTTGAAAATGTATTGAATCGTTTCGTTGGTACGATCCAACAAATACCGCCTTCTTTTTCGGCATGTAATGTGGACGGCAAACGGGCTTACAAACTTGCGCGAAAAGGCAAAGTCGTTCAGCTTAAAGCGAAAGAGCTGATAATCAACGAAATTGAATTGATTGATTACCAACTGCCGATCATAACAATTCGGGTGGTATGTAGTAAGGGTACCTATATTCGTGCATTGGCGCGTGACATCGGACAGATGCTTGATTCGGGCGCGCATTTGATTGCATTGGAGCGGACACGAATCGGTGACGTGACAATAGACCAGTGTATCCGTACGGACGACATGGATTCTTTTTTGCTTGAAGCAATAACAGAAACATGAATAAGAATGGATTTTTCCAAGTGAATGATAATTAATAAAATAAATATGAAACTCTCAAAATTCAAATTTACATTACCGCCGTCGTTAATTGCTCAATATCCGGCAAGATTTCGTGACGAGTCACGCTTGATGGTGCTGCACCGTGAAAAAGGTAAAATTGAACATAAATTGTTTAAGGATATCATTAAATATTTCACTAAGGGTGATGTCTTTATCATGAATAATACAAAAGTGTTTCCTGCAAGGCTATACGGAAACAAGGAAAAGACAGACGCGAATATTGAAGTATTCTTATTGCGTGAATTGAATCCCGATTTACGTTTGTGGGATGTACTTGTTGACCCTGCCCGTAAGATTCGTATTGGTAACAAGTTGTATTTTGGCGAAGATAACTCTCTGATGGCCGAAGTAATCGATAATACGACTTCGCGTGGTCGTACTCTGCGTTTTTTGTATGATGGGACGCACGATGAGTTTAAAAAATTGTTGTTCGGTATGGGGAATACGCCTATCCCCAAATATATTATGCGCGATGTGAATTCCGATGATGCCGACCGCTATCAAACGATTTATGCGTCGGAAGAAGGCGCTGTGGTTGCGCCGGCTGCCGGGCTTCATTTTAGTCGCGAGCTGATGAAACGCCTTGAAATTAAAGATTGTAAGTTTGAATTCCTAACGGTTCATTCCGGATTGGGAAACTACCGCGAAATTGATGTAGAGGACTTGTCAAAGCATAAGATGGATTCGGAACAGATGATAATCAGCGAAAAAACGGCCAACATGGTGAACCATGCAAAGGATAATGGAAAAAAAGTCTGCGCTGTGGGTACTTCCGTCATGCGGGCGATTGAGTCGTCGGTAAGTACGGATGGACATCTGAAAGAATACGATGGATGGACAAATAAATTTATCTTTATGCCGTATGATTTTAGTATCGCCAATTGCATGATTACCAACTTTCACATGCCGTTATCCGCATTGTTGATGTTGGCGGCTACCTTCGGAGGTTACAATTTTGTGATGGAAGCCTACCGGTTGGCGGTAAAAGAGGAGTATCGTTTTTGCGCGTATGGGGATGCGATGCTTATTCTGTAACTGGCGATTATATATATCATTACGGATAAAGATTCATTAATTATGTATACCTCAACTTGTACAGTACTGCATATTTAGGTTTAGGCTCCAATCTTGGAGACAAACGTAGAAATATAGAAAGCGCCATTGCGAAGGTTGCCGAAAGAGTGGGATCGATTCACGCCTTTTCGGGTTTTTATGAGACAGCGCCATGGGGTTATGATTCGAAAGTAAATTATCTGAATGTAGCCATTGCAGTCTCAACAAAATTGTCTCCCGAAGAGTTGTTGACCATTACCCAAACTATTGAGATCAACTTAGGCCGACATCGAAAAACGATCAACGGCGAATATCACGATCGTTTGATAGATATTGACATCCTGCTGTACAATGGTCTGATAATAAATACAACAAATTTAACAATTCCTCACCCCCTGATGCATCAACGCACATTCGTCCTGCAACCGTTAACGGAGATTGCCCCCCAGGTTATTCATCCTGTTCTGAAAATGTCAATTACAACCCTTTATTACAACCTTATATCCATTTGATCACTATTCGCTCATATTTTTAATGTACGGCAAGTCGACAAGCGTATCAAATCCATAAAATTTACGTGCATTTGCACTCAGGAACAATTCTTTTTCCCTTTCTGTCAACATTTTAGATTTCAACACAAAATCGTATGACATCCTGTAAGTAATAGCTGTGATTGTACGCGGATAATCCGATCCCCACATCAGTTTTTCGATCCCGGCAATCGAAGCCGCCTCCCTGATAGCCCATATGGCGCCGGTAAAAGGGTAGAATTCATCATTATACAACCATGTAATGCCACCGGATTCAATCATTACATTTTTATATCGTGCCAACTTTACCTGTTGTTGCCAGCCTGCACGGGTAACCATCGCAAAATGGCCAATAGCAATCCTTAAACGGGGATGGGCCGCAATGATCTCTTCCATTTCGGATACCTGAAGTGTTCCGGGCGCCAGATCGACTGACAGAATGATATCGTTTGTTTCCATGACTTTGAACAGCGCCATCATTTCGTTACAAGTCAGATAAACCCTTTTGTCAGGCATTATCAGTCTTTCAGCAGGGATTTTAATTCCTTTGAAACCCTGCACTATTAATTCCTCGCCGTGAGCAAGATAGCCGGACTTACGCGCATCAACCATTCCGCAACACAAAAATCGATCGGGATATTTTTGTTGAACCTCCCACAGGTAATCGTTCTGCAAACCATCAATATATTCCTGCGTGATGACGGCAGCCGATACTTGAGCATAATTCATGTTAGACAGAAAAATCTCGGCGGTATTACGCCCGTCAATCATAAACGGCGGAATCATTTGCCGAATCTCGCCCATAAATAATGATTTGCCGCCATCCAACGTCTGAATTTTCATTCCATTAACTTCGGCATCCTGCCGTAACCATAGATGTGCATGTGCATCAATTATTTTCATATATTTTACATTTTTGATTCGACTAACAGTTCGCCTAATTGTTCGAGACTGGGCAAGGCAATGTCAGGTTGCGGGCATGCATTTTGAGCGTCAATAATTGTTGCTTCACCACTCAGGACGAGTATACTTAGAATTCCGGTTTTGTGCGCCATTAACATATCGGTATAGATACGATCGCCAACCATGGCTATTTCATGGGTAAGAAGCCCATGTTTTTTGATGATACCTTCGATCATTTCAGGATTTGGTTTTCCAAAAGTAATGTCGGGTTTTCTCGCTGTGGCCTTTTCGAGCATGGCGCAGATGGAACCGCAATCGACTAAGAGTGTTGGCTGGTCAGTAGGACATACCCAATCGGGATTTGTGGCTAAGTAGGGTTTACCGCACTTGACCCACCAAGCAGCGCGGCATAAACGCGCATAAGTCAATGTCATATCAAATGCAACGACCACGGCGTCAGGATTGTCCGATGGATGGTCGGCTGTCGAAGTGAATCCCGCCTGCTCGAACTCTTCAATCATGCTCGGTGTTCCTAACAAGAACAGACGTTTCGTCGAAGGCATATTTATTTTTAGCCAGTGGATGGTTGCCTGCGCAGATGTGTACAGCGTATCGGCGGTTGCAGGTAATCCCATTTCAACGAGCTGTTTCAAGTAATCGGTTGTACTTTTGGATGGATTATTGGTTAAAAAAGAATAACCGATGTTTAATTCTTTTAGG
>Ga0082212_10006427_pt1 | contig 15806 bp, 11 predicted proteins | sample TergutNt197P3_FD_71548 | JGI IMG/M metagenome (GOLD analysis project Ga0082212, IMG submission 71548) | Neocapritermes taracua P3 segment gut microbial communities from Petit-Saut dam, French Guiana - Nt197 P3 | ecosystem: Host-associated > Arthropoda: Insects > Digestive system > Gut ...
CGGCAAGTTGGACACTGTCGTATCAAGACGGTGATAAGTGGGTACCGGTGGCTGCTACGGAAGGTTTTGGCAGTCGCAAGCATTTGATTAACGGCGAAGTTGTTCCCGAAATTTTTATGACTCCCAAAGATGAAATATATGGGGTGCATACAGACCGTTATAATTATGTGCTGTTCGAAGCCGTCGAAACGATGGGCTTGCGTCTCGACGTCAAACTGCAACCCGGCGTCTCCGGCGGCGTGCTGGAGATAATGGTGGAGTGATACCCCTTTGTGAAAAATCTTTGTGAACTTTGTGGTTAAATATTTAACCACAAGGGACACAAGGGATTACACAAAGGACACAAAAATCAATAACCAATCATTCTTTTCCCAACGAAACTATGAAAAAAGAACAAATTCAAGACCTGTTTGAGCGTTTTGAAAACGCCTGTTATCTCCTTGAAGGGGTTGAATGCTGGAGTGCAAGAGAGTTGCAAATCATCTTCAACTATTCCGAATGGAGAAACTTTACCAAAGTAGTAAACAAAGCACGTGAATCCTGCGAAAACGCTGGAATACCAGTCCCGGATCATTTTGTTGACGTCAACAAAATGATCGAATTGGCGAAAGGGGCGCAGCGTCAGGTTGCCGATATTGCCCTGACTCGCTATGCTTGCTATCTTATCGCTCAAAACGGTGACCCAAACAAGAGTGAGGTCGCGTTTGCCCAAACCTATTTCGCGGTTCAAACCCGAAAACAGGAACTCATCGAAAAACGCCTCCTCGACGTTGCACGGGTGACGGCGAGAGAAAAACTGTCGAAATCGGAGAAAAAATTGTCGGGCATCATCTACGAACGGGGTGTTGACGATCAGGGATTTGCCGTGATTCGTTCCAAGGGTGACGCGGCTTTGTTCGGAGGCTTTTCAACGCGGGACATGAAGTCGAAGCTCGGAGTTCCCGACAATCGTCCGTTGGCGGATTTTCTCCCGACGCTCACCATCAAGGCGAAAGATTTTGCCGCAGAATTGACGAGTCATAACGTGGTCGAAAAGGATTTGCACGGTGAATCACCGATCACGCAGGAGCACGTCGAAAACAACCAGGCCGTTCGCCAGATGCTCAATGACCGTGGCGTCCGTCCCGAACTCCTGCCGCCGTCCGAGGATGTGAAAAAAGTGAAACGACGCCTCCAATCGGAGGAGAAGATGATCTTCGATAAGACCAAAAACAAACAGCTCAAACCTTTGTAAATTTCACCAGGACAAAATCATGCGTTTATTCACTGCTTTTCAGGCGTTTTTTGCCATATTGTTCAATCGTAACAAGGCCGAACGAATCGTGTCGGTGCTCAAGGGTGAGCCGTTGCCAGCATTGGAGGCGGAAACTCAACCGGAAGTCCCCGCCTCCCAACCGTCACGCGAACCGGAATCGCCCGTCAAAAAAGGCCAATCAGAAGCAATCACGCTTCTGGCGACCCTGCAACGGGAAGCCCGGCTGCTCGATTTTCTCATGGAGAATCTCGACGGTTACGAAGATGCCCAGGTCGGTGCGGCGGCGCGAACGGTGCATGACGACTGTGCCGCTGTGATTGAGCGTCTGTTCGATGTGCAGCCGCTTCGCACGGAAGACGAAATGTCGCAGATTACAATCGCAACGTCTGATGATTGCGCTCGTGGCACTGATTGTTGCGCTCGTGGCATCGATGCTTCGCTCGTGCAACTGGTCGGCAATGTTTCCGGTAACCCGCCCTACACAGGCCGTCTGACCCACTGTGGCTGGATCGCAAAACAATGCGAACTGCCAACATGGTCGGGCACGCCGGAAGCGGCGTTTGTCCTCGCCCCGGCGGAAGTTGAAATTTTTTAATTTTTTTTGCCACGGAATACACGGAATTACACAGAAATATCTCCATGAAATTCCGTGACTTCCGTGGCAAGAAATAACCTTAAACCCTCTTGAAAATGGAGAACACAACAATGAAAAAGAGTATTTCACTCATGACTTTGGGACTGATCGTCTTTGCCGGGGTTGCGTTGGCTCAGCAAGATTTACCGGTCGGAGCACCGACTGCGGCGTTTCAGCTTTCCGACCTTGTCGAACCGGGAACGAAAGCCGTCGTGCTTGGTACGGGCTACGGCTTCAGCGAAGGTCCCGCCGCCGATGCGGTCGGGAACATTTATTTCTCGGACGGCGCAAAGGATTCGATCCACTTTTACGCTTACGGCCGGCCGGTCGAAATTTTCGTCAACGATTCGACCGACGCCAACGGCATGATCTTTAATCGCAACGGCAATCTCGTGTCCGTCGAGGGCGCGGCGTTCCGCATCGTCGAATTCAACATGCGGACGAAAGAAAAACGCATTCTCGCACAAGGAATCGACGGCAAACGTTTCAACGAGCCGAACGATTTGGCGATCGACTTTGAAAACGGCTTTTACTTCAGCGACCCGAACTACAAACATCGTGGGCAGGAAACCTCCATGAAGGAAGACGTGTATTACGTTTCGAAAGACGGCGAAGTGACCCGCGTTTCGACGGTCTGCAAAAAACCGAACGGCGTGTTGCTCAGTGCCGATTGCAAAACGCTGTACGTCGGCGACAACGGCACGTCGAACATCTACATCTACGACGTGCTCGGTCCGGGCAAACTGGCCAACGAGCGAGTTTTTGTCAATGACGCGCCCGGCTCGGACGGCATGACGCTTGATGCGGAAGGCAACCTTTACGTCACCAGCGGCGGCATCAGAATTTACGACAAAAACGGCAAGCACATCGGTACGCTCAATGCGGACTACGGCGTTCCGTATGCGTCGAACTGCGTCTTCGGCGGGCCGAATTTCTCCATTCTGTACTTTACATCCCGCGACAAGTTTCTCGGCATCCCAATGAAAGTGCAAGGCCAGTTGCCGCCCTGTGCGGGAATTTGTGTTCCTTAGTAAAAAAGGTAGAGCAATCACACCGTGACCGACGTTAACCGCGTCGCCCAGCGACTCGCATGAATGTGTGAGAAAACCAGGTGCATCCCGTCGGGATGCATCGTTCGGTAGAAAACGTGATCATCCATCAAATCTTCTGCATTCCACCAGGAATGCAACCACGCGGTGCTTGAGGACGCATTCCTAACGGAATGCGATGAATCATCTTTACGTTCACGTTTTCTACCGGCGATTCGTCGCTATGGGATGAAATTCACCTTGCCCCCTTTGGAAAACCCCCTACTTCCACAAACGCAGTATTGAGTTGTTCGAATCCTTTGTCGATAGGGTTTTGTCGAAAAATCCATGTTGCCCGTGCTTTTCGTGAAGTTCGTGAAAAAAATCACAAACTCGATGCAATTTCGTCGAGGGCACAATGAACCGTTTCGCCGGTTTTCATGTTTTTGATTTGGCAGGTGCCTTGGGCGAATTCGTCTTCGCCGATGACCACGGTCCAGGTAAAACTGCGTTTGTCGGCGTATTTTAGCTGCTGGCCGAGTTTTTTCGCTTCTGGATAGACCTCAACCTTGTGCCCCGCTCGGCGCAGGTCGGCGGCGAGTTTCAGGTAATCGCCCAGCCGATCAGCGACAAAATACGGAACGAAAATCTCTGCCGGAGTTGATATTTTCTCCAGTTCACCCAATTCTTCCATCGCAGCCAGCAGCCGGTCAAGCCCTAGCGATGCCCCAACTCCCGGCAGTTGCTGTTTCGTATATAATCCTGCCAGATTATCGTAACGCCCTCCGCTGCACACACTTCCGATACCCTGCAGATCGCTCAAAAACGTTTCGTAAATCGTACCAGTGTAATAATCCAGTCCTCGGGCAATCGACACGTCAATTTGTACGGTTTCCTCCGACACACCGAAGGCTTGCACGTTTTTAATCACCGCCCGCAGTTTTTCGACGCCTTCTTCGCCGGTTGCGTTGCCGGAAAGCATTGTCGCCAACGAACTTAAAACCGCATCGCTCGTGCCTTTCAGCTCGGTCAGTTGCAACACGGCGTCGGCTTGTTGTCGAGTTGCATTGGCGGATGCAGCCATTTCTTCGGCGACTTTTTCGCGCCCGATTTTCGGAAGCTTGTCGAGTGCCCGCAATACCGGCACGGTTTTCTCCGATAGTCCCAGCTTGTCGAGCAACCCCGACAAAACCAGCCGATTGTTGATGCGAATCGTGTATTTGCCCTCAAAACCAATGGCGTTGAGCAAATCGTGAATCACGAGCGTTGTTTCGATGTCCGAGACAATTGATTCGGTGCCGATCGTGTCGAAATCGCACTGCATAAACTCTCTGTATCGCCCAGCTTGCGTATTCTCTCCTCGCCAGACCTTGCCGATGTGATAACGCTTGAACGGCGTACCGATTTGGTTGATATATTGCGCTGAAAATCTGGCAAACGGCACAGTCAGATCGAACCGCAACCCAACATGACGGCCGCCGTGGTCTTGAAACTGGTACAATTGCTTGTCGGTTTCGTCGCCGCCTTTCCCGGTCAGAATTTCGTAATACTCAAGAGCCGGCGTGTCAATTGGCGCAAAACCATAAGAACGATAAACTTGCTGCGCGATCTCGGTCAGCCGTTCACGCGGAATCATCGTTTCCGGGAGATAGTCGCGAAACCCTTTAAGTGTTCTTGGCGTAATCAGTTGTGTTTTTTCTGCCATTTTCGACCCATCCATTATCGCATCCCGTTGGGATGCACTTCAACTCAAACTGCATCGTTACGTTAATTACGTTAAATCAAGGTACAACCCAAACCTTGTACCGAGTTCATTGTAGCAGACAATGCTGTTTTGGCTATCCTGTTGACACTGTGGAAGATTTGAGTATATTTGAAATTTGATATTTTTCTAAGCGTTACCATCGTGTTGTCACTGATGGGTCACAATAAAAACCGATTTTTAAGGAGAATACCTCATGGCCGTTGTTGTTGATAAAAGCAAATGTACAGGTTGCGGTGATTGCGTTGAAACTTGTCCCTGTGAATCTCTGACGATTGCGGATTCGCTTTGTATTGTTGACGAGGGAACTTGTGCCGATTGCGGTGCCTGTGTCGATGTTTGCTCGGCGGGAGCCTTGACTCTGTAGTTGATGTAACGTCAAAGCAGTGTTGACATTATTGTGACGAGCCAGGTTTCATGCCCAGGCTCGTTCATTTTTTATACCAAATTTCTTCGTTCAAAAATGTTTATTTCGCTTGACGGCATTGACGGTTGTGGCAAAAGTACACAAGTCGAACGTCTTGCCGTCCGGCTTCGGCAGGCTGGACATGACGTTTTTCCCTGCCGCGATCCCGGCAGTACGGGGTTGGGTGAAGCGGTGCGCGGAATTTTACTTAACCGGCATGATCTTGATATATGTCGCACAAGCGAAATGTTGCTCTTTATGGCTGCCCGGGCACAAATGATGCAGGAATTGATTCTTCCGGCACTGAATTCCGGCAAAATCGTCGTGACCGACCGTTTCTTGATTTCGACCATCGTGTATCAGGGCTACGCTGGCAAGATTGCCGTGGATGTCATCGAAAAAATCGGGGCTATTGCCACTTCCGGAGTGTTGCCCGACCTGAATTTCATACTCGACCTGCCGCTGGAAACAGCGAGAAGTCGCATGAATCATCGTGAAGCCGATCGCATGGAACGCATGGGAACAGATTACCACGAACAGGTGCGACAGGGATTTTTGACACACGCGAAAACTGACCAACAGCGGTTTGTCGTACTTGATGCCTCATTGTCGAAAGATGTTGTCGCCGAACAAATCTGTGAAATTGTTTTGGCCAGATTACTGTAGTCATAATCCAAGTGGCTTGATTCCAATGGCGTTCCAAATGATTTTGGCGTCGTCTGTATCGACTTGAATGACGTATTTTTTCGAAAACCCTCCGAGATCGGATTCATAGATAAATGTACGTGGTTTATTCAGGCGAAGATAAAGCTGTGAACGATCCATTTTCTTTTGACCGTGTATCTTCCACTTCACGACAAAATCGTGCGCTACATAATCATCAAAGCTTGAAACCGGTGCGCCATCTTTATTTATTTCAAGTACCGAAAACAATGCCTCATGCCGACCGTCATTTTGGATGATCTTCGGCTCCTTTTGTCCCAAGAATTTTTCCGCTGTTTTCGTTTGCGGAATCACTGCCAAACCAACGACTTGCGATGATGCCGGCATCAAAGGCAATGGCGTCGAGGCACACCCAATCACCTGTGCTATTGAAACAATGAATGTCAATATAAGAAATCTGAATAACGATGAGAATTTCATAGCGTCATATTACAAGGTAAAAGTTCGATGAGTGAAAAGATGATGTATTCGTTTCATCGTCACAAATCAGCATTCACTTTTGTAAAAGATTATTGAAATGCGTGACGTGTATCTGTGCTTTTTAGGAAAGATAAATAGTTTTTATTGGTTTTCCAAAATATTTTTTGAAAAAGAAGTTGACATATATTCAGTTTTTGCGTATGATATAATGATAATATTATGAGTTTAGTTAGTTATTTATTGTGAATGTATATGCTTACACTCAACTTTAACTTGGGCAATTTCACCGCAGGGTAATGAAACTTAACGTTCCACTAATTTCAAGAGAGAGGTACAATATGAAAAAGAAATCACTTATTTTATCAGTCGCATTCGTTGTCATGACGATAGCGGCGTCAGGTCAAAGGACTTTTGCCGATAGTTACGCTTTGTTGAACAAAGGTCACGACGGGTTGAGCACCATCGTTAATAACGTGTTTAATACCGGTTACGCAAATAATCTTGCTTTTAGCAGTGATGTGGGCGGACCAGCAGGTATTAATTTGTCAAATGAATTCCGCATGGATCGAGGGAGTATATTTGTACTTTCTTCACGAGGAAGCGTTGATGCGATTATCGTTGATGGTATTCCACGGACTCCTGTTGTATCGGTCGATCTGGCAAATCCAAGTTATTTTGGTTCAGGAACAGTTCCTCTTTTTTTGGATTGTACTTCTGCTGGAATTAGCATGTACAACAGTCAATTAGCACATGATAATTTTATCGTTTTTAATGTTACAGATTTGTTCACAACATTTCTGGAAAATTACTTTAGTGATGGTTCCACATACGATGGCAATGCATATCTCGTTGGTTTTGATACATGGAACATGGCATTTGCCGGCGACAATACACGTCCCTATGACAATGCAGTGTTCTTGGTATTAGACTCGTTTTGGAAGGAACCACCGAGAGACCCCAATGTCCCCGAGCCAGCGTCTGTAGTCTTGTGGACACTTGGCGGTTTGAGTCTGGCATGTACCTCCCGGGCCCGAAATCGCCGGATGAAGAAACTTGCTTTGTAATAAAATGTTCGTTTCTTCGCACCAAAGACCGGATGATGTGATCATCATCCGGTCTTTTTGTCGTTACAGCGGGAATAAACTGTACACATCTCCACAAAAACCAATCCGTTGGAATGGTTCCCTGCAACACTTGACGAAATCTTGAAATTTGCTACCTTAATATATTGTTTGTAAAACTCTGCACTCTGAACTTTGAACTCTGAACTTCATCATGGGCTTTTTCGATAAAATCAAACAAGGGCTGCTCAAGACGGCGAGGCTTCTCAACACGGACATTCGCGATCTCTTCAAAACGGAAGGGCAACTCGTCGATGAGCCATTTCTCGACAAGTTGTTCGAAATGCTCATCAAGACCGACATGGGCGTCACGTCCGCACAGGAAATCGTCGATGAAGTCCGCGTGCAGTATCGCGGTCGCGTCGTGCAGATGGACGATGTGCTCGAGGTGATTAAGGCCAAACTCAAATCGCTTATGGCTCAGCCGGAAGAGCCGATCAGGTTCGTTGTATCCGGCCCGACGATTGTTATGGTTTGCGGCGTCAACGGTTGCGGCAAAACCACGTCAATCGCCAAACTGGCGGCAACCTTTCACGCAGACGGCAAAAAAGTTGTGCTTGGTGCGGCGGATACTTTCCGTGCGGCGGCCACAGAACAGCTCACGATCTGGGCGAATCGTCTTGGTGCGGAAATCGTCGTCGGCCCTTCCGGGAGCGATCCGGCCAGTGTTGCGCACCAGGCGGTCGCCAAAGCCATTGAAACACAAGCGGACGTTTGCATCATTGACACCGCCGGACGCCTGCAAACACAACAGAACCTGATGCGCGAACTCGAAAAAATTTATCGCGTCATCGGCAAGCAAATCCCCGACGCCCCGCATGAGGTCATTCTCGTCCTTGATGCGACAACGGGGCAGAACGGCATTTCTCAGGCCAAACATTTCACCGAGATCGTCAAATGCACGGGCATCATTCTCACGAAGCTCGACGGCACGGCCAAAGGCGGCGTGGTCGTTGCCATCCGCCGCCTGATCGACCTGCCCGTCAAATACATCGGCGTCGGCGAGTCGTCCGATGACCTGGTCATCTTCGAACCGGCCCCCTTCGTCGAGGCTATGTTTGATCAGGGGTAAACTTTACTTTTTTGGCGGTTGTTGGGTTGAAACACCACTGAGCTTTCCGGCCTTGGCGAGCGTGGGGTGACGCCATTTGCCAAACACGCCGGTGCCATACCAGATGCCGTTGGTGCCGAGCTTCATGTCGTAGCCGTAATAAGGGTGTTCCGCAGAAACCGCCGACCAATGCCCTTCGGAAAAACGCCAGCAAGCAACGCATTCAATGGCCGATTCGAGCAGGTGTTGCCCCTCCCAGCTTTCGGCGCAGACCTCACAGGCCCAAAGTTCCGTCGGCAAATACGTATTGATTTTCTGGAAGCGACGGTCCCAATTGTGGTGACCTTGTTTGCGAATATCGGCCTGATATTGACTGGCCGAACGTGCCTCTTCAACGAGCCGGTTGTTCAGTTCACCGTCCGTACTTTTCGGGCAGTCCGGGTGAATTCGCACGGCGAAAATCACGGAACGCTGCGTCACCGTTCCCGGCGGCAGGGTCAGCATTGCACGGGTTTGCTCGACCGTATAGGGGCGTTTCTTCAAAAACGGAAACACGCTGACGATTTTGCCGTAATACTCAGTGCCTCGGTGCTTGTAATCAATGATCGCAATGCCCGGCGTGTTGAGCATTTCATAAAACGCGGGATGCCGAATCAGCATGGTTTCCCGTTGAACGTTGGGAAATGCCAGATCGAAGGTTTCCGCTTTCAACTGTGCAACGCTACCCATGTCGCGTCCCGGTGCGATGAGTCTCGACGCGTCAATGGTTTCGCCGCTCGGGCGCATGGCCGTGTAGCGCGTACCGCCTGACGCTTGGGGATTCCGCAAAATCGTTTGGGTGATAACCGCTTTGCCGTTGGATTGAACCACATTCTCGGAAAGCACCGTGACATCGTCCCCTGTCTCTTCCGTCAGTTCGTTAAGTTGTTGCTCCTCGTCGTCCGTCCCGGGCAATGGGCTAATCACTTTGTCATTCGTCGGTGGCAACTTGGCCGTGAGGGGAATGCGGACACAGATATAGTCCTCAAGAGATTTTTGGACTTCCTCATCAACAAGCGATTTGGTTTCAAACGTCTTATAGGGCGAAGCGTTGTTCGTGTCGTAAAAATACACAAGTACCATTTTTTGTTCGACTTTCGCTTTTTGACAAGCGTTGCGATAATCCGTCAACCAGCCCGGCCAGTTTTCATCTGATTGTTCCTCTACCTGATTGTCCACCAAGGCAGGCTGGATATCTGTGTTATCATCAATTTCGACATCATCATTAATATTGACAATTTCTGTTTCTGATTCGAAAGCGGCAACTTCTGCGGCTACTTCGTATTCGGTCTCAACAGCGGGTAAAGGAATGACTTTGTCAATGTTTATTTGAATATCGTTGTGGATAATGACTTCTTCGACAGTTTTGACATCGTTGAAGTTTGTTTCATCTTCTTTGGCAACGAATACTTTTGAATTTTTGACTATTTTTTCAAATCTGCCAGCACGGCCAAGTATATTTGTTGAAAATTTTGGCGGAGCTTCTGCTTGTAAACATAATGTCAATAGTGCCATAAAAAGTATGACACAACTTGGAATTTTTATCTGGAATTGACTGAAAAAAATACGTTTTTTTGAATTGAGTTGCATGACATGCCTCGAAATCAGGAGAAGTTTTGTGACAAAAACAAGAAGTTTGTTTGAAAATGACAAGGAAATACGCATCTTGCATAAAATAACTAACATGAATCAATTTGCTAGTTTAACTAGAAAAATTGCATTGTCGAGTTAAAATAGGGAATTTCCACAAAAAATTTTCAACAAAAATCAATTACACAATTTATTTATTACGTTTTCAGTTGAGAATGTTACAATGATTATCACCAGAAATTATTGCTCAAATAACAAAAATGTTTCCATCAAAAAAAGTAGCAAAAATCTTCCAAACGTTTTTTTTCATACTCGCGTCACTTTAATTTGCTTATATAATGTATTTTGTTATGTTTTGGTATTTTGTGTAAACACCACATCCGAAAATAACTACACAAACTATTCATATTTGCGCATTTTCCAAGTTCAAATCACAATACCGTGTAAGTAGAACAAGATCAACCATGAAAGATCACTAATGAAAACATTGCCACTTTTCAAAATTTTATCTTTTCATCACGTCATAATTTTTTGCGTTATGGCCGTGTTCATTGTTTCTTTGGAAAACCAAACTTTTGCCCAGGAAAGAGACAATGCCCGTCAAAACAGAGTTGCTCTTCTTAACCAAATCAAGCTGTCCTGTGAAACCACGAAGCAGGCAATGGTTCAAGAAATCATGCAACCCGGACAACCGAACCCCAAAACGGAGTTGACGCGGCAGATAAACTTGTTCCGTGCCGGAATCCGCAAAGCTTTTTCGCAAGAGAAGACTCAAGAATGGGAAGCATTACTCATGATCGGGGATCTGCAGCAAACATTGCGACAAGACGAAACAGATTTGGAACTTGTTGACGCCATTCATGCTGCCTTATACGGTGATGCCCCGGAGCTTCAGCGGCCATCATTTGTTCTTTTGAAAAAATCGCTTGAAACCTATCGTCATCAAATATGGCGGCAAAACCAAAAGATGCATATTGATGAGGTGGAAACGCTCTTGGATTCATTACCCGGGCTGATTGAATGCTATCTGGAATCGCCGGATGCCGCCAATGCAGACGCCGTTTCCAAAGCAATAAGATTTCTACAGGAATCAAAAAAAACGGAGGAATTGATCACGCTGATTCGAACGTTGCTGATTCAACCGAATGTGAGAGTTTGGGTAAGTTCGGAAATGATTGCTCCGCTGTTCATGCGTGATATTGATGAACCAGTGGACGTCAATGAAAATATTCTCGGAACCTGGGTTCGCGGTTCAGGACAAATGACCGGCAAGTCAAGTGCGGCGTTTGTGCCGAACAAGGATTCGGCGGCCATTCGCGTGACACTTCAGGGAACAGTGAAAACAACAACCGTCGGCACCAACGGTCCCGTCCGGGTGCATAGCAGCAACACGACGGCAGTGACGAGCGTAAAAGATATTGTCGTGACGAAACAAAACATCACAACGAAACCCGCCTCAACCATTGCAAAACAATCCTCGCAGATCGGAAAAATCGATTATTCGCGTCCTGGACCATTGATGCAGATGGTCGCGCCGAACCAGATACGCGAACGCAAACCGGCGTCCGACGCCGAATCGGAACGATTGACAAGGAACCGACTCAATAAACGGGTTGATACGGCGGTCAATGAAAATGTGGAACAATTTGCGGAAAACTTCAAGAAAATTGTTGTCGGGCAAGGCGGAGGCAAGGCTCTGCGTTTGGACTTCCATCGCATGTTTACGACGGAGAAAGAACTGTTTGTCGAAGCCGTTGCGGGAAACAGGTATCAATTGACAACCATGACCGAACCGCCGGCTATCACAACGGGTGCGGGGCTGTTCCTGCAACTGCATGAGTCGCTGGCGGATAACGCAGGAGCTTGTGAATTGGGCGGCAAAACGCTGGTGGAAGAGCAGGTCTTTGCGAAATTGAAGGAACGATTCCCAGAAATGTTTGAAAACCCGGATGTCAATGATACGGAAAACGAACCTTCGCTGGCGATTGCGTTTTCCGACAGACCGGTCAAAATGAGTTTTGCCGACAATGTCATCAAGGCGACGATTGAAATGACAGCCATCGAACGCGGCGGAAGTGTTTACCCCGACATGGAGATCGAATTCCAATTTCGTATCGAAGCGGTGGACGGTGGTTTTCGATTGGTTGTTGCTGAGCCGCCGGAAGTGTTGCCGCTTGGCTTCAACCCCAAAGAAGACATACTGACGATGCGTGAAACGACGATTCGTGCCATCCTCATGAAGAAACTGGAACGCATCACGGAAAAACCGATCGAATGGAAGGAATCGAAAATCGAAATGAAAACCGGCACAATGACCGTCAAACCCGTGCATCTGTCGGCGGCGAATGGCTGGTTGTCGGTTGGGTTGGACCTCGTGGAATGGATGACGAACAAATGACTCGCGCAAAAATATGTTGTTCATACAATCAGAGCACGACGCGTATGCAAGTGCCAAAACCAACCGATAAATACAATTTGGGGCACTCGCTTACGCTTCGTGCTCTGATGAAAGCGGTCACGGCGTGACCGCCACAAAGAGAAGAGATTTTTTGGATTGAGAGAAAGTCACATGATCTGCCAAATCAAATCGACATGGAATGGTGCTGTTTTACTGCTGGTGACCGGGGCGTTCCTGGCGAACGGCGGCTGTTTCGACGCGTCGTCAAGCCGGGTGAAACGGAATCACGAGACAACGAGTCGCTCCGACTCATCAAGTCGTGACGATCGTTTGAATCACACATCGCGTCAAGCAGGAAGTGAATCAAGCATGCCGCCGACGCAATCAAACGCGATCCAGTCGGAACCGAAAGTTGCGCAACCGGACACTTCGCCGCTTTCGACGGCATGGTTTGATTCCGGGAAATCGGAGCAGCAATCGTCGTCGATCATTATCGACTGGAGAACGCCTGAAGAAAAAATGGCGCAGGCAGAAGCAAAAATTGCGGCGGGTATTGTGGAAACAGCGGCATCGGAGGTGATTTCTGAGGCAATTGTGGAAGCGTCGGCTCCGCCTGAAACGGAACCGAAAAAACCTGTTATTGTGATTGACATGTCACAAGAACCGGAAACCGCACAAACTGCTCAAGACACAACGCAACGTGAAAGTAATGTTGATCCTTTTGCGAACATCGCCGAATCACCGAACGACGTTATTCCGTTGCCAACGCCGGATGAGGCCATTGACGAAAGCGTTTGGGAACAGGCACAATCACTGGGTCATGATTCGTTAGAGGATATGGCGATCCCCAAAACGGACAACACCGTTACAAAACCGAAAGCGGCAAACGCTAAAACCGGGCAAACAACCGACGCGGAATGGACGGCCATCGAATCGGACCCCGAACCGGTAACGACCGAACCAGATGTAACCAACAATCAAGCTGAAATTGCGGTTGAACCGGTCATTGATCCGACGATTGTTCCGGCGTTGTCGAATGCGCAAAACGATGACGGCGATGATCCGTTTGGATTTGGTGCCGATGCGGCTTTTGATCAATTCAACCAAACATTCGGCGGCGATACGGCGGCGCAATCAACATCATCATCGACAACCCCTCAAGGCCAAGACAATACCGGTTTTGACTGGGATGACACGGGAGGTTTCGGTATCGGCGATGATACGCCATCACCTTTTGATACACAGCCACCTTTTGATGTTACGGAACCCGATGAAACCCAGGCAACGCCCCAACAACCCGCAACGACGCCTGCCGTCAGACAACCTCCGCAACCCCAGACGTCGCAATCGTCCCAAAGCACTTCCGACGACGATTTTGCCCCGGTCGGGTGGTTGACGCCGGTGGAAGAGTATCTGATCAACGAAGCGAAATTGTCGCCGGTCAAATTGATGGAATCGGTGGAACTGTTGTACAAGCTCAACAAGCCCTTACTCGCACGGCGGCTGTTGCGGCAACTGATCGACGGCGAGTTGACGGCCGACGATTGCCAACAGATCAGCAAACGTGTCAACCCGGCGATCATGCTGCACATCAGCCTCGACGAGGAATACCAGCCGGAAGGCGGACAGACTGTGCAAAAAATCGTTGCCGGTTCGCAGAGTTATCTTGAATCGCGTGCGAATATTGAAAATGCGATGCGATTGCTGCTTACCGGCACAGATCGCCAAAAAGACGACGCCAGGCGAACCGTTTTGAGCGGCGGCGAAACGTCGATCGAATATCTGCTTGAACGTCTCGCTGCGTCGAACGATCCGAAAGAGTTGTCGGAAATCATGAGATTGCTCATGGCGATGGGTGAAAGTGCGCGGCGGGCATTGCAGGAATCGCTGGTTACGACCACACCGCTCGGAATGCGCGCGGCACGCTTGCTGTCGCAAACGGGGCGTGCATCCGATTCGCGGTTTTTGCTGCCGATGATGTTCGATTCCCGTCTGAGCGATGCGGAACGCAGCGAAGCGGCCGACATGGTGAAAAAACTCTCGCACAACGTGCCGAACCAGGTCAAAGCGGCGGAAACCCTGTATTCGATGGCGAGCAATTACTTTCGCGGCAAGGTGCCTTATATGACCGATGCGGACAATAACGTTCCGCTCTGGGTGCTCCGCGAAGGCAGCGAACTGCCGAAGTTCGTGACGATGCAAGAAGATGAAGCTTCGCGTTATTTCGCAGAAAAATTCGCACGCTTTGCAACGTGCCTCGACCCACGAAAACCGACGTATCGCCAATTGTGGCTGGTCGCGTTTCTGGACCTCAAAGGTGCCGAAATGGGTAGCGACAACTCAATTACGCTTGATGAAAATCTGTTGCAGGCCATGCTCGCCGGGCTGACGATTGACGATGTCGAGTCGGCGTTACGTTTTGCGATGCAGCAGGGAAAACCGATTGCCGCACGCGTCGCCGCCGAACTGATGGGCGAATTCGCCGATGTCGAAGCGGTGATTTACAAACGCGGCTCGCAAAGTGCCCTGGTCAAGGCGGCGGGGTTCAGCGACCGTCGCGTGCGTTTCGCTGCGTTGCAGTCGATCATCAAACTCCAACCGGACAGACCGTATCCCGGTTCGAGTACCGTATCGCAGTCGCTGGTCTATTTCACCCGGGCAACGGGCAAAAAACGTGCCGTGGTCGTCGCCCCGTGGCTCGGCGAGGCAACGTCGCTTGCAAGTTTGCTCGACCCGCTCGGCTATTCGTCGGAATCCGCCACGACGGGACGGCAGGCGATGCAACTGGCTGTCAACTCTGCAGATACCGAACTAATGATGCTTGACGTGCGAACGCCCAGTTCGAATGTCGAGTTTCTCGTGCAAGACATGCGGGCCGACAACAGAACGCATGACGTACCCATTGCGGTATTGGCCGCCGGTTGGGTCATTTCGCGGGCGGAACGTGCGAATTACGGCGGCAATCGCATAACCGTCGGTGATGATGAGTTCATTGTCGATCGCGATATGATGACACGCGCGGAGCGTGCCGCGTATGGCAGCAAAATGGCGTATGCGTTCCCACGACCTTACGATGAAGCGACGGCGAAGTTCGTCGTTGACAACCTGTTGCGCCGGTCGGGCGTCGAACTTGTCCCGCCGCAGCTTCGGTTGGCCGAAGCAAAGCAGTCAATCCAATGGGTCACGGAATTGTATCAACAACCGAACATTTACCGCTTCGAGAACATTGAGCAAATCGCGTGGGACACGCTCTGGCTTCCCGAACTGACGGCGGATACGCTGCCTTTGGTCGAACTGATCCCGACGGTAAACGCCCAGCGATGGCTGACGCACATCGTATCGACCCCGGCATTCGACTTCGAAACCCGCAATGCCGCAC
>Ga0082212_10006428_pt1 | contig 15805 bp, 14 predicted proteins | sample TergutNt197P3_FD_71548 | JGI IMG/M metagenome (GOLD analysis project Ga0082212, IMG submission 71548) | Neocapritermes taracua P3 segment gut microbial communities from Petit-Saut dam, French Guiana - Nt197 P3 | ecosystem: Host-associated > Arthropoda: Insects > Digestive system > Gut ...
ACAGACTGGACGCTGGACTTTCTCACAATGGAGCGTATTGGGAAAAACTCCATTCCGGCAAGGTGAAAGAATTGCAAGACCGTTTTGATGACGGACACCTGTTTGCCAATGCCAAAGAATCATCTGAAGGGACTGAACAAATTGTTGCCTATGAAGCAACATTAGCAATTTGGGCAAAATGGGCTGTTCTTCAGAAAGATTTTATGATCACCAAAGAAGCACCGAAACCATAAAAATCACTTTAAACTTTAAGTTACAATGAAATATTTGATATATATTATTTTTGTCCTGTCTATTATGGTTTGTTGCAATTATAGCGGTTCAACAAACAACGGCAGAGGTAATGGCGCTAATCCCTATATGCCGGGCACTGCTTTTATTCCCGACGGAGAGCCGCGTGTGTTTGAAGACCCTGATAAATCCGGTCGATACAGAGTTTATATTTACGGTTCAAGAGATGAAATAACAACTGATTACTGTGGATACGGGTATGATGTATGGTCGGCTCCGGTTGAAGATTTGACCAAGTGGACCAATCATGGCGAAGTATATCACATGGAAAATATGTTCGTAACCGGTTATACAGAGGTCAGACCCAAACAGAGTCTGGCTGCTCCTGACTGTATCTATAATCCGATTGACGGATTGTATTATCTCTACTTTTTTAACAGTCGCCCCGACCCTGTCAGGAATAAACAGGCAGGTTTTGCAACAAGTACAAGACCTGACGGACCTTTCATCCATCCGAAAATGTGTAACTGGCCATGGACTGGCAGAAATAGAGATTTTGACCCTGCAATTCTGGTAGACGAAGACCCGAACGGCACATCTTCCCTTGATGGTAAAAAATACAAAATATACGCCTATTGGGGATTTGGCGTTGGAAATAATATGATGGCAGAACTTGTTTCCGACCCTTCGGCATCCGGATATATGACCGATATTATTGAATCAACTCTTATAACTGCGCCGGAAGGAATACCCGACTACTTTGAAGGTCCTTCCATTCGTAAGGTAGGAGATAAATATGTTCTGGTTTATTCGGCAAATGGCGGAAATTTGCCGGTAACAGGCAGGGCGCAATTATTTTACAGTTACAGCGATCATCCGTTGGGACCATGGACTTACGGTAATATGATTGCATCCAATTCGCTCAACAATATGCCCGGTGGAAACGATCATGGCGGTATCTTCCTAAACCCGCACGACAAAAAATGGTATATCAACTATCACAGACCAAACCCCAATAACTTTAACCGTGTAGCCATCATGGAGCCTATTGACGTAAACGTTACGCCCGGTGCTGTTGCAAGCGGAGGAAAGGTCGATATCAAACTTGTTCCATTGACCACATCAGGAGTTGTATTAGACGGATTGGACGCATTCCGGCAATACAGAGCAGACGCGCTGTGTTACAGAGAAGGTTCGGCAGGCGCAAGCGGACACAAAAGAGATCCGGACGGATTGAATCCTATGGTCGGATTACAAACCAACTCCGTGATTGGTTATATGTACATGAACTTTGGAAAAAGGGCGTTAAAAGATGCTGATAAGGTTCAATTAAGACTGAACATCAAAACTCCTGCCGCCGGACATGTCGAACTGTATATATCCGAACCTTCTAATGATACCGCTTATACAGCAAACAAAATAGGCGAAATTGACTTCGGCGTCAATAACCGGTTTTACGATTTGGATGTGCCTGTAACTCCAAGTACATGTTCAATGCCATTAACTGGCAAACGTGGCGTATTTGTAAAATTTACTGCCGGCGCTGCTGAATTAAAAGAAATAGCCTTTGTAAAAGGCACAAATCCCATACCAAATCCTAAACGCAACATAACGATTTCTCCTGCAAGCAACGGAAGTATAGAAGCGATCCCTGCTAAAGCGAGAGTTGGTGAATCCGTAAAATTAATTCAAAAACCGGATGCAGGATACACATATCGCGATGGAACGCTTGCCGTTTCCGGAGGAGTACCCCTGCGTAGAAACGGAGACGGTACCTATGAGTTTAAAATGCCCAACCACGATATAGTTGTATCCGGATTTGACTTTTTCAGAGCGATACATTCAATTTCCCTTACCACCACTAAGCCGGACAATAAACTGACTGTCGGAGACACTGTTACTGTTACGGTTAAGGCGTTTGTCGAAATAAAAGACCTCAAAGTCAGGCTTGGCGGAATCGGTCCGGTTGAGGGCGCGGATAATGGCGACGGTAAAGGGTATCTCGCGTTAAATCCCGTATCATCAAATGGCGGTAAAACATGGACGGCGCAATATATCATCCGCTCAAGAGATGTTTTTTTGACGCCTGATAAAGAAACTCCAAATTACGCAACCGGTATGATAAGTGTTAATTGCAAAACAACTGCGGGAAACGCAGGCGGCTATGACGACCATTACGGAAACCATGGATTCGGCTATAAAGTCGGCGAAATAACAGAAACAACCGATGGATCGTCATATCTTGTTTCCACCGGACAGCGCCCCAGCCAATAAAACAACAGACATTTGAAATAAAAAACATTAAACATTAATCATTTAAAAATCAAAAAAATGTGTGAAACTTGTAATGCCGGCGGTTTCAACCGTCGCGACTTTCTAAAGTTCAGCGGTGCAGCAGCCGCGTTCGGTAGTATTTGGTCGACTGCCGCCTTGGCGCAAAACAGCGACACAACAATTGGTATTCCTGGCATCGAAAAAAAGAAGACGAAAATAGCAGTGCTTTTCATGTATCCACCTGCGGATGTCGTCAACGAGGGGCGTATGGAAGACAGTTGGTCTGTCAATCAATGGTTTACATATCCCGGTAACCAGTTCGAACCGGAAATGAATCAGGAGAAGTACACAAAAAAGATTGTCGGATTTGCCAAAATGTATGATATTGACCTCGATTTTCGCGATGTAGTCTACACCAGGTCCGCAATGGCAGATTTTGTCGCCAAAACGAAAGCCGTGCCACCGGACACGCTTCTTGTTGTCAATTTCTGGAACACAATGTCGTCGTGGGTACTCGAAATGTCACAACAACTTGCGCCACTGCCGATGATCGTCTATCATCCTGTCGGCAGTTCGCATCAGCATCCTCCGAAAGGCTTGATGATTGCTCCCGGCATGGTGTACATTCATTCGATCGAAAATTGGGAAGCCCTTGAAAATGCAATGGCTGCCGCCAACGCCAAAAAAATGATGTCGCAAAGCCGGTTGCTTTGTGTTGCCAATGTTAAGGAGCCGACGAAAGTTGTTGACGGGCATCTTGGCGTCGAAATCGTCTCTGTTCCTGCGGCGGAATATAACGCCATGTTCGATTCTATCAAAGCCGGCGATGCTCTTGTTCGTGAAGCGATGGCGTTCAAAGCCAAGGCAACCGCCGTTATTGATGTTGAAGACAAATACATTATCGATGGTTTCCGTTCTCGCGTGGCGGTGCTTGATATAATGAAACGTTACAGTGCCGATGCTATTACGATTGTCTGTTTGATGCTGAAAGAGCGCAAACCGTGTATTGCGTTTTCGCTCTGCAACAGCGCTTTGGTTCCCTGTGCGTGCGAAGGCGATACGGGTAGCGCCATGTCGTTGATGATCGGTGCTCACCTTTTAAAACGTGGCGGGTTTCAGCATAATCCGGAATACGATATTGAGCGGAACCATTATTATGGTGCGCACTGCACCTGTGCGTTAGAACTGCGCGGTCCTGGCAAGGGCGAGATTCCGTTTCGTATCAGGCCATTCACACATCAATTGCCGAAGACAGCCGCTCTCGATGTTCATATGACGCCTAGTGAACGAGTGTTCCTTATGAAATATCTTCCACAGCAGAACAGGATTTTCGCATACGCCGGAACGATGGTTGGCTCACCTGAGATCAACACTGCAGGCGGCTGTGCGACGCGTTTTGTGATGAATATTGATAATACCGACGATATTTGTTCGACTTATCAAGGTCCGCATCCAATCATGTACTATGGTACTGCAATTGAAGCAAGACGGATCAAAGCCTTTGCAAAGCTTACGCAACTTGAATTTATCGGTAACGTATAAAAGATTTTCATTAAGGGGTTGTTTAAATTTTTTATTTTTCACTTTAGATAAATGATAATCAACGGTCTAAATTATAAAATGAGTATTTTTGTAAAATTTAACCCATTAATTTACAAAACCATGCGTATCTATCCTACAGACCTTACTGATTATCAATGGTCAACCTGACCTGAAAATACATTAAAATACAGTCAAAAGATGAGGAACTGAAAGAAGTATCCTGATCCAAATTGCTTAATCTTACCTTGTTGCAGTTATCAAGGCGATAGGGTAAGATTTTTTCACATTAGTTTTTTTTAGAGTGCAAAAAAGTATATTTTTTGCACAAAATTGAGTTATTTGATAGGCAAAGTAATGAAATGTAAAGAAATCGGCTCGCTACCAAATCATTACCCATTTAAGAAAAACTCGGCATTAATAAACTATAACACAGAGCGTTAAAAAACGAAACACTCCTGTGACCATTTGAAATGCACCCACCGATATTTTGGCAGAAAATTTTATGTACTGTAAAACAACGCCTTGCAGAAAAACAAAAATAAAAACATCCCTTTTTTTGACCATATTAAAAAATATAGTTACATTTGCAACTGATTTTTTTTCATGAAGCATGACCATTCAAGAAAGTATTATTTTCTCGCTGGAGGAAAAAATAAAACGGGTCATCCGGTATGCTGAAGGGCTTAAAGCCAGTAATATGCAGTTGCAGCAGCAAGTTGACAGGCTGTCGGAACAACTTCGTGTAAAAGATCAGGAAATGGAGGTTTTAGAATCGAAGTTTCAAAGTCTTAAACTCACAAAAACCTTGATTTCTTCCCCGGAAGATATCAAAAGTGTGAAGTTTCAGGTGAACCGGATGGTGCGCGAGATAGATAAGTGCATTGCGCTTTTGAACAAATAGTCATCGGACATGACCATTAACATTAAAATTGCAGAACGTTTCTATCCTTTGAAGATCGACAGGGAAGAAGACGAAGAACGCATACGCAAGGCAGGCCGGATCATCGAGGACAGGCTGTTTCAATACAAGCAGCGCTATAGCGACAAGGACGTACAGGATTTTCTGGCTATCGCAGCGCTACAGTTCGCCGTCAAGACTATTGAATTAGAAACTAAAGCCAGTTCAACCGAGCAGGCGGACAGATTAAGACAATTGGACGATCAACTCGACATATTTTTGAAGCAATACGCTGATTGTTAAGTTCTTTTATATAGGTTTACCCGCACGGTTCCTTCAATTCTTTTGAAACTCAACATTTTGAAAATTAGAGTTGGACTTGAGTTACCAAAAACAGGCCTTGTACCGGTTTCGCGCCGGGATTCCGATTCGTCGGGACGTTGGAAGTTTGAAGTAATTGGCCGCTCTACCCATGCTTTATTGGGGTTTTATAAAGTCAGACGGAATTGTGCGGTTTTTTTGTTTTAAAATAAATTGTATCCATCAAACATGAGTGAAATCATTATTGGAATTATCGCTTTTATAGCGGGAGCAGGGATCGCTTACTTTCTTGCGAACAACTTTCTAAAAACAAGAAAGTTGCGAGAAATAAAGGAAGCCGAAGCCGAAGCCGAAGTCGTCAAAAAGAAAAAAATGCTCGAAGCTAAAGAGCACTTTTTGCAACTGAAGGCAGAACACGAACACACGGTCAATGAACGAAACAGCAAATTGGCACAGGCTGAGAACCGTATCAGACAAAAGGAAGGCACGTTGTCGCAACGCATGGAAGAAAACCAGCGTCAGAAGAAGGATTTAGACAGCTTACGCGACAATCTGAGTTCGCAAATCGAATTAGCCGAACGGCAACAGGAAGAACTGGGAAAAGCGCACAAACAGCAGGTAGAGCGTTTGGAAACCATATCAGGTCTTTCGGCAGAAGAAGCCAAAGGGCAATTGATTGAATCGCTGAAAACCGAAGCGCGAGCCGAAGCCATGTCGTACATCAATGAGATTGTGGACGAAACCAAGATGACGGCGACTAAGGAGGCTAAACGTATTGTGCTGCAAACCATTCAGCGCGTGGCTACCGAAGCGGCTGTGGAAAACTCCGTTACGGTTTTTCATATCGAAAACGACGAAATGAAAGGGCGTATCATCGGTCGCGAGGGACGCAACATCCGGGCGCTGGAAGCGGCAACGGGCGTGGAAGTCATCGTGGACGACACTCCCGAAGCGATCATTCTTTCGGCATTCGACCCCTTGCGCCGAGAAGTAGCAAGATTAGCGCTGCATCAATTGGTTACCGACGGACGTATTCATCCGGCGCGTATCGAGGAAGTGGTGAACAAATTGCAGAAACAGATAGAAGAAGAAGTGGTGGAAGTGGGCAAGCGTACCGCTATCGACCTTGGTATTCAAGGCTTGCATCCCGAACTGATCCGCATCATCGGCAAAATGAAATACCGTTCGTCATACGGACAAAATCTGTTGCAGCACTCGCGCGAAGTTGCCAACCTGTCGGCTATCATGGCTTCAGAACTCGGATTAAGTCCGAAACTTGCCAAACGTGCGGGTTTGCTTCACGACATCGGCAAAGTGCCCGACGATGAGCCTGAATTACCTCATGCCATCATCGGTATGAAACTTGCCGAACGGTACAAGGAAAAACCGGATGTGTGCAACGCCATCGGCGCACACCACGAAGAAATGGAGATGACTACCCTCATAGCGCCCATCGTACAGGTGTGCGACGCCATTTCAGGTTCGCGTCCGGGAGCGCGCCGCGAGGTAGTGGAAGCATATATCAAGCGGTTGAAAGAACTGGAATCGTTGGCGCTGGCATACCCCGGCGTTACCAAAACCTACGCCATACAAGCCGGACGCGAACTGCGCGTGATCGTGGGAAGCGAAAAAGTGTCGGATAACGACGCCGAAAGACTGTCGTATGATATTGCCAAGAAGATTCAGGACGAAATGACCTATCCCGGACAGGTAAAGATTACGGTCATCCGCGAAACAAGGGCAATCAGTTACGCAAAATAGACAAGCGGAAGAATGATTTGCGGGGGTCGTATAAACGTCCGTTGTGTGCAATCGGGCGACGAGTGTGGCGTGAACAACTACACACGAACCTGAACGCTTGCGACAATGAGGTAAGACTTGTAAAACCCTTAGAGCAGGGGAAACTTTTGCGGATGACCCATTTTTAGCCACCGGTTTCACCACCATTTTAATAAAAACCCCTGTAATTCGATGATTTACAGGGGTTTTGTTTTTGATCTTGTGGTACCTCTCGGAATCGAACCAAGGACACACGGATTTTCAGTCCGTTGCTCTACCGACTGAGCTAAGGTACCTTCCATTTTTGACGGTGCAAAGGTAAAACAGTTTTTTGAATCCGCAAGTGTAAAAAAATATTTTTTGTTTTTTACCTTTTTCGTTCTTGATACTCGCAAAAACGCTATCTTTGCGGTTTCATACATTTGTGTTATGCCGGAAAGTACAGAAAAGAAAAGAGAAAAGTTTTTTCGTCGCTTGAAACATACTTACCGTTTGGTGTTTTTCAACGACAATACCTTCGAGGAAGTGTGGCATGTGCGGTTCACACGAATGAATGTGTTGTCAATTACCGGAACCATTTTTATTATTCTGGTGGGAGGTTCCATGGCGCTGGTCATGTTTACGCCCTTGCGCGTACTTGTTCCCGGATATCCGACAGACGCCATGCGCCGCCAAATTGAGACCACTGCCATACGCCTCGATTCGCTGGAATATGAAATTAATCTGCGCGACAAATATATCCATACCGTTAATGCCATAATTGCAGGACGCGAACCGGAATTGACCGAAGCGAACGTAGAAAATAATCCGGCAAATTACGATAACATCACTTTCACCCGTTCGGAACAGGATTCGCTGTTGCGCAAGCATGTGGAGGCAGAAGAACAGTTCAATTTTATGATGCGGTCGCCATCTGTACCATCGTCATCGTTTGAAGATGCATCCATATCGAGATTTCATTTTTTTAAACCTTTGGACGGTGTGGTAAGCAGCAAATTCAACCTGAACAGCAATCATTTCGGGATTGATATTGTGGCAGTTCCCAATGCGGTAGTCAAATCAATTCTCGATGGTACGGTGATTTTTGTTTCCTGGACGTCCGAAGCCGGATATGTGATTCAGATACAGCATACGGCAAATATTATATCGATATACAAGCACAATGCCAGCCTGTTGAATCGAAAGCAGGGCGACAAGGTGAAAGCCGGCGATGCTATCGCAATAGTGGGTAATTCGGGAGAATTAACCACCGGACCGCATCTGCATCTCGAAGTATGGCAAAACGGTACGCCGGTCAATCCTGAAGATTACATCGTATTCTGAGCGTACATGAAGAAAAAGATTGCCATCCTCGGTTCCACCGGCTCCATCGGTACGCAGACGCTTGACGTGATTGCCGCTCATCCGGAACAATTTGAGGTAGAAACGCTTACCGCGCATAACAGCGTGGAGTTGCTCGCACGGCAAGCCATCCGTTTCCAGCCGAATGCTGTGGTCATTGGCAATAAGGATCAATACAACCGTTTAAAAGAAGCGTTGGCACAGTATCCCGTTAAGGTATATGCCGGATATGACGCCATTGCGCAGGTAGCTGCTTTACCTTCGGTGGATATGGTGATGATGGCGATGGTAGGATTCAGCGGGCTTTTACCCACTGTGAAAGCCATCGAAGCAGGCAAACACATTGCCATAGCCAACAAGGAAACGCTGGCAGTAGCGGGCGAATTAGTTACCAAACTTGCCATACAGCATCAGGTTGCCCTTTTGCCGGTTGATTCGGAACATTCGGCAATTTTCCAGTGTTTGCAGGGCGAAGAGTATCATCGCATCGAAAAGATTATTTTGACGGCTTCGGGCGGTCCTTTCCGTACCAAAACGGCGGAAGATCTTGCTCATGTAACCAAAGACGAGGCTTTGCGGCATCCATCGTGGAACATGGGCGCGAAAATCACCATTGATTCGGCAACGCTGATGAACAAAGGTCTGGAAGTGATTGAAGCGCGCTGGCTTTTCGATGTTCCTGCCGAGCGCATCGAAGTATTGATTCATCCGCAATCGGTGATTCATTCGATGGTGCAGTTCAACGACGGTTCGGTGAAAGCGCAGCTGGGCGTTCCCGATATGAAAGTTCCCATACAGTACGCTCTTTCGTACCCATATCGTTTGGATTCGGATTTTCCGCGTCTTGATTTTGCGAAATATGCGTCATTCACTTTCGAAAAACCGGATGCACAGCGTTTTCCGGCGCTCGATCTCGCATACAGGGCGTTGAAAGATGGCGGAAACCGTCCCTGCGTGATGAATGCCGCCAACGAAGCGGCAGTGGAAGCATTTCTGAACGGTCGTATCGGTTTTACCGACATCCCGCGATGGATCGAAAAAGCCATGCAGCAAATCGCTTACATCGCCAGTCCTACGCTCGAACAGTTGCAGGAAACGCATCGGGAAACGGTTTCAGGTTTAAAGTTTCAGGTTTAAAGTTTAAAGTTCAGTTATTCAGTTATTCAGTTATTCAATTATTCAGTTAATCATCCATGGACATCATCATTAAAGCATCGCAATTCGTACTCAGCCTCTCGTTGTTGATCATTGCCCACGAATTGGGGCATTTCTTGTTTGCCAAGTTTTTCAAGACCCGCGTCGAAAAGTTTTACCTGTTTTTCGATCCATGGTTTTCGCTGTTCAAAATCAGGAAAGGCGAAACCGAATATGGTATCGGCTGGCTTCCGCTGGGCGGTTACGTGAAAATATTCAAGACCCGCGTCGAAAAGTTTTACCTGTTTTTCGATCCATGGTTTTCGCTGTTCAAAATCAGGAAAGGCGAAACCGAATATGGTATCGGCTGGCTTCCGCTGGGCGGTTACGTGAAAATATCGGGTATGATTGACGAATCCATGGACAGGGAACAGATGAAGCAACCGCCTCAACCGTGGGAGTTTCGTACCAAACCCGCATGGCAGCGACTGCTGATCATGGTCGGCGGCGTTGTGGTAAACTTCATTCTGGCGTTTTTCATTTATGCGATGATCCTGTTTACCTGGGGACAGGAGTATGTTCCGGTAAAAAATGCCGTTTACGGTTTCGATTTTTGCGAAACAGCCCTGAATAACGGGTTTCAGAACGGTGATAAGATCATTGCGGTGGACGGCGTAGAATACGAAATGATGAGGGATGTGATACGCCAAATAGCCCTTAGAGATGCGAAACAGGTAACAATTGAACGTGATGGACAACAGATGGATTTGACCATGCCAGCAGACATGAGAGATCAATATCTGGCGGCACGCGAAAAGATATTTGCCTTGATACGTTATCCCTGGATAGTAGATCGTACCATCTCTGGTTCGCCTGCCGAAAAAGCCGGTTTAACGGGCGGCGATGAGATTATGGCGGTCAACGAAGTGCCTACGCCAACAGTCAATTTATTTGTCAACGAAATAAAAGGCAATTCCGGAAAGGAAATCAGCCTGATAATACTTCGAAATGGTGCAGAACTGGTAAAAAACATGCAGATAACCAACGAAGGAACCATTGGTGTATATGCTCAACGCCCTGAAATGATTTTACACTCCAAATGTTTGGAATACAGCTTTTTGGAATCATTTCCTGCAGGAGTTCAATATGGCGCCAAAATCTTGACTGACTATGTCAAAGATATGAAAGCGGTTTTCAGTAAGGAAGGCGTAAAACAACTGGGCGGATTTATTGCCATCGGGAATATTTTTCCTGCCGAATGGGACTGGTCGGTATTCTGGACGATGACCGCTTTTCTTTCCATCATCCTTGCTTTTATGAATATTCTTCCGATTCCGGCGCTTGATGGCGGACATGTGCTGTTCATCCTCTTTGAGATCATCACCGGACGCAAACCCAGCGACAAGTTCCTCGAACATGCACAGATTGTGGGAATGGTTCTTTTGATAGGTTTGCTGTTGCTGGCAAACGGGAATGATATTTTCCGGCTGTTCTCGAAATAATTGAAACGTGGCGTACCGCGTTTCCGTATCCTTTAATCGAGAAATCCCTGCAACATTTTCACACGTCTTGCGGTGCGGAGCCGTTTCAGCGCTTTATCTTTCAGACGGCGTACCAGAGCGGAACTGATGTCGAGCCGGTCGGCGATGTCTTCAACGGCATGTTGCGAATAACCGTTCAATCCGAAAAAAAGGCGAATGACCATTGCTTCGCGTTGGGGCAGGGAGTTTAGCGCACGGTCTACTTCACTGCATAGCGCTTCGCGTTCCAGTCCGTTGTCGGGTCTTGTATCGTTGTTGTCGGGCAGCATATCGCTCATGCAGAAATTTTCTTCATGGCTTATGGGAGCGTCGAGCGACAGCGCTTGACTGGCAGCCGCCATCAAAGATTTGATTTCGTCGAGGTTCTGTTGGGTAGCCGAAGAAAGTTCGGCAATGGTAGGTTCGCGTTCATTTTCCTGTTCGAAAACATTCGCGGCTTTATTGATTTTGTTGAGAATACCGATATGATGCGCCGGCAGCCTGATGGTTCGCGACTGGTCAGCCAATGCCTGTATGATCGATTGCCTGATCCACCATACGGCATAAGTAATAAAGCGGAAACCCCGTGTTTCATCAAAACGGTTAGCCGCCTTAATCAACCCCATGTTGCCTTCGTTAATCAGGTCGGGAAGACTTAACCCAAGATTCTGGTATTGCTTGGAAACCGAAACAACAAATCGCAGGTTGGCTTGCACCATTTGATTCAGCGCCTGCCTGTCCCCGTTTTTGACGCGTTTTGCCAAAGCAGCCTCATCCTCAACAGCAATAAGCCGTAACTTTGAAATGTCCGACAAATACTTGTCCAACGACATTTCGGAACGACTGGTTACCTGTTGAGAAATCTTTAATTGCCTCATAAATATTTACTTTCTATCATTATACGTAGAAAAAAAAAAAGAGTTACAAATTTGAATGAAACAAAATAGTATTTTTGTCCTGTCATTTTAATGTAGATGTCAGAAATGAAAATTCAAAAAATCATCATATCAGTCATTGCTTGTGTTGCCCTGAGCCAGTGTAAAAAGGATTCAGAAGAGTCATATTCCAATGAAAATATTGTTATAGACAACGCGCAGGCGTCATTGTATTTCCACACTGTTTTCCGCGAAGCAGAGGATGCATGGGCTTTCATCCACAGTAAGGATTACGAAAAAGGCGTCTATACCGATCCGGCAAACACTTCAGCAGTTTACAAAACAACATCTTTCACAGCGGAAAGCGAAACCAAAGACAGTGTTTTCATTGAGTATCATGACTGGAAACCGAACCATGTTACGCTGACGGGCAGAATCATTGTAGTATTTGATAATGACAGCAGTTATCGTAAGGATGGAAAAACAGCCAATGTTATATTGAGCGGTTTTTCGATCAATGGGCAGAATGTTGCGGGCGAATCTACTATGAGGTACAGGAAAGCGGCAAATAATAATGACCAGTACACATATACCCTCCTCAATGGCTCGGCTATCTGTGAAAAAGGTAATTCCATGCCGGTATTGATCTCATGTGCCATTGCCAATGCTCAATACGAACGCGTTAAGGGAAGCAAGCCGTTGGAAAGCGAAGAAGATGATGATGAAGGCGAAGAAGATGATGAAGATGATGTGTGGGCTTTTTCGGGTACCATGAGCGGAATGTTGCACAACGATCCCAATTTGAAATATACCAATACCGTAACGGCAACGCCGTATATGCTCAATGACGAAACCAAAAACGGAAGAGTTCATTTTACAAAGGATTGCAGGACAGCCAGTGAAGGCATTTCGCAAGTCAGGATTTCGGGACGTCCGGATATTGTATATATATATGTATGTTCATATATTTATTTTGAAAGCACAACGCTTCATTTAAAATAAATTCAACAATGGCTGATCACGTCGAAACCGGCAAACGGGGCGAAACCATCGCTGTGGAATATTTGCAAGGCAAAGGTTATCATATCCTTGAGCAAAACTGGCATAACCATCATCAGGAAATTGATATTATCGCAAGCAAAGGAAATGAAATGGTGATTGTGGAAGTAAAATGCCGCACAGGTAATCCTTTAACAGAACCATATACCGCCGTAAACCGAAACAAGCAAAACTTGCTGATCAAAGCGGCAAACGCTTACATCCAACGGAAAAATATTGACATGGAAACACGTTTCGATGTTATTTCCATCATCTTAGGAAAAGAAACCGTCATTGATCATATCGAAAATGCGTTTTACCCAAGAGTGAGGTAAAATCAGATAAATTTTTGAAAAAATATCCTATCTTTGCACCCGTTATCGGCAAGCGGCGGACAGCGCAGCGAGAAATGGAAACGAGTAAAACAAAAATTAAATTAAAATGATGAACTTCAAGAATAATAAAAGAAACAAAATGATAAAGAAACTTCTATTTACACTTCTATTTTGTTCTATAACAGTAACTTTGGCTGCTCAAAATTGCAGAGGAATTTCAATAAGCAAGGACAAAAACAATGGAACAGAAACGAAAAGTGGTATTACGAACTCAAATGATTTTTACAGTTTGCTCATTTTTAAGGAAACAAACAATGCAGACTTGAGTTTAGAACCGAAATATTCATTTTTGCTTAATGCTGCTTCGAGAGTTGTTCTTTCGGATAGCATAGTCAATACTAAAGGAGTAATTGAACTTTTACTCAAAGACAATTCCAAACTAATACTCGAAAATGCAAAATGTTTCAATAATCCAATGCCCTTTGGTTTTTGCATTGCTTTTAGTGTAACTGTGGCTAAAGAGCAGTTGGAAATCATTTCAAAAAATCCAATTGTAACTTTTAGTGCTTTTGGGATTTTGAATACTTCTTTCAAAGAGAAAAGGCAAAAAGAACAACAAAAAATAATAAATTGCTTATTACAATGAGAATTAATAAAAATTTGACAGACGTACAGCGAATAGAAGAAACGCCAGCCGATAACGTGCGGTTTGGCGCAAGCGGGGCAGTAACTCCGCAGACAATTTTGTGGGAAATTCAACGTTATTACCCCGCAAGAACGTTAGTGGAAGCCCCGCCTGCCCCAAACCGCTGAGACGATATGCGTAACAATTGGTTCAAATTTCCCATGATAGCATTTTTGTTGGTATTTTACATCAACAGAGGGCTTTTTGTGGCTATGCCCGGCGTTGAAATATCCAATCCTTCAGGTATGCAAATCAATGTAATATAGTAAATTAAATCAGCAAGTTACACTTATTTTTCAATTAACTAAAAGGGGAAAAGCCTATTGATATGAATACCCTACGGGCAAATGGATTTTTATTGCAGCGAAAAATTTGGTTTTAACGCTCGTTCCCTTTATCCTTCTCCCTAATTTCCACTCTCCGTATTTTGCCGCTGATGGTTTTGGGAAGTTCGTTTACAAATTCTATGATACGGGGATATTTATAAGGAGCCGTTACCTTTTTTACATGAGCCTGTATTTCTTTGACCAATTCATCGCCTGCTTTGCTTTTATAATCTTTGGCTAATACGATTGTCGCTTTCACTACCTGCCCCCGCACTTCGTCGGGTACGCCCGTAACGGCACATTCCACTACCGCAGGATGCGTCATCAAAGCGCTTTCCACTTCAAACGGACCAATCCGGTAGCCCGAACTTTTAATAACGTCGTCTGCACGACCTACAAACCAGTAGTATCCATCTTCGTCGCGCCATGCCACATCGCCGGTGTAATAAATACCGTCGTGCCACACATCGCCGGTGCGTTCGGGTTCGCGGTAGTATTCCCTGAATAATCCTACGGGCTTATTCTTTGTATGAATCACAATTTGTCCCTGTTCGCCGTCTTCCGCCTTGCTGCCGTCGGGACGCAATAAATCTACTTCATACTGCGGATTGGGAACACCCATTGAGCCGGGTTTCGGTTCCATCCACGGAAACGTGCCAATCATCACTGTATTTTCGGTTTGTCCGTATGCTTCCATCAACTTAATTCCCGTCAGTTTGTAAAAAGCATCATACACGGCAGGGTTAAGCGCCTCACCTGCTATGGTACAGTATTCCAGCGAAGAAAGATTATATTTCGACAGGTCTTCGCGTATCAGAAAACGGAAGATAGTAGGAGGAGCGCACAGCGAAGTGATGCGGTAATCCTGAATCATCCGCAGCATATCTGCCGATGCAAATTTCTCATGGTCATATACAAACACATTGGAGCCGGCAATCCATTCGCCGTAGAGTTTTCCCCATACGGCTTTTGCCCAGCCTGTGTCGGCAATGGTCAGGTGCAGGCTGTCTTTGTGCACATTGTGCCAGTAACTTGAAGTCGCAATATGCCCCAACGGATATGTAAAATCGTGGATAACCATTTTGGGATTGCCCGATGTGCCCGAAGTAAAATAGAGCAGCGAAGTATCATCGTTGTTGTTGACGTGCGCCGGACGAACAAAAGGCGCCGCCTGTTCCATCTGCCTGCGGAAGTCGTCAAATCCTGCTGGTATGATTGGACCTATTGACGCCAACTTTTTTACGGTAGGCGCTTCAGGCAAGGCTTCTTCAATATTTTTCAATATTTCTGCTTCGCCAACAGAGACAATCATCTTGATTCCGGCGGCATTAGCGCGGTACACAATATCTTTTTTCGTCAGCAAATGGGTAGCCGGAATTGCTATCGCCCCCAGTTTGTGCAGCGCAATAACCGAAAACCAAAATTCGTAGCGGCGTTTGAGTATCAACATTACCATATCGCCTTTTTCGATGCCAAGCGATTGAAAATAAGAGGCTGTGAGGTCAG
>Ga0082212_10006429_pt1 | contig 15804 bp, 12 predicted proteins | sample TergutNt197P3_FD_71548 | JGI IMG/M metagenome (GOLD analysis project Ga0082212, IMG submission 71548) | Neocapritermes taracua P3 segment gut microbial communities from Petit-Saut dam, French Guiana - Nt197 P3 | ecosystem: Host-associated > Arthropoda: Insects > Digestive system > Gut ...
CGCCATCCGCGCCGAGAGCATTGACGACCTGTTCGATCTCTGCCAGGGCTTCGCGCTCTTCCCGCCTATGCAGGGGCGCAAGGTGGCCATTATCACAAATTCCGGCGGGCCGGGCGTGATGGCTGCCGATCGTTGCGAGGAAGTAGAATTATCCCTCAAAGAGCCATCAAATCAACTTATGCAGGAATTGCGTGGTTTTCTACCGGCCCATGCCGGGTTGGCCAACCCGCTGGATCTAACGGTGGAAGGTGACGATAAACAATACGGCCGGGCCACGGCCGCTGCCTTAACAGAATACGACGCGGCCATTGTCATCTATGTGGGTACCACCTATTTGCAGGCTTTGCCGGTAGCGCAGCAAACCGCTCAAGCGGCCTTGGCCGCGGGCAAGCCGGTGGCCTGTTGCTTTGAAATAGGGCTAGACATAGAGGAGGCGCTCATTTATTTGAAGGAGCAGGGCCTGCCGCTTTTCGCCTCCGGGGAGCGCTCGGCGCGCGTGCTAAGCCAGATGGCACGCTACAGCAGCTATCTGGCCCAGCCGGTAGCGGATATCGCCCTACCCCAGCCACAAAAGCTGAAAAGCGACCTGCCCGCGCTGACGGAGCCGCAGGCGATGGAGCTTTTGGCCGCCCACGGTGTGCCTACGCCCCCCTTCCGCTTTGTCGAGGGCGAACAGGAGGCCCTGGACGCCTGCCTGGAGCTGGGCTATCCCGTAGTGATGAAGGTGGTTTCCCCGGATATCCTGCATAAATCCGATGTGGGCGGGGTCAAGCTGAATATAGGGGACGAGGCGGCGGCCAAGGCCGCTTACCGCGCGCTTCAGGAAATGGGCCGGGTCGTGGATTTTCGCGGCGTGATCATCTATCCCATGCTGGGCAAGGGGCGGGAGGTCATCTTAGGCTTTACGCGGGACCCGCAATTTGGCCCGGTGGTGGCCTTCGGGTTAGGCGGCATCTATACGGAGGTGCTGAAAGATGTTAGCCTGGGCCTGGCCCCTTTGGATAAAGAGGCGGCGCTCGCGCTGATACAGAGCATCAAGACCTACCCGTTGCTGGCCGGCGTACGCGGGGAAGCGCCCGCCGACATAGAAGCCCTGGCCGATATGCTGGTCAAATTCTCCCGGCTACCCTTCCTCTATCCCCAGCTGGCCGAGGCCGACTTGAACCCGGTTTTTGTCTATGAACAAGGAGCCGTAGCGGTGGATGCTAGACTTATTAAAGGCAGTGAATAGTGGGGAGTTGTTGTGGAGTTGACGCGCAAAGAAAATATCATGGGTATGGCGGCGGCATTCCTGGGCTGCATGATTTTTGGTTTTACCTTTGTGTTCACCAAGCAAGTGCTGAATGCCGGGATGTCGCCGTATGCCTTGCTGGCCTGGCGGATGATCATCGCCTCTTTGGCCATGGCAGCCCTTGCGGCCTGCGGCGTATTTAAGATGCGTTTTGGCGGCAAAAGGTTGTTGCGCCTGCTGCCGGTGAGTCTGGCCGAACCTTGCCTCTATTTTGTCTTTGAATCCTACGGCATCGCCCGCACCACTGCCTCGGAAAGCGGCACGATCATCTCTTTTATCCCCATTACTGTGCTGATATTTACCCGCTTGTTTTTTAAGGAACGCCATACGCGCGGCCAACTCATCGGCGTGCTGCTCTCGGTTATCGGCATAATCTGCGTGGTGCTCTCAGGCGGCTTTTCCGCGAGGTTTTCCTTGAGCGGCTATTTACTGCTCTTTGGCGCGGTCTTTAGCGCCGCCTTCTATAATATCGGCGTACGCTCGGTGCAGGATGAATTCAACAGCGCGGAGATCACCTTTGGCAACAATGTGCTGGGGCTGCTGTTTTTTACCTTGCTGGCCTGCGGCGAGGGCCTTGTTAATGGTAATTTTGCCGCCATGTGGCTGCTGCCTTTGCAAAATACGCAGGTGCTGATGAATATATTACTGCTGGCGCTGGGCGCTTCCATCGGCGCTTTTATGCTGATCATTTACGCTATCGGCGCCATTGGCCCTACGCGTTACAGCACTTTTGCCGGTATCACCACCATAACCAGCATTTTATTTGGGCTAATACTGCTGGGTGAGCGTATGCTGCCGGGGCAGCTGCTGGGCGCGGCTATGGTCATTGTGGGCGTATGGAGCGCCAATTATTTTACAGAGGCGAGAGGCGAGAAGACAGAAGACAGAGAACAACAGGAAGTATATGAAAAAGGAGACATGTAGGGGCGCGCAACCGCGTTCGCTGTGAAACAGGAGGCATGTAGGGGTCAATGCCTACATCGACCCGCAGTCAACCCAAAACGAAGGAGTAAGATATGTCCGATAACGCAACCTACAAACCTGAATGGGTTCCTAAGGGCGCGGATGAAAAATTCGCCAGCCGCGTCATGTACGGTATCAGAAGAACAGAAGCCGGCAGCGAGGGAGCAGAACTTGAAGCAAGCCGCGAAAAAGACGGCTTGCCATTATCAAACAAGTCCCCGCAAGCCATTAAAACCGCCCGCCCGCCGGCGCTTTTTGCCGCCGATTATATTGAAGGCGTGCTCAAGCGCGACCGCATGATACTGGCGCGCGCCATCACGGTCATAGAAAGCAACGCGGCCAAGCATTTTGAGCTGGGCCAGGAAATCGTGCAAGGGTTGCTGCCCCACGTCGGTAAGGCTATCCGCGTAGGCATAACCGGCGTACCGGGCGCGGGTAAAAGTACTTTCATCGAAGCGTTAGGCATGCAGCTCATCAGTTCCGGCCACCGTGTGGCCGTGCTGGCGGTAGACCCCAGCTCCAGCCTTTCTAAAGGCAGCATACTGGGGGATAAGACCCGTATGGAGCAGCTTGCCAAGGAGAAAAACGCCTTTATTCGCCCGTCTCCTTCCGGCGGTACGCTGGGTGGGGTGACGCGCAAAAGCCGCGAAACACTGCTGCTTTGCGAGGCAGCCGCTTACGATGTGATTTTGGTGGAAACCGTGGGGGTGGGGCAGAGCGAGACCACCGTACGCTCCATGGTGGATTTCTTCCTTACCGTGGTGATAACCGGTGCCGGGGACGAGTTGCAGGGCATAAAAAAAGGTATCCTGGAACTGGCCGATGCCATCGTGGTCAACAAAGCGGACGGGGCCAATAAACAAAAAGCCCTGGTGACCCAAGCAGATTATAATCAGGTACTGCATTATTTGCGCCCGGCCACCGAAGGCTGGCAGACTGCGGCCCATAGCTGCTCCGCCTTAACGGGCGAGGGCATAGCGGAAATCTGGCAGATGATCTGCGGCTTTATGAAGCAAATGCGGCAAAGCGGGCAGTTGGAGGCCCGCCGTCAGCAGCAAAACCTCTCTTGGTTGCGGGATATGACTGCTCAGTACGTGCAAAAGCTCATAGACGGCAACCCTGCCATTGCCGAGCCGCGCCGGGAAATTGAGCAGGCGGTGCTGACGGGCCAACTCAGCCCTACCGCGGCACTGCGGCAAATCATGGAGGTGATAGAAAAGGGGCTGCGCTCTATTGACCAATAGGCATGGATATGATATAGTGGTTTAGTAAATATTATACGAGGAGGATGGAAAATGAAAAAATTTGTTGTTATATTGTTCATGCTGCTATTTGTATTTAGCACCACTGCTTGCGCCGCCGGGAGCTTGGCCCCCAAGACTGCCTTAGCTTACGACATCTACAGCAAGGCTGCCGAGGCAATGGAAGATGTTGAATCTTTAGCAGCGGATACGGTCATGACGATGACCACGACTGTTGATGGAGAGGAATTTGAAATAGAGATGTCCGGCTTTATCAAGGCAGTTACGCTAAGCGAAACCGAAGTAGAAATGCACCTGAATATGAGCACCACTATCATGGGAGAGAAGATGAATATTGAAGCCTTTTTTAAGGACGGCGTGTATTACATGGAAATGCAAGGGCAAAAGATAAGCATGGAAATGCCTTTGGAGCAGGTCATGCAACAGGCCCACACAAAGTTGCTTGACTTCCCGGATACCGCTATCAAGAATCAGCAGGAGACGAAAAAAGACGGTGGGGAAGAGCTTTCCTTTGTTTTGGACGGCGCCGTGTTGACCGACGCGATTGCCGAGCAAATGGGTGGCCTGGCCGACATGCTGGGCGAACAAGCCGATATGACGATAGGCGACATAGAGTATGTGGTCTTCATTGACGGAAAGGGTAATCTGAAAACCACCACCATGAACTTTAGCATGGAAATGGGCGTGATGGGGGAAACCGTGCCGGTCAGCATGGAGATGAGCATGGAGTATGTGCAGATAAACAATGTGACCATAGATTTCCCCAATGATCTTGATTCCTACATGTTGATGGGCAATATGTTTTCATAAAAGACAGAATCTAACGGTCTGCTTCGCAGCCCAAGTGATTAGTGACTAGTATAAAAATCCAGAGTCTTTATGATGGCTCTGGATTTTTTTATATTCCAATACGCCCGCCGCATAAGGAGCAATGGCATAGGGGTTGTATGATCCTAATCCAATATAGCGTGTTCAAGAGAGCGGTTAAAGGCCAAATAATCCTTTTGTTCCTGCCACAGACGGCGCATTTGCGGATGCACCTCCAGGGTAAGAATGCGCAGGTTGCGCAAAGCTAAGCCGCTATCGCGCAAATCCCAGCTCATCTGATGCTGTAGCATAAGCGCTATTTTTTCCTTGATTTTGCCTAGGCGGTTAATATCCGTCCGGTTATGCGCCATAAGTGATATGGCTAACTCATTTAAACGCCCGTTCAAATAATGGTGCAGGGCAGGCCAATCATAAATAGCTTGTTCCAACACCATGTTTTGCATGAACAGGGCAACATCTTCCACCTGCGCCTCATAATCGCCGATAAGCGTCAACTGCACCAAACCTCGTTCCGGGTCGCGGGTCAACAGCGGTTCCTGCGGTTGCCATTGCTCGGCAGGGGCTTTTGCCATATTGATAAAATAAAGCTGGGCCGGGTATAGCCAGTTGTATTTTTTGTCCGGCTTCAAAGTTGGCATTTTATCCTTTTCCAACTGATATGCGCCAGGCAAGAATACCGATACCAAGCGTCCTTCCGCTACCACGGCAGCAGTCTGCTCTTCCAGCACGGCCAGTTGCATACCCATTACCAACCCCTGTTTTACTACGTTGCTTTGTCGCAGTAATTCATCTGCTTTTAGGGGTGGATTGTCTATCCAGCGGGATTTTAGCTGGTTCTTTTTTATGGCATTCATGAATTATCCCCCTTGTTACCCCAAAACCAAAGTATAATATTTTGAGAGCGGCGCCATGTAGGTTTGTTGCCCTTTGTGTATAAAACTAGAAAATATTTGCGATAAAAATAAAAATATGTCGCACCTGCATTTATGTAAAAAATTTGTAAATTTTTCTTTTTTCTCTTGACTTTTTTTCAACTTCAAGAGCAGGCAATGTCTTTTAGTGGCAAAAAAAACGCTATTTGACGCCTTTTTATACTCTTTTTTTCCACAATGCAGCCCATGCCATGTTATGCTATTTTAGCTGGGTTTTTGCTAAAAAAAACAGATTTTTTATAAATAGTCAACATGTTATCCACATTTAGGAATCATTTTTATGCATAAATATACAATAAAAAGTATTTCGCGCTCTTCCTGTAAAAAAAACCCATGCTTTCGACAATGACAATTCTTTTTGTAAGGGTTTTGGCTATTACGACGAATGGTGCTCAACCGTGGCATCGCCCCATAAGCGTTCTAAGTTATAGTAACGTCGTTCTTCTTCCTGAAAAATATGTATCACCACGCTGCCGCAATCCAGCAATATCCAGCCGCCCCCGGCATAGCCTTCCACATGTAGGGGTGCATGATCGGCTTTGGATAGTTCCTCGCTTAGAAAATCAGCTATGGCCTGGCTATGTCGCTTATTATTCGCGCCAAGTAATAAGAAATAATCGCAAATAAGCGAAAGCTTGTGTAAGTTCATGCTTAAGATATCTACGGCTTTTCTTTCCACAGCCTTTTTTATACAAAAATCAACCAATTCACGTGATTCCAAATATATTACCTCCGTAATTGTTTTTATAAATACGTATACGTATTATAAAATAAATTATTCTTTTCTATTCACTATTTTTCCGCACTTTCCTGCTCCAAAAACTGCCGTGCCCAAAAATCATAAGCAGCCAAAGCCTGCGGGTGGATAAATTTACGGTTGGCCTTAAAATAAGTGAAGTCCTCTTTAAGCGCCAGCAACATGGCCCGGCCTAAGTGCCGATAGCTTTGATCGCGCAAGGCAGTAAATCCCGGCCATTTTTTACGGCCCGGCTCAATGATATCGGCCAGATACAGCAGTTGGCAAAAGTCATCCATATCCGGCGCGGCCACTGTATGCAGGGATACCGCCTTAAGCACAGCCTCGTTTTCTATGCCCCACTCGTTCTTTAAAAGCGCCGCGCCAACCGGTGCGTGCAAAAGGATGGGCTTGATTTTCTCCTCCGGCCCCACCGGCAAGCCAAAGCGGGCTGCCAATGTCAAGAGCGTATCAAAGCTTAAATCACGCGCCACATCATGCAACAGACCGGCCAAGCGGGCGCCTGCTTCGTCCAGCCCGTAGTGGCGGGCCAATTTTCCTGCTTCATCAGCCACGCGCAGGCTGTGCTCATAACGAGACTGAGGTAAGAAATCCCGCAGCTTATGCTGATAACCCAGCCACTGCCGGTCTGCGTCGGTTTGCACCGTCATTTGGCAACCTCCACAATAGACTTCTGTTCTCTATCTTCTAACTTCTCGCCTCTTGCTTCCTACAAATATAGCCTCTGTTTATAGATATAGGTTTCCACCGCTTCCGGCAACAGGTATTTTATGGGGTCGCCTTCGCGGATGCGGCGGCGTATATCCGTGGAGGAAATGCTTAAGGCTGGTACCTGCATGGTTTCTATGTTTTCGCGAAAGTTACCCGGCAACTGGCGTACATCGGTCAGGCGGTAGCCGGGCCTGGTAGCGGCGATAAAGCTGCATAACCCAATCAGGTTTTCCGCATTACGCCAGCTGAGCATCTCCAAAACCGCGTCCGCGCCGGTAATAAAATAAAATTTACTGGCATCCCCGTAAAGCTTGCTAAATTCTGTCAGCGTATCATACGTATAGGAAGGACCTAGGCGATCCACTTCTAGGCGCGAAATCTGGAAATAAGGATTGGTAACCGTGGCTAACAGTGTCATCATCAGCCTTTGCTCGGCATGGCCGGGCACGAACTGCTTATGCGGAGGGTGACCGGAAGGTACGAATACCACCGTATCCAAGGCAAATTTAGAGCGCGCTATCTCCGCCGTAACCAGGTGCCCATAATGAATAGGATCGAATGTTCCGCCCATGATGCCTATACGCTGCGGTTTCTTTTGATTATTGCTATTCCCCATGTAACTATCCTGCTCCTTTAGTCACTTACCCTCATGCAACATTTAGTTCAATTGTTTTCGCGTAGCGAAAATCCTCTTAACACTAACCACTAACCACTAACCACTAACCACTAACCACTAACCACTAGCCACTAGCCACTAGCCACTAACCACTAACCACTAACCACTAACCACTAACCACTAGCCACTAGCCACTAACCACTAACCACTAACCACTAACCACTAACCACTTGGTCTGCACAGCGGCCCGAATTATTCCGCGTATTCGAACTGCCTACCGGCTATTTCCACCGTATCGCCAGCCTGTACGCCAGCCTCTTGCAGGGCCTCTTCCAGGCCCATGTTGATGAAGATGCGCTGCATGCGCAACACGGCATCGTCATTATCTAAATCTGTCATGGACACCAATTTTTCCACGCGCGGCCCTGTTACCTGCCACAGGCCGTCTGGCCCTTGCGCAACGGTAAAAGGCTGCTCGGCCCGCACCACGGTATGCCGGATCTCCTCCTCAGTCTCCAGACACGGCGGCGGCGCTTCCTGCAGCAAGCGCGCTATGCGCCACAGCAATTCCTTAAGCCCCTCGCCGGTTAAGGCAGAGATGGGATAGATTTCGTATTCCGTGCTCAGGTTGCCGCACAACGCTTGCAGTTGCTCTGCTGCGCCCGGCATATCCATCTTATTGGCCGCGATGATTAGCGGGCGCGCGCTAAAATCGGCTTTGTAAAGGCGCAATTCCTCCTGTATTACCTGAAAATCATGGGACGGGTCACATCCTAAGAGCGGGCTCATATCCAGCACCTGCACCAGCACGCGGCAACGCTCGGCATGGCGCAGGAAGCGGTGCCCCAAACCTATGCCGGTGGCCGCGCCCTCTATCAGGCCGGGTAAATCGGCCAGCACGAATTGCGCCTGCTCGTCTAAACTTACCACGCCCAAATTAGGCGTTAGCGTGGTGAAGGGGTAATCGGCAATTTTGGGCTGAGCCGCCGAAACGCGCGAGAGCAGGGTGGATTTGCCGGCATTGGGCAGGCCTATCAGCCCAACATCGGCCAGGAGTTTAAGCTCCAGAACAAGCCAGCGCTCCTGGCCCGGCTCGCCCTTTTCCGCAATTTCCGGGGCCTTGTGCTTGCCGGAGGAAAAACTGCTGTTCCCGCGCCCGCCGCGCCCGCCGCTGGCCACCACCACCTGTTGGCCTTGCTGCACGATATCGGCCAGTTGTTGCCCTTGTTCATCCCGTACCACCGTGCCCAGCGGCGTTTTTAAAAGCAAATCTGGGGCGGTGGCGCCGGTCATATTCTTGGGCCCGCCATGCCCGCCTTTGGTTGCTTTGTAATGGCGGCGGTACTTGAAATCTGTCAAAGTGCGTAAATTGGCGTCGCCTTCCAGTATTACATGGCCGCCGCGTCCGCCGTCTCCGCCGGCGGGGCCGCCTAAGGGCACGTATTTTTCCCGACGAAAGGCCACCAGACCATTGCCCCCATCGCCGCCTTTAACGTTTATCTTAACATAATCATGAAACATATAAAAACCTTCCATATTCAGAAATCGGCGGCCGGAGGCAGACGACAGAAAATATTATACTAGCCACTAATCACTAGCCACTAGCCACTAACCACTAACCACTAACCACTAACCATTAGCCTTATTATACGCGCATTTGCCGCTTTAAGTCAATACAGGCGTGACGCGGGCTGCTATGGGCGCTGTTATCTTTTTATTTTTGGCCGTAGATTAATAGCGTGAAACACGCTTTATAGTTGACTAATAGCAATGAGTATGATATTGTATAAATGTTGGACAAAGTGTAGGCTTTAATTAAAAATTTTGGCTACACGCATGCCACATACATATGAGTACGTTATTTTTTTGCCCAAAAACGGAAAGGGAGTGCTTTTCATGAGCGAGACAAACACGGATTATAATAAGGTAGAAGAAGGATTGGCTATACGCGAAGAAGCCGCGCCTCAAGGTGCGGAAGTTGCCAAGGTAGGTAATGAAGAGCTTACGGCGGAGGAACTGGCGAGAGCTACAGCGTTGGCCAAGGAAATTGACATTGGCAACGATGATTATACCAGAAGCTACGGCGCGCAGATACAGGCGGAAACCGGCAGGTTCGCGCGGGAGGCGCTTGGCGATACCAGGGCCTATGAAGCGGGAAAAGAAACGCAAAAGTTGGTGGATAGTTTTAAGGCAAGTGTGCAAGAATTCAAGACATTGGATCCTAAAGGTCCTTTTGGAAAGTTACGCGCGAAGTTTAACGAGGTCAAGTTTTGGCTGGAGCGTTTTCAGAAAATTGCAACAATCGCCGATAGGGTGGAGGCCGGCTTTAAAAAACAGCTGACCGAATTATCGGTAGATATGAGGATCAATGAAAAGGCATACGGAGTTAACGCGCGTTGCAGGAGCGATTTACTGGTACACATTTGTGCCGGTAGGCAGGCGCTTACACGCGCCCGTAACGAAGTGTTGGCGGAACTAAAGCGTAAAGCGGATCAAACTAATTCCCATTTCGACCTAGAGACTGCAACTGAATTCAGAAAACGCTGTGATGAATTTGAGCTAAAGCTTGGACGCATGGACAGCTCTCTTGCTATAACCTATATTCGCAAACCGGAAATTGATTTGCTGCGTGACAGCCAACGTCAAAGCATAAATATGCTACAGCAGTTGATTGACGAAGGAATACCAAGATGGTTGTATCAGGTAAAGACGCTGATTGACGCAAAACACGTGGCAAACGCGCAAAATACGGTAGACCAAGCGCGTAGCGCGTTTGAAGACTTGATTATGACAAGCGCAAAACAGGTGGGAGCAGCAGCCGAAAGAGCGGCAAATAATATGGAAGAACCATTGATACGTACGGAAAAGATTATTGAGGCAACCGATGTTCTGCTCGCTGCCTTGGAAAACGTGGCTATCGCAAATAAAGAAGCCCTGGAAAGCTGCCGCAAGCATGAAGCAAAGAAAGCCGAAAACAACCGCAGGATAGTGGAGTATCAGAAAAAGGCCTTGATGCAAGCCTAGCGGGCTGCTTCGCAGCCCCGGTGAAAAGTGAGGAGTAGGGTCAGGCTTCCATGCCTGACCGCTTGTCGCCGAATCACCCGCAGTGGCGGCCGGGGATGTAACCCCGACCCTACGGGCTAAAAAAATTTTGTTGGAAAGGAGGGGGGCTTCGTGCGCAAGGGGGTTGCGTGTATGGTCATTGGCGGCTCTCTATTGCTGGGAGCCTTGCTCGTTTCGCTGCTCATGAAGGCCCTGAGAACCAGCTTATTGATAAGGTTAGGCGTTACCGGCGCAAATGCCATTACGGCCATCTTGGTTTGGGGCATAATGCTTTTGGGGCTGATTTTTGCGATTATTGGATTGCGTGCGTTGATGATGCAACATAAGACGAAACATCATGCTATGGCACATCAAAAATCCCTGCTTGAAAACCAGGAAAAATCCTTGCTTTTGGATGTAGTGCAAAAGCATGTCGTTCAAGTGCAAAAAGAGCGGCCCAAGTTACGACCTGATATGGAAAAATGCCTAAATCAAATAGACCGTATTAGGGATCAATTAAAAAAATTTGATGGACTGATCCGCAGAAGCGGCGGTAAGGGGCAAGCGATTTCCGGCGCACGGGCAGCCTTAGAAGAGATTGAGCGCCTTCTTTGTCAAAACTTTGACTGGGTCATAAACAGCGCCTTAGTGGCAGGAGAGGATGGCTCTCCCACAACAGATAAGTATTATGACCGATGCAAAATGAGAGTTGAAAAAGCGCTTGAAGCAAATAACCAACTTTTAGACCGGGGCAATGAATTTTTGTTTGATTTAGTAGATAATATAAGTGAAACCAGTACGCATGAAGGTTCGGCAAGAATCGATGCTTGGATAGAAACGATTCGTGATCAAAACCAAATGTTTTTGAAAGGAGCGTATTCCATTGAAACGCGGGATTAATCTAATGCTGTGTCTAGTGATACTGGGCACAATTCTTACCGGTTGTGGTGCGGAATCTAAGCTGGATGAGGATAAGGCCTTGGAAAAACTCCAAGCCTTTATGGCAAAGACTGTCCAGGTTAAAGAAGTAACCCACCGGCCAGACCCATCATGGGTAGGCAGTGAAGGGTCAATAAATGAACTGCCGCCAATCAATAAGTACCCGTTTAGCGTAACGGGAACCGCACCTGTTAACGTAGAAATCTTTTGTTCAACAGAGAAGGCTGCTAAACTGGATTCCCTTACAAAGACGTATGGGCCAGATAGCTGGATAGAAAAAATGGCAAGGGAGTTCAATGGGGCTGGTTTAGAGGTGAACGGACGCAGAGCTTCTGTCTCCATAAGGCCTATTTCTTCAGGTTTGGCGCTGGATTATATTATAACGCGCACCTATGTACCGGCAGCCTATACACCTTCTAATGAGTTTTGGGGCGAGATGATCGCTGAAACAGGGCTAAAGACCGACCGTGTGGCGAAGAGATTATTGGGTAACATAGCCGGGATTTTAATGGAAAAGAATGTCTATAATGCCTATATTTCAAAATATGGAGAAGTAACAATGCCTAAGATCATAGAGGCCGTCTTTAACGGCGATGTGGTCTTGGGTCATACGGATCCCAACGTTAGTTCTACCGGGTTGAATATTTTTACGCGGGAGTTATTGGCATTAGACCCTCAAAACCCTTTTAGCGCAACCGCAATTACCAAATTTCAGCAATTTCAAAAGTTGATACCGCCCGTATCACCTACTACCGGAGAATTGATCAAAGTGGCGGAAAAAGGTATCTTAAGCGCTATGATAATGTCGCCTCAGGAATGGTCGGCAAGGCCAACCCTGTCAGACTGGGTGTTTACGCCTATCGGCGTTAGGCAGGATAGCCCTCTGTATGCGCTTGAAGGAATTACGGCCGATCAAAAAGAAGTTTTGAAGCTATTTGCCGAATATTGCACCGCATCACCGGCGCAAGCGATTGCCACCGGCATGAGCTTCAACCAATTTGACAGCTTTACCGGCGAAGAAATGGGCATGACCGGCAAAGAGATGTTTGAAGCACTAAAGCTTTGGAAGAGGCACAAAGACGGTGGGGATCCGGTAATATCCGTGTTTGTTATGGACGTGTCCGGGTCTATGGATAACCCGGGCCGGTGGGGAAAAGATAAACGCATCAACAATGCCAAGGCAGCACTGCTGAACTCACTTCAATACATAAATGAAGATAATTATGTTGGCTTATTGAGTTACAGTTCTACAAACAACATCTGTATTGATGTTCCGATAGCGCAATTTGATGCAAGGCAGTATTCTTTATTCGCCGGAGCGATAAACGATCTAAAGGCTTCCGGCAATACGGCTACCAACAGTGCCATTGTTGCGGCGCTTGATATGGCCGTTAAAGCCAGGAATAACCTAAACCTCCCGCATGCGAAGATACGTATCCTGGTGTTTACGGATGGGGCAACCAATCAGGATAATCTGAGCATTGCCCAAATTGAAGGCATGATACACGGATTGGGCGTGCCGGTATATGGTGTGTTCTTTGAGCCGGAAAGAGATTTGGATATGGTGGATTTAGACACGCTCTCCGCCATTAACGAAGGTTATAAGATAGTTGCCGACACGGATGACGTAGTCTCTCAGTTAAAAAGCCTCTTTATTCGGGCATTGTAACAGAAAAAACAAACAGAAAAGGAAGCGCGGCCATAGGCCGCGCTTCCTTTTCTGTTACAAATCTTTTTAGCAGCGGGGTAAAGTCTTTGTGCTATTTTTACGTATTAAATAATATATAGTGCGATCGTGCCCATACACCTTTACCGCACATAATAAGTGAGCACATATGAACTGATTGCGGAGTTTTAGGGAGGTAGACATGAAAATAAATAGCTTGGGCCTCAAAATTTCCCTGCTAACAACGTTGATGATCGCGGTGATTATCGGAACCATCATTTGGCTGGTAAATTTAAGGAGCGACATCATGCTTTCGGAGCTTAGCGTAAGAGAGGCCAAAGCCGCCAATATCGCGCTGGCTAAAACGCTGCAGGAATGCCAAGAGGATGCCTTAATACGCGCGGTAATGATCGCCGAATCGCCTGATGTGATCCATGCTTTGCTTGAAAATGACGGGGACGAACTCAAAAAAGCCTTGGTCAATCTGCTGCCAGGGTTGGATAGCATCTCTTTATACAATATCGCCGGTAATGTCGTGAAACGCGCCCACAACGAGAAAGAGGGCGAGAATACCTTGGATAAAAAAGCCATGGCCGCCGCCCTTTCTACCGGTAAAGGCATAAGTACAATAGAAAGAGGTCAGCCTAAAGGCCTTTACATACGCGGCAGCGCCGCCATTAGGGATTACGACGGAAGAGTTATCGGCGCGGTGGTCTGCGGCAACGATTTGTCTTTGCCAAAATATGTAGAGCAGATCAAGGAACGCAGCAATTGCGAGGTGACGATTTTTGACGGCGACGAACGGATGAATACCACCCTCATCAATGAGCAGGGCGAGCGGGCCATTGGTACCAAGGCCGGCGCTGCGGTGATAGAAAAAGTGATCGCTCAAAGGGCGGATTACATGATGCGCCTCACCTTGTTTGGGGGAGAGTATGACACATATTATTCTCCGCTCATCGTGGAGGACGAGGTCATGGGCATGCTGTTTACCGGCGTAAACATCGATGCGGCTTTAGCGATACGTGCCCATATGATAAATTCGGTGCTGACCATCGCGATAACGGCAGGTGTGATCTGTATTGTGCTGATGCTCCTGTTTAGCATTTTTTCGGTGAGCAGGCCCTTGAAAAAAATCGGCGCCTTTGCGGAGAAGATAGCGTCCGGAGACATAGGCATTTCCTCATCCGCATCCACGATCAGCGTGCGTTCGTCTGACGAGGTCGGCGCATTGGCGCGAGCCTTAGAACGGGCCTATGAGCAATTAAGGGGATATGTGGGAGAAATAAGCGAGCGCATGAATGGTTTGGCCGAGGGCGATTTGCTGACCGAAAGTGACTATCATTTTCAGGGGGATTTCATCCTGATCAAAGACTCTATCAACAGCATCGCGAGGAACCTAAACCGAATCATGGCGGAAGTAGGCAATTCGGCCGCTCAGGTAACGGTCGGTTCAAAACAGGTGGCGGATGGCGCGCAAACCCTGGCGCAAGGCTCGTCGGAGCAAGCGTCGGCTATTGAGCAGCTTTCCGCCAGCATAAGCGAAATCAAAGAGAAAACCGGTCAAAACGCCGAGGTGGCAAGAAATGCGGCCGATCTTTCCATACAGATCAAGGATAACGCTGAAAAAGGCAGCTTACAGATGGAGCAAATGATGGAGGCTGTGGAAGAGATCAACAGAGCCAGCGGGCAGATCAGTAAGGTGATCAAAGTGATAGACGATATCGCTTTCCAGACAAATATCCTGGCCCTAAACGCCGCCGTGGAAGCGGCCAGAGCCGGGCAGCACGGCAAGGGCTTTGCGGTAGTTGCGGAAGAGGTGCGTAACCTGGCCTCTAAAAGCGCGAGCGCGGCCAAAGATACCGGTGGGCTTATCGAAAATTCCATTGAAAAGGCGAATTTAGGGCTAAATATCGCGAATGAAACATCCGCGTCGCTGCAAAAAATTGTTGATGGCATCAAGCGCAGCACGGAAATTGTGACCCAAATAGCGCAATCATCGGACGAACAGGCGCTGGCGATCAATCAAATCAACATTGGAGTAGATCAGGTGGCCCAAATTGTACAGCAAAACAGCGCGACTGCCGAGCAAAGCGCCGCCGCCTCTGAAGAAATGAGCTCTCAATCCGACCTGCTGCAAGAACTGATTTCACAGTTTAAGATAAACGGGGGAAACGAAGCCTCCCACAGCTTGTCGCTGGCTTCACCAAAGATGCAGCTTGGTATGCCTCAAACCAATGATTACGGAAAGTATTAGAGGATAGTATTAGACAGGAGGTAAAAATGAAAAGTATTGGTTTTAAAATCACGGTTATCATGCTGTGCGTAGTCTTGCTGGGGATAACGGTAACGGTAGGCGTTTCCACATATATTTCGGGGAATGCCATCGTTGAGGAATCGCTGGACAAGGTTCGCAGCGAAACCGAACGGCAGGCGCTGATGATAGACGAATGGCTCATGTATCATAAAGCGTCGGTAAGCGCGGTAACGGCGGCCTTATCGCAGGTGGACGATCATTCAAAAGATTCTCTGTACGGTATTTTAGAAGCGGTGCTAAAGAAAAACAGTGTATATCAAGATGTTTACATAGGTTTTCCGGACAGCACAGCGATCATGGGCAGCGGTTTTCCGATAGAGAACGAATACTATTGGTGGAAGGCCACCGAGCGCGGTTGGTATCAGTTGGCCATGACCGATACAGACAAGGCGGGCATTACGTCTCTTTATGTGGATACGGCAACCGGAGATCTCTGTATCACCGTTGCCCAAGCTGTAAAACGCAATAATGTGGTTCGCG
>Ga0082212_10006430_pt1 | contig 15804 bp, 14 predicted proteins | sample TergutNt197P3_FD_71548 | JGI IMG/M metagenome (GOLD analysis project Ga0082212, IMG submission 71548) | Neocapritermes taracua P3 segment gut microbial communities from Petit-Saut dam, French Guiana - Nt197 P3 | ecosystem: Host-associated > Arthropoda: Insects > Digestive system > Gut ...
CGTAAGATTTTGTTTCTTCCTTTTCCATTGTTCAATTATTGAGCTTATTAACGTACAAATGTATAAAAAAAGAAGCGATTTTCTAAAAAAAAAGTGGATTTTTTTTGTGCAGTCGGCGAATGGCGTTGCAATCAATCCGAAAAATCCGACGTATGTTTTTATTCGATACCGGACTTTTTCAACGTATGTTGGGCTTAAATATTGCAGATATTCTACTCGCAAACGATTTTAAAACAGTGAATCGCGGCGCTTTGGCGGAATTTTTTATCGGTTTGGAAATAGTGAAAGCATCTTCATGCTATTTCAAATCTTGTCGGGGGGGTAAACAAAGAATTGAAAATTGATTTTCAAAACGCTGAATTTCTGATTTATATAAGAACTTGGCAGGAAATATTTTTTGAACATTCAGCCAAAACCGAAATTCTTTTGCACAATTTTCATAAAGGCTGAAAGCCTTGTAATCAACAACACGGGGTAGCGCCCTGTGAATTGATATAACGTTTACATTAGCTCTGAAAGGGTGTAATCATTTTGATCACAGGCTTTCAGCCCGATGAGAGAGGTAACATGATTTCCACAGTGCGTCGCCCTGTGCTATTGATTATGAGGCTTTCAGCCTTTTGGTAAAGATTTGCAACAGACACTGTAAATTTGCACTAATGTGAAGGTTTGTTTGATGATTATCGAACTGTCCAACCTTTTCGCTCTGCTATGCTTCGATCATAATCTACTGCACCGTAGGTATATATACTTATTGTTTTTGCTCTCGATCCGTCTGTTGCTGGTGGAACTGTATTGTTGTGCAATGTACCTAACAAAGCATTGATGGCATCAGATGTAAAAGGTCCGGATATTGACAAAAATGAAAGCGCAGTATTCTTGCTCACGTCCAAACTTGTTAATTGGATACTACTGACACTCAAACTTGTCAGTGCAGTATTTTTGCTTACGTCCAAACTTGTAAATTGGCCCCAACTACTCAGTATTGTCAATTCAGTGCAAGGTCTTTTCGCAAAGGACGCAAAGAATAAATGACTTAAATTCATATTTTTGCTTCCTTTGCGGTAAATGTTTTTTTGTTTTTTTGCGCTCTAACGCACTTCGTATTACATCCTCAATTCTCAATTAAATCGTATCTTTGTCACAAAAATAAACCGAAAAGTTATGATACAGAACGAACGTACTATTAGAAATGAGCTTGTTGTGCAGGCTGCAAGACAGATGATGGTTGCGGCACGCACGGCGCCAAAAGGAAAAGGGATTGATATTATTGAAATGGCCTTAGTGAGTGGAGAGGATAAAAACCGGTTAGCCGCAGAGATGCAGAGAATCGGAACAGCAAATGATTGGATGTTTTTTCTTCGGGATGCGGATAATATCATTCAGGCTGATGTTGTGATGATTATTGGCACCAAACAACAAGTGCAAGGACTTAACTGTCAACATTGCGGATTTCGTACCTGTGAAGCCAAACCGGCAGGGGTGCCCTGTGCAATTAACTCGGTGGATTTGGGTATTGCCATCGGATCGGCTTGCGCTAAAGCCGCTGACCTGAGAGTCGATACACGCGTGATGTTCAGCGCCGGTTTTACTGCACAAAGCCTCAAAATGCTTGGCGAACACTGTGGTTGTGTGATGGCTATCCCAGTCAGTGCTACTTCAAAGAATCCTTTTTTCGATCGTAAACCAAAAGAGCAACCTAAATAGTAGTGAATCAAGCCGCCCCCCCGCCCCCTTCAGAGGGGGATGCGAATTGAAAATTAGATAAAGTACTGCAGGTAAAAAACTTATTTAAAGAAAAACCTGAAGATATCATTGCCATTAGCATACAATACTAATCCGAAAACCAAAATCATGCCTGCAATTTGAGCGTATTCCATAAATTTATCACTTGGTTTACGGCGTGTGATGACCTCGTAAATCAAGAACAATACATGGCCGCCATCCAACGCCGGAATAGGCAGAATATTCATAAAGGCCAGAATGATGGAAAGAAATGCCGTAGTCATCCAGAAACTGTACCAATTCCACACAGCCGGGAACAAGCCACCTATTGCTCCAAAACCTCCCAGATTCGAAGCGCCTTCTTTGGTAAAGACATATTTCATATCATTGACATATCCTTTCAGCGTATTGATCCCTAACCTGTAACCAGCCGGAAACGATCTGAAAAAGCTATATGATATTTTTTCAATCTCAAATAGATCAAATGGTGAAGTAACATACACTCCTATCTTTCCCAATGAGTCTATCTTCACCGGAACTGACATTTCCACTCCATTTCTGTAAAAACCGAGTAATACCTCTTTCCCTTTTTCTTCGTTGAGGAGTTTGGCTACATCATCGAATGTAGGTGTAAAGTCACCGTTAACACACACAATACTGTCGCCCGATTGAAGACCGGCCAATGCCGCCCCCGACACACTATCCGACAATTCTTTGACTACCAATGGATGACGAGGGGTTGGGTTTGCGAAACCTTTGTTATCGCGCATTACCTGTTGCATCATATCATCCGGAATCGGGATATTTTGTTCCTGTCCATTTCGAAGTACGGTCACATATTGGGCATTGATCACAGCGCGAAAAGTCTCTGCGCCAAAACGCTCAAGTTCTGTTTCATTTGTTCGCAATAAGATATCCCCATCCCGAAAGCCAATATTTTTAAACGTCTCGCTATACTCCATACCCATTTTCATATTTTTGAGAGGAAGGTACGAATCGCCCCATGTAAAAAGCACCATCGAATAGATAAACAATGCCAAAATGAAATTGAACAATACGCCGCCAATCATAATCATCAGTCGTTGTCCGGCCGGTTTGGCGCGAAATTCATACGGTTGCGGAGGCAGTTTCATTTGTTCCTTATCCATTGATTCATCGATCATTCCGGCTATCTTGCAATACCCTCCCAACGGCAACCAGCCAAGTCCGTATTCCGTTTCGCTGTTTTTGGGTTTAAATTTGAAAACAGTAAACCATGGATTGAAAAACAGGTAAAATTTTTCTACACGTGTTTTAAAAAAACGGGCAAAAAGAAAATGCCCGAATTCATGCACCAACACTAAAATAGATAAACTCAAAATGAGCTGAAAAGCTTTAATTAAAAATATTCCCATCTGAAAAAATATGAATAACTGAATAATTGAATAACTGAATATTTGAAAAATTATTATGATTTATGATTTTGAATTTACATTTTTTACTCCCCCTTTGAAGGGGGTTAGGGGGATGTCAATATTTACCATTTATCATTTTTCCTCCCTTAAAATAAGTTCATTGCGATTTCACGCGCCTCCTTATCAGTCAATACATAGTCCTCATACGTCGGATTTGAGATGAATGAGGATTTTGACATGGTTTGTTCAATCACATCGCTCATTTGCAGAAAACCGATTTTATCGTGCAAAAAAGCATCAACAGCCACTTCATTGGCGGCGTTCAGAATGCAGGGCATGTTGCCCCCCTTGTGTATCGCCTCCATTGAATAAGCGAGATTACGAAAGCGTTTTGTGTCAACTTCTTCAAAAGTAAGCGAAGTATAACGGTTGAAATCCAAACGCTCCGAATGGTTTGGCAAACGTATGGGATATGACAGTGCGTAGGCAATCGGAAGTTTCATATCAGGCGTTCCCAACTGTGCCATAATGGCTCCGTCCACGAATTGCACCATTGAGTGAATAATGGATTGAGGATGTACGAGTATTTGAATCTGTTCGGGAGTAAGTTCAAACAACCACTTGGCTTCTATCATTTCAAAACCTTTATTCATCATGGATGCCGAATCAACCGTTACCTTAGCGCCCATTGTCCAATTTGGATGTTTTAAGGCTTGTTCTTTTGTGACAGTAGCCAGCTCCTCCCTTGTTTTTGTACGGAAAGGACCTCCAGAGGCTGTTAAAATAATCTTCTCAATCGGATTTTGATTGGAGCCGTTCAGGCATTGAAAAATTGCAGAGTGTTCGGAATCGACGGGTAGAATCGGGACATTGTATGCTGAAGCCAATGAAGTAATCAATTCGCCTGCAACCACCAATGTCTCTTTATTAGCCAACGCTATTGCTTTGCCGGCTTTGATAGCAGCAATAGTGGGGGTAAGACCTGCATAACCAACCATTGCAGTCAAAACCATATCAATTGGTTCCATTTGTACAACCTGTACGATGGCTTCGGAGCCTGCCCATATTTTAATGGGTAAATCTTCCAGGGCTTCTTTCAGTTCAGGATATTTTTGTTCATTGGCAATTACCACCACTTCGGGCATATACCGAAACGCCTGTTCGATCAATAAATCAACGCGGTTATGAGCCGTCAAAGCATACACGCCGAATAAATCGGGAAACTCGCTTATGACTTCAAGCGCTTGCGTACCTATCGAACCTGTTGAACCAAGAATGGCTAAATTTCTCATATTAAAACACAATATGCTCTTCAGGATTGATTGATACACCTTTATACCACAATTCAAAATGCAAATGAGGGCCTGAAGACAGTTCACCGGTATTTCCTACCAATGCAATGGATTCGCCGGCTACCACCTGTTCTCCTATTCGCTTTAGCAACACTTCATTATGTTTGTAGATTGACACAAATCCGTTTTTATGCTGTAAGGTAATTACATTACCATAATTTTGATCATTACCGGTATAAATTACGATTCCATCGGAAGTGGCCAATACGCTTTCTCTTGGGTTTGCCACCAAATCTACACCTATATGATTGTTTTCCGGATCGTAATGTGACGAAATAATACCGTTAACCGGTTTGTAGAAAAATATACCTTCTGTTGCAATCGGGTCTGGGTTTATTGTCGTTAAGTAATATTTTTCTTCTTCTTCAAAAGAAGCTGCAAATCTTTCTTCATTTTCTGTGCGAGGTATATCATAATTGGCCGTAATAAATGCGGTCGAATCGGAAAAATGAATAGAGTCAACAGTTACTGTTCCGGTCAATATTGCCGAAACATTGGCTAAATACCGCGATTGCTGGTTCAGTTTAATCTCTAAAGAATCAGCTCTCAATGCGTTCGTAATGATCTCGTTTCTTACTTCGACATCCAAATATCCGGGCAGGTAGTTGCGGATAGGAGTTTTGATTATCACAAGCGCAGTAACTGTTATCAGAAAAAAAGCAATGATTAAAAACGTGATAAATGCCGATAACTGCGATATGCGAAACGACCATACCTCTTCCAATGTCGATTCATTATAAAACGAAAGCTTATATTTAAATCGAACCCTCTTCCAAAAAGTCTTTTTCTTTTTTTTCTGCAACATAAAACGCTGTAATTTAAAAATTTAAAGATTTTAAAAATATTCCATTGTTCAATTTTGGCAAGGGGGCATGCCCCCTTGCCATTAGACGCGGCACGCCACGTCTCAACATTTTCAATTTACCATTAATTCAATGACTCCCTCCGGAACCGCCAAAACAATCCTTCGCTCCTCATGGTCAATCGAATCGACTAATTCGTCGGCGACGGGCACCAACAACTCTTTGCCGTGATAGTCTACTGTGAAGAGCGTATTGATGGTTGTTTCATCTACATACGCGATGACACCCAGCACGCCTTGGTCTTTGCCTTCCAATGTATAACCCTGAAAGCGTTTCCACCCCAAATCATCCGGCAAAAACTCTTGTAAACGGTTTGCGGGATAAAATACCCCTCGATTGACAAATTGTTTCGCTGATATTTCGTTGTCCACGCCTTCCAATTTCACCAATATGGTTGTATTACTTTTATAACGAAAGGACTCTATAAAAAACGGCACCATAATCCCGTCCATCTCACAGATTACATAAAGATCGTTCTCGTCTTCAAACAGATCATAATCCGTTACAAGCGACAATTCTCCCTTTATGCCATGAGGCCGGGCAAAAAAACCTATCCGTTTTGATTCTTCCTTTCGGATCATTTATTAATTTTCTAAAATCTAAAATCGTACATATTAACATCCCCCTAACCCCCTTCAAAGGGGGAGTAAGATCGTAAATCTCACTTCTTAACTCTAATCGGGCGTAATCTTTACGCCCCTACAAACCATTAACCATTATATCCTCGTAATATGAGCGCCAATACTGTTCAATCGTTTGTCAATGGATTGATAACCACGGTCGATCTGTTCGATATTATCAATACGGCTTGTACCCTCAGCACCCATTGCAGCAATCAACAAGGCGATACCGGCGCGAATATCGGGCGAAACCATTCTTGTTGCTCTTAGTTTCAAACGTTTGCCAAGCCCGATGATGGTAGCTCGATGTGGATCACAGAGTATGATCTGCGCCCCCATGTCAATCAGTTTATCTACAAAAAACAAGCGGCTTTCAAACATTTTCTGATGTATCAATACACTTCCTGTTGCCTGTGTTGCAACGACTAACAGTACACTTAGCAAGTCGGGCGTCAAACCCGGCCAGGGTGCATCGGCAATTGTCATAATGGAGCCGTCCATAAACGTTTCAATCTCATACGAATGGTGTGCAGGTACATGAATATCATCACCTTGTCTTTCAATCCGGATACCAATCCGGCGAAATACATCGGGAATAATACCCAGCATATCGTATCCTGTATTTTTGATATTAATATCAGAGCCTGTCACTGCCGCCATTCCGATAAAACTACCGACTTCAACCATATCCGGCAAAATCGTATGTTCGGTTCCATGCAATGACGAGACTCCTTCAACTGTAAGCAGGTTCGACCCAATCCCTGAGATACGGGCGCCCATCCGATTTAGCATGGCAGATAGTTGCTGGATATAAGGTTCACATGCTGCATTATAAATAGTCGTTATGCCTTCGGCCATTACTGCGGCCATCAAAATATTGGCTGTTCCAGTTACCGATGCCTCTTCTAAAAGCATGTATTTGCCTCGTAACCCATCTGTTTCGATTGTATATAGTTGACGATGTGTATCATAAATAAAATTTCCACCTAATTTCCGAATACCTGTTATATGAGTATCCGCACGACGTCGTCCTATTTTATCGCCGCCTATTTGGGGTAATATGGCTTTTCCAAGACGGGCTAAAAGAGGACCTATCATCATAATGGAACCTCTCAGGGAAGCCATCTGCCGTATAAATTCGTCCGAATAAATGAAAGCATCATCAATCGTATTTGCCTGAAAGGCGTATGATCCGCTTTCTGATAAACGTTCCACTTTCACCTGCATATCACGTAACAGTTGAATAAGGTTATTGACGTCTAAGATATCGGGAATATTATGGATTATTACCTGTTCGTTGGTAAGCAATACTGCACATATTACCTGTAACGCCTCGTTTTTTGCTCCTTGCGGATAAATATCACCCGAAAGTCTATACCCTCCATCTATTACAAACGAATTCATCTGTTTTTGCGTGCAAACTGTTTCTTGTGATTAGTGTGACTGCGAGGTTGTTGCATATCTTTGTTTTCGATTAGCTTGCAAGTATTTTCTTCAAGCACTATTTTTCCACCGGACAATTCTTCTAAATCTTTAAAGATTTTCCTGTCGTCAACCGAATCTTTATTCCACGTAATATACAAACGTTTCATGTAGTTGGCTATCATTTTTACCAAAAGGTCTTTATCAGGGCCATCTTCCATTTCGTTGGCCTTTTGAATCGTCTGTTCCACAATAATACCATAATGACGATAGGTAATTCTGGAGTTATTGTATTTCAAACGGGGGGGATGTTTGTATAAATTATCAACTTTGGTTATTTCGTATGGGTAATCCACATCTAATTTAAAATCAGCCATTATGGCTAAATGATCCCACAAAATATGCTTAAAATCATTGACATCTCGCAGGTGTGGAAACAGATTACCCATAATAGTGATTGTCGCATTTGCACACCGGTTTCGTTCATCTCGGTCTTCAATCGTCAGACAATGATCCACCATGTGTTGAATATTTCGCCCGTACTCCGGCAAAACTAAACGTTTTTCGTTTGTATTATAATTCATTTTTTAATAAAATTAGACGGCAAAAGTAATATAATTAATTGAGAATTGAAAATTGAGAATTGAATACGTGTTTTTTTCATCATTACTTTATTCAAATTTATTTATTATTTTTGCGACGATTAATGAACCTTCATTATGAAACGTCTCATAGCGATTTATATTTTTCTGTTGTTTTGTTTGATCTTAAGCGTTTCGGCTCAAAAAACAGGATTGGTTTTGAGTGGCGGAGGCGCCAAAGGAGCTGCCCATATAGGTGTAATAAAGGCTTTGGAAGAAAATAATATACCGATAGATTATATAACCGGTACATCAATTGGCGCCATCATCGGTGGTCTATATGCTGTGGGTTATTCGCCCGATGAAATGTTGGATTTGATGCTGTCGGACGCATTCAAATATTGGCAAAGTGGCACTGTCGAAGACGAATACATCTATTTTTTCAAAAAACCGGATGATACACCCGAATTTTTGAATTTCGCAATAGGTTTGAATGATACTGTTGCAGGAAAAACAAACATTGTCAGTTTATTACCAAACAGTCTGATAAATCCTGTTCAGATGAATCAAGCATTTATGGGGTTATTTTCGCAGGCTTCGGCGCTGTCGGGATGGAATTTCGACAATTTATTTGTGCCCTTTCGGTGTATGAGTGCAGATATTTATAATAAAAAGGCGATTAAATGGAGAAACGGGGATTTGGGAGAAGCTATCCGCTCGTCAATGACTTTTCCTTTTTTTTTCAAACCGATCTGGAAAGATGGTGTTCCTTTATTCGACGGAGGCATTTACAATAATTTCCCGATCGATGTTATGAAAGAAGACTTTCATCCGGATTTTATTATTGGATCGGCTGTAGTCGGAAAGGTGAACAGACCTTCTGAAAATCCAATGAATCAACTTGAAAAAATGGTGATGCAACACACGGATTACAGTGTGGAAGAAGAAGACGGGATAATGCTTCAGTTTGATTTTCCGGATGTTTCACTGCTTGACTTTTACAGAGCGAAGGAACTGATGGAAATTGGATATGACCTGACATTATCCATGATTGACTCTATTAAAAAGCGCGTAACAGGAGAACTGACTCTTGATAAACTCAAAGAAAAGCGCAACACATATAAAGAGAATTTACCGCCTTTGACATTTAAAAACATTTATATCTCAGGAGTAACGGAAGCACAGCAAAAATACATTGAATTTCAACTTCGGCGCGAAATAAATGAGGAATTTTCGATGGAAGAATTTAAACAGGCTTATTTCAAGATGTTAGCTAATTCCAACATAAAAGAAATCATTCCACATGCTGTATATAACAGAAGAAACAGAAACTTCGACCTTTACTTAGAAGTCAAAATAAAAGAAGAAATTAAAATTGGTATCGGCGGCAATATTTCATCACATCAAGCTAATCAATTGTTTTTGGGGTTGAGTTATTTGGGATTGAGTGAATATGCAAGTGAATTTAATGCTAATTTTCAGATGGGAAATTCATATAGCGGAGCGGCTTTAAACGGACGGATCCACCTGCAAACCCGAATTCCGGCTTACCTGAATCTTCAGGCTGTTTATTCTTACAGGAAATATTCAGAAAACCAATCTTTGTTTTATGAAGATATTTTACCGGCATTTATCAAACAACGGGAATCGTTTGCCAAACTGAAATTGGGGCTACCTTTTCCTGCACATTCAAAAATCGAAACAGGCTTGGCCTACGGACGGCTAAGAGATGATTATTTTCAAACAAGTACCCTGTCTAACTATTCGGAGTTCGACAGGAGTTGGTATGATTTATTCCAAGTTTCGTTGCAGATCGAACGAAATGCGTTGAATGCCAAACAATACCCCACAGGAGGGAGACATTTTTTCATATCAGTAAATTATATATTGGGAACAGATACGTATAAACCTTTTGGTCAGATCAATACAGACAATCAATCAATTAGCTGGTTTCAGGTAAAAGGAAAATGGGAGAACTATACAACTCTCAATAATTCATTCAGGTTGGGAGTGATGGTGGAATCTGTTATTTCCAACAAAAAACTACTACGTAACTATACCGCTTCCATTTTGCAAGCGCCAACTTTTACGCCAACGCCTCACAGCAAGATTAATTTTAATGAAGCGTTGCGCGCCAATCAATATGTGGCAACCGGCATCACTCCGATTTTCACTTTGAGTAAGGTAGTTCATCTACGCACCGAAATATATGGTTTCTTACCATTCAAGCCGATTAAGAAAGAAATAATCGAAAGTGCCCCATATCTTGACCGTGCTTACTATGGAAAACGATTTGATTCATTTCAATATATGGGTGAAATGTCTTTGGTTTTGAATCTTCCTTTTGTATCGGTCGGGCTGTTTGCCAATGGCTACAGTTATCCGAAAAATAATTTTAATGTCGGATTAAATATCGGTTACCTCATATTTAACTCAAAGTTCTTAGATTAATTTATCCATTCGTCGGATTGATTGAATTACCGCCCTAACCGTATGATAGTTAATTTTCCACGAGTGGCTCATGTGCGTCCAGATAGGTTCGCCTTTTCTTGATAACAATGGGAACCACTCCCCTACCCCTTTATTCACACATTTGTCGTACACAAACCGGTGGACATTCTTGTAGGCTTCCCAGTATTTTTCGTCGTTAAACAATATCACTGCATCAAGCAACCCAATCAACACTTCGGCTTGTTGCCAAAATTCCTTTTCCTTATCATAAACGCCGCCAGAATGAGGGCCTTCCACATATACGCCGCCGTATTCATAATCAATGCCATTGTTTATAGTATGATCGTAAATCGTTCTGAATAAGGACAAATAACTATCGGGATCAGATTTCAAAATTTCAAGCGCATGAAATAACAGCCAGCCAAACTCGGCATTATGGCCATAACAGGTATTGTCGGTAGCATTGCCTTTCTGTCCTTCTTCCGAAAAGCGATCCCAACCCCAGATAATATCAAACTTGATTTGAGGCGCAACCGTCCAGTCTTTGAAAAACTGAGGTATCCCTGTTTTATAAACCGGATGTATGATTCGGTTAATCAGCAAATCGATGTCTTCCAATAGTTTGCGTCGATGCACCTCTTCACCGGTACATTCATAGAGGGTGGTAAAGGCTTCCATCAGGTGCATGTGAACATCCAATGTTTTCCGATCACCACCCTGACTGCCCGGACCGCATAGCGTCCAGTCGCGGTGAAACATTTCCCAATACCCTCCGTACATGGAATCTACGCAGTACTTTTGCAATAAGTCAAACACTTTGCGGGCATATTCCACTCCCACAGGGTCGCCTGTGGCAAGCGAATATTCGCTCAGGGAGTAAATGGCAAAACTATGTCCGTAGATTATCTTTTGGTCAATTTTTACGTTTCCCTTGCGATCCATCATCCAGAAAAAGCCGCCATATTCCTTGTCCCACATTTTGTTGATCAGAAAATCGACGCCATGTTTGGCCATTTCGGCAAACCGGCCATTGCCGTAACCTGCCCGATGCGTCGAAGCACAGGTGTACAGGCATCGTGTTTGGGCGATCAACGACTTTTCGTCTTCGCCGGAATCGTTGCCGTCTTTGTCGAAATGGGTAAGAAATCCGCCATTTTCATGGTCAATCATTCGTGCCGTCCAAAACGGAAGAAGCTCGTTTATTAGATGTTTTTCAGCCTCCTGTTTGTAATACAATATTTCACTTTTATCCATGTATTGTTGATTTGTAGAGACGCAACGCATTGCGTCTCTACCGGTTAATATCTCATTTCAATAAAAGTTCAATCGGATACTTCACCTGCGCTGTGAATGGCAGGTTTACCTTAACGCCTGTTCGGGCCGATTCGTAGGCGGCATAAATAATTTCAAGTACAGCGCGTCCGTCCTCGCCGGTGACGCAGGGTTGTTTTCCTTCGCGTACACAGCTGATAAAGTGTTTTAATTCGTGGGGGTAACCCTGATTAAACACTTCTTCAAAGATGGTGAACGTCCAACCTTTGGTGCTTCCCGCTTTTTCGCTGGCATAATCATAACCGTCAATACTGTAGGTAAGCGATGAATTACCTTTGAACAGGTCGGCGTAGATAACGCCCTTGTCGCCATATATTTCTATCCGGTCATCCATGCCGCCATGACGCGCCCAACTATTTTCGGCTACCGCCGTTACACCGTTTTCAAATTCAATGATAGCTACGGTATTGTCGTCGCAATCGGTATCGTGCATAACGGTCTTCATATCGGCGTATACGGATTTCACCGGACAATTTTTGTTCATCCAGCGAAACCAGGCCAGCGCATGACAACCCATATCCATCATTACGCCACCTCCTGCTGTTTCTTTTTTGTAGAACCAGGCGCTGTGGGGACCGGAGTGTTTTTCCGCCTGTTTGATCATATAGACGTTTCCTACCGCTCCACTTTCAACCAACATCCTGGCTCTCTCATATTTGGGCGTGAAGCAAAGTTGCTCGGCGTACATCAGCAGGACGCCCTGCTTTTTACACGTTTCAATCATCTCATCGGCTTGTTCAAGTGTTAAGGCTAATGGCTTTTCAATAATGATATGCTTGTTTGCCATTGCTGCTTTTATACAAGCATTGTGATGCAGGTAGTTCGGCAGACCAATATCAATGACCTCTGCGCCGGACTCGGCTAAAAGTCTGTCGAAGTCATCATACCATTGAGGAATCCCATGCGTCAAAGCAAAGGTTTTAGCTTCTTCCTCAATATTGCTGTAAATTGCTACTACCTCAGCCTCAGGTATAAATCTCATGTAACTTTCTACATGAATGTTGGCGACAAAACCGGCGCCTAAAATAGCTACTTTTGTTCTTTCCATGTTAAATCTATTTAATTAATTGTTGGTGCAAAGATAAAATAAAATCCCGATTATCCGAAGTCATATAGTGCATTTCGCCTCCCATCCGGTGAAAAGTCTTACAATAACGCAGGTAATAGGCGGGGTGATCCATCGGAGGCTCACCATTTTTTTGCCAATCCCAATCCGACTCTGCAAGGTCTACAATAAGGATATAATGATTGTCGATATGTTTGCCTTCCTTTATTTTTAGGTTTTGCGACATGGACAGCGATTTTTCGAAAATCATCGGCGACATCACCGCCGAACCAACCGACATATATACCCCATCGTCAAGATTTGACACGCTCGCCGCATAACGCAAAAAATCATTCAATGCCGTCCTGCCGATAGCCGCTCCATGGTTCATCGGATGCGTATAGATGATATCATGTCCGAACATGGGATGACCCGTAAACGGGATACCCATCTCATACGCCTGAGCCTGAACGGAATATTTTTTATAAGGATGCGGGATGGACATAAAACCTGATTGCAGACTGAAATGTTTGATAGTCCCCGCCAAATCAATTGCCGCAGCAGCCTTGTCCGGATCTGTTTCCATACATTCATGCGCCATTTCATATAATGTGCTGATCTCAGGAATCAGAAGCCCTTCGTGTGCAATCATTTTCCCGACCGATTCGCCATATCCCAAATGTTCGTAAGCGCCCACAACAATGGCAAGGTTGATATAAAAACCTGTTTCTGCCCATATCCCGAACTGACCGCGCCCTACATTTTCCCGGACATCTTCGCTTGTTTGTCCCTGAAAGGCTATTTCCCAGTCGTGTATGATGCCTGCTCCATTGGTAGCTAAGTGGGTGAGCCATCCGTCTTTCATCAATTCAATCAAGGTTGGCGCCATACAGTTTTTAATCGTGTGCGCTCCGAAAGTCAGCATAACGGAACTGTTCTTTTCCCTTGCTGCCCTGATACGCGCTACAGTCTTTTCTATCAACGCACTGCACTTATCGGATAAATGTTGCGGTTGCTGTAAAGGCGAAACCTTATCCCTTTCAAAAACGACTTTATTCTTTCTTTCATTCAGTTGAAGAAAGACAAGTTGTTTCCTGTCAAAAATAGGATAATTCATAGCTAATCAATATTTTTATATCCCTGTTGCTTAGATTTTCCCTTCCGCCGTTCCCTGATACGTGTCGAAGAACCATTCTGCTGTCTTCTTCATGGTTACATTTAATTTGTTTTCTGAAAATGAAAGCGTTAAGTGGATAGAGCCGAAATAATCATCAATGGCGTATATTACACCCGACAATGTGTTATCGTCTTGCCATGCTCCGGTAGCAATCGTATCATAATGGGTGTCTCGTGTCCCTATCTGAACGCCAAAGTATTTCTCAGGGAATTTTTGGAAAATATATTCGCCCATTCCAAGGATGATGCTGTGTTCGCCGGTGTTATTCTCATACTGAAGAATACATTTTTCGGGCGACACGTCTACACTCATCCATTTGAATTTCATTGGATTGTTTTCCATCGTATAGCGCATGCCGGAATACTTCGCTGCATTAGTCGATGTTGTGCCGCCAACAGGGAGCGGAGTGGAGACGGTGTTTATTCTGTTCGCTAACAATTTCTGCGCTTCCGTATTTTCCGGTAGAGGGGTATTCCCTGTTTTTGCAGCAAGATTGAAAAAGGCTGTGACTATGGGATCTATCCCGTTTGCGATCGCCTGATTGTCGGCCGTAGTGACCATAATTAAATTTTTATCAGGAAGGCACAATGCCAATTGCCCGCCCATGCCGTAACATGCAAAACCGCCGTCTCTGAGACGCCAGAATTGATATCCGTAACCAAAACTGAACTCAGACCCTGATCGTCCGTTATTGTCTATTTGGGAAGAAGTGGCCGCTTCCATATATTCGCGACTTATCAGCTGCTTTCCATTCCATTTGCCCATATTCAAACAAAGCAACGCAAAGCGGGCAAGATCCTTTGTTGTACATAAGATTCCTGAACCCGTCCACGAACGCCCGTCGGGCGATTTAATGCACCATATATCTTCTGAAATACCGATTTCATCAAAAACTGGCCGCATGTATTCAAGTATCGGTTTGCCGTTGAGTTTTTCAACAATGGCGCATAAAACGACTGTAGCCGCTGTGTCGTAGCTGAATCGTGAACCCGGTTCATGCTTTCGTCTCGGATCTTGAAAAAAGGTAGCGACCCAATCGAGGTCATTCTGATTATAGGATGTAGACTCGTTGAATGTGGCCATCATCAATAAATGGCGCACAGTAGCTTGTATTATAAACGGGTGCGGTTCATCAGGTAGATATTCGGGAAAGAAATCCGCCACCTTATCGTCTAACGAAATACGGCCTTCATCAATCATCATGCCTATCGCTGCAGACGTAAAACTCTTGCTCACAGAATACATACGGTGCTTCTTGTCGGCGCTGAAATAAGGCCAATAACATTCAGCGAGCATTTTGCCGTTCCTTATCAGCATAAAGCTGTGCATATTCAGATTGTCGCGCACTAATTCATCCATAAAGGATATGATTGCCTCAGTCGGCACTCCCTCACTTTCGGGCGAAACAGGCGAAAGTATCTCTGCTTTACGGTTATTACATGAGTTATTTCCCCCCAAAACCGCAAATAACAAACAAAAAGTAAAAATTTTTTTCATGATTATTCAATACTATTTTTTTTATTTTGAACTCTTAACCCTCACATCGGTAATCTGCCGGACTGTATCATCAATCGCCATCCCGATGCAAACAGCATCAGGATAGGGCGTTGCGTAATTCTTCTCAATGATTTGCTGCAAGGCTTCTTCGGCTTTTTGGGCAGGGCTTTCACCTTCGTAAGCGACTTTGATTTCGATCACCCATGTTTTGCCCTTGTGGGAAACCACCAAATCGGCGCGTCCCAAATTGGTGTGCATCTCGGCGACTACTACCACCCCGCAACCCCGCAAAAACGACAGAATATTTGAGCGGTAAAGCCATTCCTGCGGTTTCATGGCATAACT
>Ga0082212_10006431_pt1 | contig 15803 bp, 9 predicted proteins | sample TergutNt197P3_FD_71548 | JGI IMG/M metagenome (GOLD analysis project Ga0082212, IMG submission 71548) | Neocapritermes taracua P3 segment gut microbial communities from Petit-Saut dam, French Guiana - Nt197 P3 | ecosystem: Host-associated > Arthropoda: Insects > Digestive system > Gut ...
CCGAAACACGGAGCAAAAATCGGTCGAGTTGACTTTCCGGCAGCGGGTATGTTCCTTCAAACTCCATCGGGTTTTCCGTCGCGATAACCATGAAGGGAGTCGGTAACTGGTAGGTTGTTCCGTCCACTGACACTTGCCGCTCATTCATTGCTTCGAGCATCGCACTTTGTGTTCGAGGAGTGGTGCGGTTGATTTCGTCTGCCAACACAATGTTGGCAAAAATGGTTCCGCGAACGAAGTGAAACGTCTTGGAGGCGGTATCATAGATGCTACTGCCGGTGATGTCTGCGGGAAGCAAATCGGGCGTGAATTGGATACGCCGGAATTCCCCTGCGATGCTTTTCGCAATGGCTTGGGCAATCAGTGTTTTTCCCACGCCCGGCACGTCTTCGAGCAAAACGTGTTCTGCCGCAAAGAGCGCAACCAAGCAACGTCGAACCAGTGCCTGTTTGCCGAAAACTGCGAGAGCAATGTTCTTTTCTAATTTGTTGATGAGTTCTGTGTGGGTCATGGACAAAAGCAAAAAAAGCCAATCGATAAAGCAAAAAGAGCAATTTCTACGCGGGAACGGTTCACCTTTTCAACCCCTTACTTCCGCACTAATTTTTCATAAAATTGCATGTACATTATTGCACTTTTTGCCCAGGACCAGTCTTGGCGCATTCCGTTTTCGATCAGATTGTTCCAGACTTCCCTTCTGTGCCAATAGACATCCAACGCTCGCCATATTGTCGTGTTCAAACCATGCACATCGTCCGACGAAAACGCAAAACCTGTCGCCGTGTTGTTTTCCAGTGTTTCGTCGTTCAAATCGACCACCGTATCCGCCAGTCCGCCTGTGTCTCTCACCAGTGGTACCGTACCGTAAATCTGACTGTACATCTGATTCAGTCCACACGGTTCATATCGGCTTGGCATGAGAAACAAGTCCGACCCCGCCTCAATTTTGTGCGACATTACATCCGAAAAGACAAACCGTACTGCCACGTTCTCAGGATATTGTCCCGCTAACGCCGCCAGACGCTCCTCTAGATACCGATCCCCTTTACCCAGCAGGCAAAATTGTACTCCGTGCTTTTCGACCCAGAGTGGAATCACTTCGGAAACCAAATCGATCCCCTTCTGGTGGGCAAACCGGCTCACTACGCCGAACAGCGGCACATCGTCGCGTTGGGGTAATCCCAGCGTCTCTTGTAAATCACGTTTACAGATCGGCTTTTTTTCAAAAACGCTTTCTCTATCATATCGAGCGGCTATGTACGGATCAATTTCTGGATTCCAACGTTTCGAGCAGGCGCCGTTCAAGATTCCTCGAAGCATCGGACTTCGCCATTGCAAGACGGGGTCTAATCCGTAGCCGAATGCAGGTGACTGAATTTCGATTGCATACTGGGGACTGACCGCAGTGACACCGTCCGCAAACACGATGCCCGCTTTCATCAGGTTCAACTTGCCGTAAAACTCTAACTGGTCGAACGTAAAGTGTTCCCAGCCGATGCCGGTGAGAGGCAAGTCCCAGTGCCAGAAAACCCCTTGATACGCCAAATTGTGGATAGTGTGAATGGTCGCTATCTGTTCGTACCCAGTCCTCTTCTGGTAAAGAATGGACTTCATTGCTGGTATGATTCCCGTCTGCCAATCATTCGTGTGGAGAATATCCACTCTGATCTTCATGACCGAAATCATTTCCATGACAGCCCGACAGAAAAAAACGAAACGTTCGCAATTATCGTTGTAATCGTGTCCGTTTTCGGTGTAGAGTTCATTTCGGTTGAAATAGTCGTCTTGCTGGACGAAATAGACAGGCACATCGCTATCGGGAATGCTATCTTTCCAGATTTTGGCTGTTACCGTCTTGTCACCGACGGGGACCGGAAAGCGGATTCCGGTATCCCTGGGGGAAAGTCCGGTACTGAAAACCGATTTATAGGCGGGGACTACAACTGTAACATTCTGCCCAAGCCGTTCGAGGGCAGCGGGCAGGGATGCGCTGACATCTGCTAGTCCACCTGTTCGGGCAAAGGGCACCACTTCGCTACTGGCGAATAAGATGTTCATGAAACTCGCTCCTCGGGGGGCAGAAATCGACACCCCACGCCCTGATTCTACCACATGCGGGAGGGTTTTGAAGCAAATTTATTTTGATTTTTGAAAATTTTCCGCCCTCAAATGCGGAGCATTACGTTGTCAATTCTAAAATTGCGGATAACGTTTTTGGTGGCGATGGATCTCCATGCGGCACAAACGACACGATGTCAACGGCAACCCGCAAAAATGAACTCTAAAAATCACACCACACCATGAACGGGTGGCTTTTTTTTCAAAAAAATCGGTAAAAAACTAAAACTCCCCCCATCTTGAATCCGATAAACAGAGTAGGAGTTTTCTCTACCCCTGTGAATATCCATCGACTACCATGAACGACCCACATTCCCAACCGGCTGGCTACACGCCGAAGAAAGAAAGCGGTTTCCTCTTTGGCGACTGGAATCTGCCCGAAGAAAAGGCTCCGAATGATTGTACCCCCCTATTTGACGGAAAAATCATTGCCCGAATGCCCGACCTCGGTTCAGTAAGTATTGCCAAAACTCTCGAAAAATCAATAGTTCCTTCTTTTTGGGGATATGTGCGCGCGACCATTTCTCCGGTCGCCCAAGGAGGCACACCGAATACCGCAGTAGCACGTCAGCGGTTTTTTCACCGAGTTATCTCTTTTGGAGGGATTGTGATTCTATGCGGAATTGGAATTCTTCTCCTTAATCCGGAAAAGAACAAAATTTCTGAAAACACCTTCGACTTGACAGAAATTTCACTGGGAACGTCTGGGACTTCGGTAACCAAGCCGACTGTTTCTCCATTTTCACCCGTGATGCAGGCACCCTTTGCCCATTCAGAAACGAGCAATGTTATGCCCGGTTTTGCCGTAAATGCAGCAATACCTGTTGCTCCGGTGGAAAGTGTTACCGCTGTTAGCCCACATTCACCCTGGGATCGGCCTGTCGCAGAATCCCCCGCGTCGTGGGAATACTCGCCGAAACCGCCAGCAGACCCTTTCCAGCCTAATAACGCCGCCATCGCTGACACTGTTCCTTCAGGATTGTCCGATACCGTTGTTATGTCTCCGATGACACCCATCGCTACAGCATCAGTGCCAGTTTCTCCCCACGGAATGCCTGTGTCTCCGCATGAGATGCCAGTGTCTCCGTATGAGATTCAACTCATTGCGCAGTCGAATCAACACACAGTCCCGTCGGGCATGATGCCGATGCACGGACGGCAGGAATATTCGCCGGGAATGGCACAGCAGCAGAACACGCAGTGGCAAACACCCGTACCGCAACAATTTCCGCCTGCTGCACCGGGATACGCTCAGAGCAATTATCCCTACGGTCAAGCCGGACAGGGTCAATACGCTGTTCCGCCGAATTACATGTCTCCGCCTCAAAAAGCGATACCGACAAGTGTACCGATTCCCAGTGGGGCTTCGACGCTCCCTCCGCAAGGGGGGCAATACGGACAACCTTATGGTGTGCCAATACAGAGCGTGCAACCGCTCGGTACGCCACCGATGCAAAGACCTCCCAGTGATTTTTACAACCCCCCACCCACCTCCCGGTGGATGTAGTAGGGAGACAGCAGATTGCAGGCAGCAGAAATTGAAAATCTGTTATCGTTGCCGTCTGCAATTTGTCGTCTGCCGTCTCCAAAACAATGCCATTACCATTAGTTCAACCAACAAGCGGCTTGGTGCCGTCCGATGAATTGAGGGAACTGATGCCACTCTCAGAAGTTCTGGGAGGAACATCGTTTGTTTCACCCAATGGTCGAGTTTATCGTCTCTTCAGCAGCGAGGAAAAAGGGTTTGCGATGCCGGACATTCCGGAGATTCCCCCACTTCTCGCCACACAGAAATCTTCCGTCTTCACGCTGGAAGACGCATTGCAGCAAATTGAAACGTTTTCTTTACCGGAAACGAGCGAAAACGCAATAGAGCAACCGCTTGCCTGCCAAGCGGCAACGGAACTGGTACCACACTCACCGGCACTTCAACTGTGCCAAGCGTTGGGAGAACCTGTGGTTCCCGATCGACAAATCAACATCGGTATTCCTCTGAAACTTGTCAAAAACGAGAGCGCAGCACACCCTGTTAACGTAACACTTTCGGTCAAAGATGTTGTCCATGAAGTATCGCAAGTGTTGCCGGCAGTAGCCCCGGCACCTTTGACGCAATCCAATGAGGAAAGACGGAGAACGCTTCGAGTTGTTACCGATCTCATTGAAGAACCCTTCATTGTACCTTTTGCCAAGCCAGTAACTCTCCCTGAAGAGACCGAAACAAACTGCACGACACTGAAGGTCGTTACGGAATGCGTTCCGCCGATTCTAAGTTCGACGGTCTTTCGAACGAGCGGACTGCACCGCCGTAGTGAAAGAACAGTGTACCGAAGACGGTTTTCGGTACCGCCGGTCTCAGCGATTCCGATGGCAGAAACTGCAGAATTGCCGGTTGTTCGTGAGCAAAAACCTCCTGTTGACACATCGGCGTTCCAGTGGTCGGCACAGTTAGACTCGTTGATGCAGACCGCGGACAACCAAATACAAATGCTCACGGATCATCTGGTCGTACAATTGCACCAGGGAATTAAAGCAATTTGTTTTAAGAGTGTCTTTCCCGAAGATGGTTGTTCAACAATTTTGCTCTGTGCAGTCAGGGCATTGATGGAACGTAAGTACCGTGTTTTATTGATTGATTCCCACTATCGGCACATTGATTTGCCGACGCAGTTAAATCTTTCGGGAAATCTGGAGACCGGTGGCGAAGTCATTACTGTGAATGATCGACTCGATTTGTGGGTCTGGCAGGAATCAAAAACAACGGCAGAGAACGCGGTACTGATTGCGGAGACGGTAGCGGCACACCGCGAAAAGTACGATGTGATTCTTGTGGACGATGGAAGTGTTACGGAGAGTCCGCTGACAGCATTTGTGTCGTTTTGGAATCAGGTCGAGTTAAACGGTGTCGTTTTGGTTTCCAACACGAAACGCCCCACGGAGATGCCTCTTTTCCACATAGCGAGTCGTCTTCGGCAGTACCACATCCCTCTGATTGGAATTGCGGAAAATTATGTTTGAGCGTCTGCCTTCCACAATCTGCCGTTGCTCTAATCGTCCGCCTGGTCTCCGTCCTTAATCACAAACACGGCGCGCAGTCGGGCAACTTCGGCAGCGAGACCGGCATCTTTTACGCTTTGGAGAACGTCATCGAAGTTTTTGTACGCCGCCGGTGCCTCATCCAAGGGATAACGTCGGCAATTCGTTAAAATGTCGTCCTCGAGCATTTCCTGATCAACTGCCTGTTGATCCAATGTCCGTTTCGCATTTCGCCGTCCCATAACCCTTCCTGCTCCGTGATTGATACTGTACGCCGTCAACTCCGCTCCCGGCAAACCGACCATCACTGTGGAACCATCACGTGGATTCCCCGGCAAGAGAATCGGATGTCCCGTGGACTCAAATGGCGTGCCACGCAGTGCGTGATGTTCTGCCGGAAATGCCCGCGTTGCACCCTTTCGATGCACCAAGACCGATTGATCCCGCCACGCCTCTCGCCGAGCAATGTTATGACTGATGTAGTAAACGAAGTTCGCCCGCACATCAGGAAAGACTTCCCGAAACGCTTCCAACACCAGCGCGTTAATCAAGAGATGATTGACCGTCGCAAAGTTTGCGCCCAGTGCCATGTCATCAAAATAATCGTTTGCCTCGTGCGAACCAATCGGAGCATAAACCAATTCCTTGTCTCCTCCGGGAAAGGGAGTTCGCCAATCCCGAAACTTCCGTTGCAAGATTTTGAACTGCTCCGTTGCTAAAATGTTACCAAAACCTCGCGAACCGCAATGGGACAGGAAGGCAACACAACCATCTTTCAAACCGAACACTTCCGCGGTGCCTTCCGTGGATTCTCCGTGTCCTCTGTGGTTCAATTCACCTTTACCAACAGAAACGATTTCACACTCCCCAAAGTGATTTCCGCCGCCGTAGGAGCCGAACTGCGTCATCTTTTCGCCGAAGTTGCACATGTACTTTTCTTTCAAGATTCGGTCAAGCCGGTGTTCCAATGCTTCGGTCGAGCGGTCATGTCCGTAATGAACGGCATCTTCACACCGCCCTGTCCAATCGAAAGGAATACCGAACTGTTCGCAGACCGACTCGCTGGCACCTTCAATGACGGCTCGTCGGGGCAATCCTGTGTCGAACTTGCGTCCCTTCTTGACGCTTCGCTGTCCTCGACCAGTACCAGTGGGAATACGTTCGCAGATTGCTTGAATCAACGTCCGTCGGATAGTTTTTTCCTTGATTTCTTCAGCAGGTAGGTCGAATTGCAAAAGGGACATGGAGCACTTAATATCCACGCCGACGGGACCGGGAAAGACGTGCGTGGGGGAAACCATGACACACCCGATGGGCGCACCATAACCGCAGTGTGCGTCTGGATTTAGGATCACATCGGTAACACCGGCGGCACTCCGAGAGTTGATTGCCTGTTGCAACGTCTTTTCGTCGAAAGTCGCCTGAATGGCTTCGTTCCCGATCACCGTGATCGGCGGCATATCGCCGTGAGTTAGTTTTGCGATGGCAGGATTTTCTGTAGGGATCAGTTGCATGCGAATTTTCTAATGGATGCTTCAAGTAACGAATCCGACAAACCAGTGACTAGGAAAACATAAACAGAGCAGAATCAATAAAACTGCTAGTGATATAGCATTGAAGAACGCCACCAATCTATACTTAACGAATATATTGCGTTGGGGTAATGACATAACTAAAAAGGGTTGTAAGGAATCTCTGAGTGAACACTCACTCAGAGATTTTAAGTCAGTTCTTCGGCGGAAAGTCCCGCCATTAGAAAAGAGGCTACGATGCGGAAAGCAATTCGGTAAGTCATATTACGCGGTAATTTATCCGGTACTCCGGGTTTTTGCACGAGGTATTACTCTTTCCCCAAAATGGCATTGATCATATCCGTTTGCGGTTCCGTAGCGCGACGAATACCGAAGCCGCCTTTGTAATCCCAATTCGCACGAGCAATTCCATGCCGTTCGAAAAGCGTGTGCATATCTTTGTACCAGCGAATCTTGTCTTCCTGCGGTGCTGCATTGATGCAACCATATTCGCCGCAATAAAGTTTCAAGTTGTACTTCTTCGCCACTTCAATCACCTGCTTGAAATGTCCTTCGATGACATCAATGTTGTACACCGCTTTTCCTGCGTTGGCGTGATTTCCCGCCGCTACCATATCTGCATCCGCGATCAGTTGACCGGGATAATGTACCGGAACCGTAATATCACGCAAATGTGTCCACGAACCTTTGTAATGCGTGAGCATAAACGGATCGTAGTAGTGGAAACTGATGAGGATGTTGGGATCATTTTCCGGCACCCGCAGATCTTTGACCGTCGAATAACTTTGCCAGCGGTTGGAACCGACCACGATGGTTCGCTCCGGTTCCAACTTACGAATTTCTTCCACGCATTTGCTGACGATGACATTCCAGATTTCGGGATTGTCTGCCACCGGTTCGTTCATCGTTTCGTAAGCGACGTTGTCAATCGAATACTTTTTTAGTTCGCTAGAAAGTTTTCGCCAACATTCGTAAAACTGTTCCTGTGCTTTGGGATCGGTAAACAGCGGTTTTTCAGCGGCATTGAAATGGTGCGTCCGCAAAATGTGCAGGTCAACGACTGCTCGCAGTTTGAATTCGTTGCACCAGCCCAGCGCACCGTGCAACAGAGCGAAGGCTTCCGACTCTTTGTCGCCGTTTTCGGCAAACATTTGCTCTTCGTCGATGGGAATGCGAATGTGGTCGTAGCCCAGTTTCGCAATGAATTCCACATCCGCTCGTGTGAAATAGGCTTTCCGACCTTCGCCGCGCTGATTACTTTGCGAAAGCCAATGACTGATGTTGACACCATTTTTGACTTCAAAGGAATTCTTTTTCGGTGTCTGGGCAAAGGACATCGGCAATGTACTCATCAAGAATACCAATAGTATTCCCAGTAAACATGTTGTTTGTAGCGTTGATTTCATCGTTGGAAAGGAGGGTTTGCTCCATTGTACTTTCGAGTAATAGTACCACTTCTGGCGATAATTGTCGAGAGGGTTCTCACGAGGATTGCAAATCTCCCCCCACGCTCCCCAATTTGTCGATTTTCGATTATAATTCGTGGCAACAAAGTTTTGTCCCCATTATTTTCCCCAATCTTCCCCAATTTTTCAATGCCGACATACGATTACCATTGCGATGCATGTTCTCATGAATTTGACGAATTTCAGTACATCAAGGATGCGCCGCTCAAGAAGTGTCCGAGTTGCGGCAAGAACAAACTCCGGCGGCTGATCGGCGGCGGTGCTGCCGTCGTGTTTCGCGGAAGTGGGTTTTACCAAACGGACTATCGCAGTGATTCGTACAAGAATGCAGCTAAGTCGGATTCGACACCGAAATCAGACTCGGCACCCACATCCCCGTGCAAGAGTTGCGCCGCAGCGGGCGATTGTACGGCAAAAGGTTGAGAAAGTGCAAGAGCGGCGAGCGAAAGACTTTCCCACACAAACTATCGCCAATATCCGACAAAAAGAGCAAACTTGTCCACTCAACGAAAATCACGAATGTGCTTCCATGCTTCGGTCGGCGATTCGGTAAAGTAAAATGGTATAATCAACCGCAATGAGACTCTACGCCTATTCCACACCCGACGCTCCCAAACTCGCCAGATTCCTGAAAATCCGTGAGACAACACAAAGTACCCAATCCCGCATCAAACAGCAGGGACACGAGATTCCTATCAAAAAAATTCTCGTCTGGGAAGGAGTGTTCGTCACCAAACGAAAAAATATCGACAAAATGATCATACGCTACCTCGAAAAACAAGGTTGCGAAGTCATACCATTTGAAGATACCGGCGAACTCTCCGAATGGGTAAAATGCGAAAAAGAAGATATTGAAATCGCCCTCAATGCCGTCAAAGAGCAAATCCGAAGCGAAGATAAACGCAACGACCTCGAACAAAAGTTTTATGAAGAACTCCGCAACTGGTATTTTTGGGCAACCGAAGAAACAAGAAATCCCGACTATTCCCTACGCATCGTTATCCGTTTGTTACTCTGTTTTTTCTTGCGCGAAAAGGGATTGATTCCGAAAGAATTGTTTAATGAAAATTTCATAAAAGACAATCTCAAAGAGGATAAAAACCGCTATTATAAAGCCATTATTCGCAATCTGTTTTTTTGTTCGCTAAATACACCAATGAATGAGCGAGGTGAGTTGGAAAACAAAAACCTCATCAAAAATTACGGAACAGTTAAGGAGCAGTTTCACAAAAATATCCCATTTCTTAACGGCGGGCTTTTCACGGAGCATCCCGGCGATGACATTCCGCTTGATAATGGATATTTTTTTTCCGAACCGCTGTCGAGAAAGATCAGTGAATTTGACGCAAAAGTTCCCGTGGCGGGAATTGTGTATATTCTTTCGCAGTACAAATATACGCTTGACGAAACGGAAAACTCGGAATTGATTGATCCCGAATTTATTGGCAAGATGTTTGAATGTCTCTTGTCTTGTATTGATGCGGATACAAACGAAAATAGACGCAAGGTAACAGGAAGTTATTACACGCCTCGTGAAATTGTCGATTACATGGTCAACGAAGCGTTGGATGCGTATTTGGAGACGACTCAAACAGAGCCGCAATCTTTAGATTGCGCAAAAACGACGGCGCAATCTAAAGATTGCGGCTCTGATATTTTATTGCGTTGCAAAATTCTTGATCCCGCCTGCGGTAGCGGAGCGTTTCCTTGTGGGATTATGAACGCCATTATGCGCCGCATTGACCCGAACAAAACGTTGAGTCAATCGGAACGCTATCGAACGAAGTTGGCAATTCTACAAAACGTGATTTATGCGGCGGACATTCAACCGATGGCGGTTCAGATTGCCATGTTGCGATTGTTTCTTTCGCTGATGCAGGAAATCCAGCCCGAACCGAAAAAGTATAATTTCGGAATTGAATCGTTGCCGAATCTTGACTATAAATTCGTTGCGGCAGATACGTTGATTGGAATTGATTGCCACGGATTGTTTTTCAACGCTCATAGGGTTTTGTTCGACGAAATTCTCGAATTGAAAAGGGATTATTTCAAACAGTCCGATGCTACCGAAAGAGTACGGTTGCAGAATCGAATTGCTCGGTTGGAACAAGACTTGGCGGACAAGAGCAACAGTCCTGACATACTGGCATTGTGTCAATGGAATCATTCGGACACCGTGCATTCGCCTTGTTTTGATTCTCGTTGGATGTTCGGTGTGGAGAAGTTCGACATTGTGATTGGCAATCCGCCGTATGGGGCGGGCTATCCGGCGGAGCATAAAAAGTATTTCAAAGAGCATTATCAATCGGCAAAGACGGTTGCCGGTCAAAAAGGTTCGCTGGATACGTTTTCGCTGTTTATTGAACTCGGATTTAATCTAGCGAAAATAGGCGGGTGGGTGAGATTTATCGTGCCGCTTTCGGTCATTTCCAGCGACTCCATGTCGGTATTGCATGCTCTCCTTGAAAAACATTGTAGCATAATCAAGGTCGTATCTTTTTGTGATAGACCGCAGCAGATATTTCGTCATTCCCATAAGAAGACGGCAATTATTGGTTTTCGGAAAGATAACCAGAAAAATAAGTACATTTATGCGACGCAAATGTACCGCAAGGATAAAGAAACGCCGCTTGAAAATCTCATCAAAAAAATGCAGTTCATCAATGTGGCGGGACTTGGACTGAATGGTCGATATGCCAAAATCAGTTTGCCAATAGAAAAACGTATTCTGAAAAAGTTGTTTGCCAAAAAACATACGCCGATCCGAGATTTAATTGACGAGAATGGCAACCCCATTTATTACCGAGCGGCAGGCGGTATGTATTATAATGTTGTAACGAATTATCCTTCGGAGTCCACGCAGGAAAAATCGTTGTGCTTTGAGAACAAATTGACCAACATTATCGGGGCAATTTTGTCGGGTAGTTTGTTTTGGTGGTATCAACAAGTTTATTCTGATAATCTTCATATCAAATCTTATGAAATAGGCGAGTTTCCGATTCCTATGAAAAAATTGACACCGGCAGTACGGCAAAAGATTGAAAATCTCTACAAAAGGTATCTTTGCGACATTGAACATCATGTGATCGAACATGAAACGCAGGAGTATAAACATGTTACGCGGTACAAAGAATATAAAATCCGCTATTCCAAACCGCTGATCGACGAGATCGACGATTTAATTGCTCCGCTTTACAGTCTCACTGACGAAGAGCGGGATTTTATAAAAAACTACGAGATCAAGTTTCGAGTGGACGATCTGCCGTAAGGAAAAACAAAATAGCATGAAAACGGCGTTGGCTGTGCGTTTTTAGAAAAATATGATTTGATGAGTGATGCGTTATTAGAGATGGGAATCCGGCGAGAGAAGGGACAATTCTCCACGATTGGGCTTTCGCTCGCAAGTGAAATCCCCGTGGTAGGCACTCGACCTCCGGGCGATTGCGTCGGCGTAAGCCGACTGGAAGCGTGAACGAGATTCAAGTGCGGAGGTCCGCACGTTGCCGCCCAGAGGTAGGTATCATACCCTAGAGTATGAAATTTCCGCCGAAAGCCCTAAGGGTGCTTGAGGCAGTTATTACTTGTATGATCAGACGAAAATCGGTGTAATCTGTGGAAGAATTTTATCCCAGATTGCGCAGATTGACACAGATTGAAGAGGAATCATAACCATGAATGAAATGAATACACTAACAGATTACTGCCGCTGCTACATTCGGCGATTATTACAAAAGGAAAACTTTTTGAGCAGTGACATCGAAACGTTATTTCACACCATATTGTCACACACTGATCGGGACTTGACCGAAGAAGAATGTGTTTTGCTTTCCGCGTTTCTCGTCGCACTCGCAGTGAAGGGGGAGACCGTCGCCGAACTTGTCGGGGCTGCCAAAGGGATGCGACATCATGCCAAACGGATTCAGGTGCTCGGCTCACCAGTGGTGGACATCGTTGGAACAGGCGGTGATTCTTTACACACGTTCAACATTTCGACAACATCGGCATTTGTTGCTGCCGGGGCAGGGTTGGTGATTGCTAAGCATGGTAATCGCGCCGCTTCGGGTATATGCGGCAGTGCCGACGTACTTGAACTTTGCGGTGCTAACTTAAATATCGCACCGGAACGTGTCGAAGAATTCATCGCCGAAATCGGCATCGGTTTTCTGTTTGCGCCGCAATTCCATCCGGCTATGCGGCGAGTTGCGCCGTTACGCAAACGGCTTGGATTACGGACGCTATTCAATTTACTCGGTCCACTGACCAATCCGGCGGGAGCGGGATGCGTGTTGTTGGGAGTGTATGCGCCGCAACTAACGGAAATGTTTGCCGAAGCACTGCGCGAACTCGGTTGCCGACGTGCCATGATCGTGCACGGAGAAGACGGTATGGATGAACTAACCGTTACGACTCGAAGCCGTGTTACCGAATTGATCGAGGGACGCACACGAACTTATGATTTTTTTCCTGAACGGTATTTTGACGGTGTTGTGGCTGATCCAACGGAATTACTAGGCGGTGATGCGATTGCCAATGCAGAAATCCTTCGCAACATCTTAGCGGGAAAAATTCGCGGAGGAAAACGCAATATTGTCCTCCTGAATGCAGGTGCTGCCATTTTTTGTGCAGGTTCAGCACAAACCATGGAAGAAGGAATCAGCAAGGCTACAGAGTCCCTCGATTCCGGTGCTGCGCTCGACAAATTGCATCGTTTGATTGCCTTGTCTCAACAAACGACCTGACACGTGCCTCGATTATCGGCAGTTTGGGCAAGAGAGACTCACTATTTTGCACAACAATAGCCGCTACTTGTTTTTCATTTTTTCTGTCCCGTGTGACGGTGTACTTGACTTTGAGCAGGGCGAAAATCCAGTTCGAAAGGCGTTTTGCTTTCAGGCGGTTCCAAAACGGCTGATAAAAACGGAGGATTTGCTACTACCGAGTTGTTTTTTCGAGGAAAATACGGTAAAAATTAGGTTAGATCACCATCCGGAAGCAATTCCACGCATCAGAACCATGAACGGATACGAACGGGTTATCGCAACACTGGACAGGCGACCATCGGACACATTGGCATTCATGCCGATCACGATGATGTTCGCAACGGATCAAATCGGTGTGCCCTACGGGCAGTACGCCACCGACTTCAACGTGCTGGTCGAAGCACAGTTAACAACTGCTCGGCAGTTCGACATCGATCACGTCTCGTGCATCAGCGATCCGGGACGAGAGGCGGCAGACTGTGGTGCTGCCATTCACTTCTTCAACGATCAACCTCCCACCCCCGACGAGTCCAACGCTCTGTTGCACGACAAATCCCGACTGAAAACGCTTGCCATTCCTGATCCCGCCAAGCCCAACAGCCGCATGAATGACCGGTTACAAGCCGCGAAACTCTTCGCCCAAAAAGTCAAAGGAGAACTCTTCATCGAGGGCTGGGTCGAAGGTCCCTGTGCCGAAGCCGCCGACCTGCGCGGAATCAACACGTTGATGACCGACTTCATCGACGATCCCGACTTCGTCCGCGAATTGTTCGATTTCAACATCCGTATGGCAACGGCATTCGCACAAGCCCAGATCGAGGCAGGGTGCGACATCATCGGCGTCGGCGATGCAGCGGCTTCACTGGTGGGACCACGTCTCTATCGAGACTTCGTGTTTCCCTACGAAAAACGGCTGATCGACAACATTCACGCACTGGGGAGCAGAGTGCGGCTCCATATTTGCGGCAACACATCTAAAAGTCTCAAGGAAATCGGACAACTCGGTTGCGACATGGTTGATCTCGACTGGATGGTGCCCGTGGATAAAGCGAGAGCCGAGATGGACGCTAACCAAGTCCTTGCTGGCAATCTTGATCCAGTAAAATGCTTGCGGAATAGCACACCGGCAATGGTTGCCGATGCTGTTGCCGCCTGTCATCGGGCAGCGGGAGCGAATTACATTGTCGGTGCAGGATGTGAAGTGCCGCGAGACACACCGCCGGAGAACCTCATTGCAATGCGGGATTATGCGAGAAAAACAGAGCCCGCCGCACGTAGCGCAGAGTCCGGCACATAAGCGCGGAAAAAACGTAATGTTCCACAAGGTGGTGACAGCCGCCCTACGGAAAGTCGATAAGACGGTTTTTTCGAGGGAGGTTTGAGGGGGTTGCACCGGTAGTCAAAATGGTTTATACTGCACGCTGTGCGCTGCTCTTTTCAGATGCCTCACGCATACACCGCTATTTTTAGAAAACCAGACAACACTTTTTTCGTCGCAGGACACTCTGCTGTTTGTCCGTAATAACCTTAAATTGTGAAAAGTAACATGCCAAGTATCAAAGGAACCAAGACCGAACAGAACCTCCTGAAAGCGTTTGCAGGGGAATCGCAAGCGTGCAACCGTTACACCAACGCCGCTCTTCAGGCATCGAAAGAAGGGCATCAGCATGTTGCCGAATTTTTCGAGGCAATCGCCAATCAAGAACAAATCCATGCGGAACATTTTTTTGCCTGCCTGGAAGATATATCCCAGGAGGCTGCGGCGGCATTATCGGGGGTAGGAGACATTTTTTCGACAGAAGAAAATCTGAAGAACGCGATCGCTGGTGAACACGAAGAATGGGCAAACATCTACCCAGAAAGTGCGAAGATCGCAAAGGAAGAGGGTTTTATCGACATTGCGCAATTATTCATCAACATCGCAAGTGCTGAGAAACAACATGAAAAACGGTATCTTGGCTTCCTGCGCTCGCTCAAAGAAGACTTGACTCCGCACAAGGCCGAGACGGTGGTCCAATGGTGTTGCAGAAACTGTGGTTTCGTCTCGTCGACTCCAACCGCCCCGCTAGTCTGTAGCATCTGTAAGATGCCTCGGGATTGGTTTGAACTTCTTGCTAATGATTGATCAACAAAACGGCAAGGATTGTGTTCGACTTCGTTTCTGTTACGTTGAAAGCACTGCCAGGCTTGACCTCCCCAAAAAATTTTTGTACAATGCCGCCGGTAACGCTGAATAGTTTTGCTGAACAAACGTCATGACACAAAATTTTGAGGTTCCGTTTGAGTCCGATTTCGAAAATTCGCAGTTAATCCAGGATCGTGATGCGCTCAGGAAAACCATTGTAGAGGATCCGGACGCTCCGTCCATCCAGCAGTTACTGGACTCTCCGAGTTACAAAATTGCGTTTGAGGACAAAGACTTTCTATTGAGTGGTGCGTCCCGATCAATACGATTAGAACTCGAAACGATCAAGCCAGAAAGAGTGTTGCAGTATTGGGGAATTCGATCGACCGTTATCGTGTTCGGATCGGCAAGGACTCCATCGGGAGACCGTGCAACGAAGAACTTACGTGCCGCTGAAGCAAAGGTGGAAATGTTCAAAGATGACAAAAAAATAAGGGAAGAACTCGCGATTGCACAGCGAGACCATGAAATGAGTCATTATTACGAACTGGCACGCGAGTTCGGCAAAGTCGTTACGTCGGCGAACAAACAGCCTGACCCGAAAGGGCGTTACGATTACGTGATTTGTACCGGCGGCGGACCAGGAATCATGGAAGCGGCAAATCGCGGTGCCCATGAGGCGGGAGGGTTGTCGGTCGGTCTGAATATTCAACTTCCGTTTGAGCAACATCCGAATCCGTACATTACACCGCAACTTTGTTTCCAGTTC
>Ga0082212_10006432_pt1 | contig 15800 bp, 13 predicted proteins | sample TergutNt197P3_FD_71548 | JGI IMG/M metagenome (GOLD analysis project Ga0082212, IMG submission 71548) | Neocapritermes taracua P3 segment gut microbial communities from Petit-Saut dam, French Guiana - Nt197 P3 | ecosystem: Host-associated > Arthropoda: Insects > Digestive system > Gut ...
TATTAGCGGGCCGGGAAGATGATGGTGGGCTTCATATTTTGTGCCTGGGAAATAACCCTTTTACCGATGAAATGGGGGAGAATGGTTTAGCGGCGTTAATTGCCAGGGAAACCGGCGGAGTCACCTATAACGGTGCGTTTCCGGATTCGAAAATCGGCCGTGATCCGCTTTCGACAGAAATCGAAGAGTCATTCAGCCTTTTCTTAGTCACAATGGCGCTGATAAATAATGATTTTTCCTATCTTGAAGAAAGGGCGGAAAAAGTCGGCGATAGCCGCTTTGTAACAGCGGTTAACACCTTAAAAAATGTCGATATGCAAAAAATGGATGTGCTGGTGGTTATGTATGATACGACTGACTACAACAAGCTAACCGCCGCGCATAATCCCGATGACGATTATGATTTGAATACTTTTACGGGAGGGCTTCGGGTTTCAATGGAGTATATAAAGCAGTTTTTCCCGCAGCTTAAAATCGTCTTCATGTCGCATTCTTATGCCCAATATTTGGATGAAAATGGGATGCTTCATAACGGCATCATAACCGACTTAGGAAATGGAACAGTTACCCATTACCTAATTATGGGTTATGATGTTGCCACAAGCACCGGATTCACTTTCATTGATAATTTCTTCGGTACGATACACGAAGAAAATTATCAAGCATATATGATTGACCACATGCATTATAATGATGCCGGGCGGCTCCTACTCGCAAAACGGGCAGCAAAAGTTATCCTTGCAGAATAAGCTCCTGTTCCTTTTGCATATCACGATACCATTTGCTGTATTTGTGCATTCGGTATGTAGTGCGAAGGATGTTTAAATGGTATTCACTCTCACAATTGATTTTGAATACGGCCCGCTCATCCATGTCTAATTTCACATAATCGAGATAGGAAATTTTCAACTCGGAAACGACATCGGCGCATTTTGGGCAAGTCAAATGATGACCATTTAGCATGAACATTCGTTTACAGTGTGGACAGTAGTGCATATACATCATAATAATTACCCTTTCGTCATGAAAGAAATCAGTTGATAAGTTATGAAATGGTTGTCCGTAATAACATTTTGGCGGTTTTTAACAAAAATGTCAACAAAATCCGTTATTTAGTTATCGCGTAACCGGTTTTTACTATATATTGACAAATAGTGACGAAATTTTAACTATCGCACAATTGCAATTATCGGGAAAATATGCTACAATTTTACAGAATGCCAGAATATGAGTGTTAAAAAAGTTCAGAAAGGGGCTATATGCGTAAGAGATACCGTAGTGCGGATGAAAACGATTATGATAGCGAAAAAATAGATACGGACGCTTTATTAAATGAAGCGGATGTTTTTGATGACGATATCGATGATATGGATGACTTTGAAATTGAAGAAATAGAAGAAGATGCTTTATATGATGAAGAGATCGAATATGAAGAAGATTTCGGAGCCGATATCGCTTATGGAAGCTCCCTTGATGAAGCGGGAGAAATTACGTATTACGAAGACGAATATGACGGTAACGAGTATTATGATGAAGAAGATGTTTACGACGATGATTCATATGAAGAAGAATATGAAGGTGATGCGGCCGGATATTATGAAGATGAGTATGATGATGAAGAATATGATGCCATCTATGATGAAGATGCGAACATCTTTGCGCGGATTCTGTTTTATCTGAAAAATCTGAGTGCAGTTGATTATGCGATTGGCGTAACCGGCTTGGTCGTAATCGCCGTAGTTATTTTCGCAATTTCTTTTTATTTTAATGCCCAAGGAAAAGAGCAGCAGTTAGAGGCTTTTGCCGGTATTGGCAATGAGCATATTTCCATTGTTGGCGGCGAAGGTCTGCTGGCAATGCGTGATGCGCAAATTTATAAGCAACTGGCCTTAATTTATGATGATGAGGACGATGAGGAAGAAGAAATCGAAGAAGATGATGTTATCATGGTCTATATGGACTTCACTTCGGTATTTAAAGATTTAAAAATAAAATTCGTCAGTGAGAAAACGGAAAAGTTGGTGCCCAATGTCGCTTTTTCAGTTAGCATCGTTGACCCGAATAAAAAAACCACGATTCATACCAATGATAAAAAAGACGGAATCATCCACTTACAGGACATGACCCCGGGAAAATATGAAGTGTCGATGATTGCGGACGCTGAGCTGAAAGGATATATTTTCGATACGAAAGTATTTACTGTCACCGTAAAGGATACGATTGAGTACAAAAAAATCGATGTTTCCAATGAAATAAAAAAGGAATCCCAAGTTAATGTCGCGGTAGAAGATACGAAAGAAGGTACCGATTTCGAATCTGCTTTGACCGATACGGTGACGTGGGTTGAATCATCGCGAACTTTGCTTAGCGATCATATTACCTTCGAGTATGATGAAATCGCTAAAACCAGAATCCCGGATCCCAGCGCGACTTCGTCGCTTGGTTATCGAAACCTCTTCGCGAATTTTTGGGGCGGCGCGGTGATGGTGGTAAGGGCGGAAACGAATGGGGCCTTTGACCCAAGTCCGACCCCATCGGCTTCCCCTGATGTTGCTCCCGAACCTGATCCCACCCCTAGCGCGACCCCCGATGTGACACCGGAGGCATCTCCGACCCCCTCCGTTTCCCCATCGCCATCGGCTACTCCCTCCGTTTCCCCATCGCCATCCCCGAGCCCTTCCGCTTCGCCGTCACCATCGGTTTCGCCGTCGCCCTCCGTTTCCCCCAGCCCTTCCGTTTCGCCGTCACCATCGCCGAATGCAGCGCTGAATGATCGGGTTAGCGAGCTGGTTGATAATGCCGGAAAAAGGGTTTTTATTAAAAAAAGTAATGGCGAGTTTGCGCCCGCCTTTTTTGCCGACTATTTTGTTGAGACTAAATTTTTCCTCCAAAGGGCAATTAATACCCCTACATACCGGTATACCGGCTGGCAGCAAATCGACGGTCAGACCTACTTTTTCAATAAGGATGGGGTAAAAGTCACCGGTGAACAAGTTATTCTTGGGGCGAAATACTTTTTTGCCAGCGATGGCGCCCTAAGTTTAGGTTCCGGTGCGCTGGGTATCGATGTCTCGAAATGGAACGGCACCATTAATTGGAATGCGGTCAAAAATTCCGGTATTAATTATGTCATCATCCGTTGCGGTTACCGTGGTTCTTCAACCGGGGTTATGATTGAGGACCCGAATTTTAAGGCGAATGCCAAAGGGGCGATTGCGGCCGGTATCAAAGTCGGTGTATACTTCTATAGCCAGGCGATTAATGAAATCGAAGCCATCGAAGAAGCATCGATGACCTTAAGCCTCATTAAGGATTTCCGCATCACCTACCCGGTTTTCCTGGATGTCGAAGCCTCCGGCGGACGGGGGGACAAAATCGATCGCGCCACCCGCACCGCCGTTTGCCAAGCGTTTGCGAAAACCATCCAGAACTCCGGTTATACGCCCGGAATTTATGCCAATAAAGACTGGTTTACGAATAAAATCAATACCACCCAGTTAACCGCTTATAAAATATGGCTGGCCCACTATACCGCCCAGACGGATTATAACCTAACCAGGTACGACCTTTGGCAATACACGGACCGGGGGCGGGTAAGCGGAATTAATGGGAATGTGGATTTGAATATTAGTTATTTAGGATATTAGTATGAAGAGATTATCTAAGATGCCGGACAATGGTCCGACATCATGGAACTAAAGTTCCACGATAAACTAGTCCCGCTTCCGCGACCGCTTGCGGTCGTTTGGGCACTCTTCATACGGCAATTTCGTGCCTAAGCGGAACTGCGTTCCGCAACGGCCCAAATCGCGGGCTACGGAAGGCATGGGAGGTTAGTATAAGAAATGGAAAAAAGGAGCAAAAAATGAAGAACTACCTTGTCACCGGCGGCGCCGGATTTATCGGTTCCAACTATATTCACTATATGTTTAAGAAATATGGGGACAAAATAAAAATCATCAATGTCGATGCCCTGACTTATGCCGGAAATCCGGAAAATCTGGAAGCGGTTGCCGGCCGCCCCAATTACACTTTTATTAAGGCCGATATTTGCGATAAAGAGGAAATGGTTGATATTTTTGCCCAAAACGATATCGATGTTGTCATTCACTTTGCCGCTGAAAGCCATGTTGACCGCAGTATCTTAGAGCCGGAAGTTTTCATTCGCACGAATGTCTTAGGCACTCTGGTTTTACTGAACTGCGCCAGGAAGGCCTGGGAAAAGGAAGACGGCACTTACCCGGCCGGGAAAAAATTCATTCACGTTTCCACCGATGAAGTGTATGGCTCTTTGAGCGAAGAAAACACATACTTTTATGAAACCACCCCCTACGACCCCCGCAGCCCTTATTCCGCCAGCAAAGCCGGGGCGGACATGCTGGTCAGGTCTTATATGGAAACCTATCAATTTCCGGCTAACATCACCAATTGCTCCAACAATTACGGCGCTTTCCAGTTTCCCGAAAAGCTCATCCCGCTGATGATTAATAATGCCCTGCAAGGCAAAAACCTCCCTGTTTACGGCGACGGAGGAAATGTTCGCGATTGGTTATATGTTGAGGATCATGCGAAAGCAATTGATTTTGTCACGGAAAAAGCCCGCGTCTTTGAAACCTATAATATCGGCGGGCATAATGAAATGAAAAATATCGACATCGTCAAAATTATTTTGGATACACTAGTAGATATGCTACCGGATAGCGACCCCCGCAAGCAGCATATCAGCCATAATTTAATTACCTATGTCGAAGACCGTAAAGGCCATGACCGCCGTTATGCGATCGCCCCGGACAAGATTAAGGCCGAACTAGGCTGGGAACCGGAAACGATGTTCGCGGAAGGAATCCGTCTGACGATTGCGTGGTATATCAATAACCCGGAGTGGCTGGCGAATGTCACCAGCGGCGAATACCAGCATTATTATGATAAAGTGTATAAAAGCTAATAGAAAGGACACTCTCATGAAAGGCATCATCCTAGCCGGCGGAGCCGGAACCAGACTATACCCATTGACCAAAGCGGTCAGCAAACAAATCATGCCGGTTTACGACAAACCGATGATTTATTACCCCCTTTCCATCCTGATGCTTGCCGATATCCGCGAAGTCCTCATTATCTCGACCCCCCGCGACATAAAAGTGTTCGCAGAGCTGCTGGGGGATGGCCGCCAGCTCGGCATGAAATTCGCATATTCCGTCCAGGAACAGCCCCGTGGCCTTGCGGATGCTTTTATCATTGGCGCTGATTTCATCGGAAATGACCAAGTCGCCCTCATCCTCGGCGACAATATTTTCTATGGCCAAAGCTTTTCCCGCATTTTGCGCGAGGTAGCTTCCCGGAAGGCAGGCGCGACCATTTTCGGCTATTATGTCCGCGACCCCCGCGAATATGGCGTGGTTGAGTTTGACGAAAGTGGGAAAGCGCTTTCGATTGAAGAAAAACCGGAGTTTCCCCGCAGTAATTATGCGGTCCCCGGCCTTTATTTTTATGACAATGACGTCGTTGACATCGCCGCGAATGTCAAGCCTTCGGCGCGTGGCGAAATCGAAATTACCAGCGTTAATAACGAATATTTGCGGCGCGGCCTGCTCCATGTGGAAACCCTTGGCCGCGGTTTTGCCTGGCTCGATACCGGAAATCAAGATCATTTGCTGGAAGCGGCTAATTTTATCGCCGCTTTCCAAAAGCGGCAGGGCCTTTATATTTCCTGCATTGAAGAAATTGCTTATAAAGGCGGCTTTATTACGAAGGAACAGCTTCTTGAACTAGCGGAGCCATTGCTGAAAACCGAGTATGGCATCTATTTAACTGAGGTCGCGAATGGGCTCTAACCAACGTTTGATTAAATATGCGGTTTTGACGGCAGTTTTTATGATTTTCGTCATCCTGGCGGCAGTTGTTGCGCTGAACTACGAAGAATTAAGCGCCCGTTACGGCCCGAACCAGGCCCCGGCTAACAGGGCGGCGGAAACACCGGCGCCGGAGGCGGACAAAGCGGGCTTTCTGGTCAGCTCCGACCCGTCCGCTTTTAAGCGCGACAAAGATTTCTTTGACCCCGACCCCTATGAGGCCGGCAATGTCCAAGTGACTTACGGGCGGACAGTTGAGCTGGTTTTAAGTTCCATTGAAAGGGATTTGCGGATTCATATCGTTGACATCCTCGGGCGCAATATTAGCGGAATCGAATTCAGCGTCAGCGTGGATGGCGTGGAATACCGGAATACGAACCGCGACGGCATCATTTATATCACGCCGATGCCCGCCGGGGAAAGCACGGTCATTCTGAACCCTTATCCGGGTTACCGGACGCCGCCGGAACCGTCCGTCATCAATATCAAGCAGAAAATCGAATATATTGCCATCAGTGAGCGGGATTTGAAAATTTATGCCGAAAGCCAGATTGACGCAAGCATTGAGGACGCAAACGAAAATATCGCCGATGAGGACCGCGACGCCAGTGAACGGACGGAGGTTCTTGGCTCATGGACCGGGGCGAAATTCGGGATTGATGTTTCCAAATGGAATAAGGAAATTGATTGGGACAAAGTAAAAGGCGCGGGCGTGGAGTTTGCGATTATCCGGGTGGGATACCGGGGCTGGACTTCGGGCTCTTTGGTTGAGGACCCGTATTTTGGCGCGAATATTCGCGGGGCGATTGCGGCAGGGATTCCGATTGGCGTTTACTTTTTTACCCAGGCGGTCAACGTGATGGAAGCGGTCGAAGAAGCAAGCATGGTGGTTGCGATGGTGGAGGGCTATTCACTGGATTACCCGATTTTCATTGACACGGAGGGAACCGGGACCGGGGGGCGCGGACGGGCGGACCATCTGGATGCTTCGACCCGGACCGATGTCTGTTATGCGTTTATGGAGACGGTTAAGAGCGCGGGGTATCATGCGGGGGTTTATGCGGCGCGGAGCTGGCTTTATAATCAGTTGGAGCTGGAGCGGCTTTCGTCATCAATTGTGTGGCTGGCCGAATACCGGGATGTTCCGCAGTATAGCGGTTATTACCAGATGTGGCAGTACAGCTCGCGGGGGCGGATTGATGGGATAGAGGGGAATGTGGATTTGAATTTGAGTTATATGGATTGAGGGATTGGTTTTATAAAATTGTGGATATATGAGTATTTTTGTGATAAAATAAGGGTGTAAAGATTTTTAGGAAGGAGCTGTAGGCTTTTGCAGAGGTTTTTGAAATTCGGTAAATGAGGATTTGATTCATACAATCCGGATATAAATATTAAAAACTTAGCTTAGTTTTACGTTTTAAGGATATGGAAATATGTGTAAAAAATCAGATTTAGCGCAAATAAATAAAATTATTATGAAGGCATATCAAGATGCTTATGGCAGTAATCTGGTAAAGGTATACCTATATGGTTCCTATGCCAGGGGGGATTACACCCAAGACTCTGATATTGATTTTGTTGCATTAGTAAATGAAGAACGAAAAGCTGTGCAAAAGCAATTGGATGATATATGGTCTGTATCATGTGGTTTGGGATTGGATTATGATGTTCTTATCTCACCAACAGCAATACCTTACGAGGAATTTATGAAGATGAAAGACATATTGCCATATTATGATAATCTTTATAAAGAAGGAGTCGAAATCAGTGCCTGACATGAGCCGAAATGATTTATCTATACACAGAATAAATATAGCCGAAGAAACATATAAAGCAGCAGAGGTTCTTTATAATGAAAGATTTTATAAAGACTCAATCAGTCGCTCATATTACTGCATTTTTTCTGCAACCCGGGCAATTTTGGCTTTGGATGGTATTGATTATTCTAAGCATTCCGGTGTGATTTCATATTTTCAGAAACATTATGTAAAAGAAAAAATATTCGATAGTAATTATTCTGATATTTTAGGAAAAGCCTTCTTGATCAGAAATTTAAGCGATTATGATGATATGTTTATCGCATCTAAAGAAGATGCTGGAAAGCAGATAGAAAAATCACGATTCTTTTTGGATGGTGTTAAAAATCATTTAGAAACTCGTTAATTTTTAATTAATAGCGTCTAAATTATGCGATTTTGGCAAAATTAGGAATTTCATCCACATTCCAGCTCATTTTCTGCCTCTCTTTCAAGAAATCAGCAATTAATCCTGGCAATACCCCCTTAGCACATCAACGGCCTGCGGCATATTTACGCTGGCGTAACCCTGAATCCCGACCGGCGCTTCGGATATATGCGGGCGCACGCGGTATTGGCTAGGCGAAACGGCGGCAATTTCCTTAAAAATGCGGTAAAAGGACGAATCGCTTTCGAATCCGCTTACGGAAGCGATATATTGAATGGAAAGATTGGTATTGCGCAACAAATCCTTGGCGTGCTCGACCCGGTAATAACGGACCAGCGCCTTGTATGACGGAATGCCGGCTTCTTTTAGGATACGGTAAAGCGTTGCCCGGCTGATGGAAAGGGACTGGCACATCTTATCGGTGCTGATGTCCTCGGTAAAACGCTGCTTGATATATTGCTTAATGGCATTAAAATCATGCAGACGGTTATCATCGGGCTGTTTCGGCGCGGTTTCAACGGTATACTGCAAATATTGGAACATCGCGCCGATGAAATGATACAGGCCGCCTTTGATATAGAATGGATAACCGTTGGGCTTTTCATAAAGCAGCAAGCCGATCCGCGCCAGGTCGTGGCGGAACAGGCGGACGGCATCGGCGGGTATCTGCGCCGCCGAGCGGGTATTTAGGTCAAAGCGGAAGCCGGTTTCATATACCTCGGAAAGCAGGCTGGGATTAAATTGCAGGACAAGGCAAAGATTATCAGGCTCTGGCTGATTGACCGCATGGATTTCCCCGGCATTGAATAAAAAAATATCACCCGCGCCAAGCCGCCATTCGGCTTCTTCGCAGCGGATGGAAACGGCGCCGCGCAGCACAAAAAAAACCTCATACTCATGATGCCAGTGGGGACTGGAATTTTCAATGGATACAACATGGCATTTAAGGGGGATTTGTTCCGCATATCCGATGTATTCCAGTTCGGAAGCCGGGGTCTTTCCCATATCGCATCTCCATTTGCCTAAAAAAGTATAACATCTGCGCTTCGCTTTGGCAATCCCAAGGCTTTTTTGGGAATCAAGTTGATACGAATTGAGAGCCGTCCCTCCTTTTTTAAGGCTATAATCAAAAAAAGGAAAGTGAGGGCTGTTTTATGGAAAAAAAGGCGACCGACCCAAAGGCAAGCAGTTTTGGCACGAAAATGTGTTATGCGGCGGGCGACATTGGCTGCAATTTTATCTGGACATTTGTTTCCGGCTTTGTTTTGCTTTATTATACCGACAGCGTTGGCATTGCGGCGGCATTTATCGGCACGATGCTTTTTGTGTGCCGCCTGCTTGACGGGATCACCGACATCAGCATGGGGGTCCTGATCGAAAAAACGAACACCCGGTGGGGGAAAGCCCGGCCATGGCTTTTGTTCTTTTGCGTCCCGCTGGCATTCAGCCTGATTTTTCTGTTTAACGTTCCGGGCGATTTAAGCGAAACGGGAAAACAAATTTACATTTATGCTACCTACATCCTGCTTGCTTCGATTTGTTATACGGCAATCAACCTGCCTTATAACGCGATGCTGCCCCGCTTTTCCCTTTCGTCCCACGACCGGAACATCGTTTCGGCGATCAAAGGGCTGGCGGTCATTGTCGCGGCGCTGGTGATATCCATCATTACGCCGTTTTTGCTGGAGGCCTTCGGCGGCCAGCAAGCGCAAGGGGCATGGACCAGGATCGCGCTTATTTACGCCCTGATTGCTTTAGCGATGATACTGGTTACCTTTTTCGGCGTGAAGGAAAAAATTCCGCCCAGCGTGACCGAAGAGGGCAAACCGGCAAAGGTTCCGGTGAAAAAGGCGTTAAAGTCGCTGCTAAGGAACAAATATTTTTATCTCGCGACTTTCTTGTTTGTCGCTTTTTATGCTTCGACCGGCATTGGGGCCGTGGGGATTTATTTTGCCCGGGATGTGCTTGGCGATGCGAATTTGCTGGGTCTGATTTCCGCGATTGCCATTTTCCCGATGCTGGTTGCGATCCCGATTTTGCCGGCCGTCTACAAAAAATTCGGCAAACGGAATGTCATGCTGGCGGGGGCGCTGGTTTCGGCCCTAGGCTGCGCCCTGCAATTGATTGAACCGGCCAACCTGACCCTTTACCTGATTTTTGCGGTGGTGCGCGGCTTCGGGATGATTATGTTTTCGATGCCGATATTTACGCTGGCCAGTGACATCGTGGAGTTGGACGAACGCCGTCACGGGATCCGGGCGGAAGGGCTGGTCACCAGTGTAAATAGCTTCGGAATGAAGGTCGGGACCGGGTTAGGCTCGGCGATGGTCGGCTGGTTCCTTGCTTGGGGGCATTATAACGCGGACGCGGAGGTCCAGGCTTCCTCTGCATTGACCGCGATGGTCAATTTACAAATCGGCGCGCCGATGCTATTCAGCTTAATCATTGCGGTGCTGCTGATTTTTTGGGACATGGAAAAACATCAGGAAAGGGCGGATAGTTGAAAAGTTGCATTCTCGCAAATTTAATCGATGGAAACGGAACTTCGTTCCGGCAAAGCAGGCATTAGAAAGGGATAGGTCAGAAAATGGAAAAATATAAGGACAAAACAGTATCCATAACAGAGCGGGCGGAGGATTTGCTCAGGCAAATGACGATGGATGAAAAAATCGCCCAGCTGCAATGCACGATGGTGTTAGGGAATCCGGCGGAAGCGGCCGCCCATTTTCCGCATGGCTTAGGCAGCGCGGTGGCGTTTTCGGAAGCGCAGGACCCGATGGGCGTAGCGGAAAATAACCGCAAGGTGGCGGAAGCTTTTGGCAACAAACGCTTAGGCATCCCGCCCCTGATTCATATCGAAGCGGTGACTGGAGTCTGTAGCCCCGGCGGGACGACGTTCCCCTCGGCGATTGGCCTCGGCGCCACTTTTAACCCGGAAACCGTCGGCGAAATGGCCGATACCGTGCGGCGGCAAATGCTGGCAATCGGCTATCGCCACGCCCTTTCGCCGGTTATGGATGTCTCGCGTGACCCACGCTGGGGACGCATCGGCGAAACCTACGGCGAAGACCCGGCCTTATGCGCGGCAATGAGCGCGGCTTATACGAAGGGCCTGCAAGGCGAAAGCCTGACAGACGGCGCGATTGCCACCGGCAAGCATTTCCTGGGTTACGGCCTAAGCGACGGCGGAATGAACATGGCCAGCAACCCCATTCCGGCCCGGGAGCTGCGCGAAGTATACGCAAAGCCTTTTCAGGCCGCGATTACGGAAGCGGGCCTGCATGGAATCATGAACTCATACGGCACGATTGACGGCGAAATGATTATCAGCACCGCCGGAATATTGACGGATTTATTGCGCGGCGAAATGGGTTTTGACGGCATCGTTGTTTCCGATTATATGTCGATTGAACGGCTGGTAAATTACCGTTTGCTGCCGGATTTGGACGAAGCCGGGCTTGCGGCGCTGAAAGCCGGCCTAGACGCGGAATATCCGATGCCCCACGCTTATGGGGCGAACCTTAGCCAGGCGGTTAATAAAGGCGAGCTGGATATTGCCGTCATCGACCGTTCGGTAAGGCGCATCCTGACGGCAAAGCTTGCGTTAGGCTTATTTGACGACCCGGAACCGCGCCTTGATACATTGGCGGATGCTTATGTCAATCCCCGGCATATGGAACGCAGCCTGAAAGCGGCCAGGGAATCCATTGTGCTGTTAAAAAACGACGGCATCCTGCCGCTGGACAAAGAAATAAAAACGGTCGCGGTCATCGGCCCCCATGCCGACAGCATCCGCTTATTGTTCGGCTGTTATACGCTCCCGGCCGGAATTGAGATGCAAATGAGCAATTCGATGGCAAGTGACATGGCCGGGCTTGACGGAATGGAAGCATATATGAAAGAAGCGGGTGGGCCGCAGCCTAAGCCGGAAACCTATCCGGGCAGCGATGTCCAGCGTGAACGCGAGGATGTGACGGCTTTGCTTAACATGGCCCTTGGCCCGTTTACGCCGACGATTTTAGCCAGCATCAAAGCGAAATGCCCTGGCGCGGAAGTGATTTATGCCAAAGGCTGTGATGTGGCCGGGACTGACGACAGCTTATTCGCGGCGGCGGTGGATGCCGCGAAGCGGGCCGATGCCGTCATCATGACCCTCGGCGGGAAATATGGCTGGGGTGCGAACTGCACGATCGGCGAGGGGCTTGACCGCGACGACATCGGGCTGACCGGCATTCAGGAGGATTTGGCAAAAGCAGTAATCGCGACCGGCAAGCCGGCCATCGTCGTGCATATGGACGCAAGGCCGCTGGCAAGCGAATATATCAAGGCTAACGCCGCCGCCATTCTGGAAAACTGGTTTCCCGGCAGTACCGGCGGGCAAGCGCTGGCGGATGTCTTGTTCGGCGACTATAACCCGGCCGGGCGGATGCCGGTGACTGCGGCGCGGAATGCCGGGCAGATTCCGGTTTTCTGCGGCCAGAAGCATGGCAATTCCTATCATGCCAAGGATACGCAGGGCGCGCTGACCCGCTATGTGGAAGGCACGGCGGAACCGTTATTTTACTTTGGCGAAGGGTTAAGCTATACCAGCTTTGCTTATGAAAATCTTGCGGTGACGAAAGAAGCCGGGGCGGAAGCGGAAGTAACCGTAGCTTTCGAGGTGCGAAATACCGGCGGCCGCGACGGCGAAGAGGTGGCGCAATTGTATGTTGCCGATGAATATGCGTCCATGCTGCGCCCGGTCAAAGAATTAGCCGGCTGCAAGCGCCTGTTTATCAAAGCGGGGGAACGGGCAAAGGTCGTTTTCACCTTCCGCGCCAGCCAGTTTGCCTTCCTCAACCAGGAGATGAAATGGCTGGCCGAGCAAGGAAAAATGAACGTAATGGTCGGCGCTTCATCGGAAGACATCCGCCTTTCCGGCAGCTTTTTCATCACCGAATCAAAGCTTGTCGAAGGCAAAACGCGCGGCTTTTATGCTAAAGCGGAGGTTTTATAAAATAACACGCGATATGATTAGGGAGACGAACCGGTATGAAAACATATAAAGCGATTTTTAAGGTCAAAAAACTCTATGAAAACACGTATGCCATCTCGGACAGCGGCATCGGCCAGGGAACCGTGTATATGTATTTGCTGGCCGGGACGAAAAAAGCGCTGCTGATTGACAGCGGATACGGCTTGCTTGATTTGCGGGCGGCGGTGCGTACCGTCACCGATAAGGAAATCATCTGCGCCTGTACGCATGGCCATCTTGACCACGCGCTGGGGGCCTGCCAGTTTGAAAATGCCTATTTGCACAGCAATGACTTTGCGGTTTATGAAAATCATACGGACCGACAATTTTTGCGGGAGGTTGGGGAAAAAGGGATCATGAAGCTGCCAAAGGGCAGATTAAATAACGACAGTTATCTTTCGCTGGCCCGCCGCCTTGCGGAAATGCCGCATCCGGCCCTCAAAGCCCTGGAGGGGGTTGAGCGGTTCGATTTAGGCGGGCGGACCGTTTCCTGGCGGCTGGTTCCGGGGCATACGCCGGGCAGCATTGCTTTTATTGACGAACAGCATCAGACTGTTTTCGACGGGGACGGAGCGCCGCCGGGGGCATGGGTCTTTTTGCGGGAATCGGCCGGATTACATGAATATGCGGAAATATTGGATGATTACCGGCGTTTCCTTGCGGACAACGGCATCACCCGGCGTTATGCCGGGCATACCAGCACGGCATTGGGGCAAAAAAGTGTCCGGAATCTGGCGCGCTGCGCCCGGATAGCCGAACGCAAGCCGGAGAAGGGCAAAAAAGTAAACACGCTGCTTGGGCAAGCCCGGATTGTCTTGGCCGGGGGTTCGGTTTTGTTTTGCAAGTGAGAAAGGCAGGGGTTACAGTTCACACGAAGTCTGAACGGTAACAGGCAGGGGGCCATTATGGGTTATAAAAAGTTTTTTACGATGAGCTTCGACGACGGCATCGAGCAAGATAAAAGAATGATCAAATTAATGAAAGCATATGGGCTTTCCGGAACGTTTAACCTGAATGCCGGGCTGCTTGGCGTCCGGCACCGGCTTGCCCGGATCAACCGGATTCCGCAAGACGAGATAAGGCAGGTATACGAAGGCTTTGAAGTCGCCTCCCACGGTTACAGGCATGAAATGTTCCGTTATATGTCAAAAGCAAAAATCGAGAAGTCGCTGGCGCTTGATATCAAAAAGCTGTCCGAAATAATGGGCTATCCCATCGCCTCCCACGGGTATCCTTATGATATGCATACCCAGGCGGCGGAAGATTTTCTGCGGGCCGAGAACATCTTATATGCCCGTAAGGCGTTGGGAAAGGGACTGCGCTTCCATTTCCCTGATAACCCGCTAAAATACATAGCGACCTGCCATTTTAACGCGAAAAATATCATGGAGCTGCTGGATCAGTTTATCGAAGCCGAACCGGCGGACAGCCATCTGCTTTTCATGACCTGGGGGCATAGCTATGAAATGGATGTTGGTTTTCGCCCCTGCCCGGAGCCTAAGCTTGAACGGATTTTTGCAAAGATCGCCGGGCGGCGGGATATTATCTATTGCACCGGCAAGGAAGCTTTTGAGCAGGGGCTTTGAATCAGGCAGCGGTGTTTTTCAGGGCATAGGGAGAGGAGGCGGGAATGCATAAAATAACAGACGATATGATTCATCCCGAGCTGCGGGAAAAGGCGCGTTCATTGCGCAAAAAGCCGCCACGGTTTTCATTGCTTAAAACGAAGCTGCTGAATAAATTATGCCGGTTGCTAAAGGGAAGGCATGACCGCAGCATCCGTTATCAGCAAATCTATGTGTCCCGGACAGATGGGTCGAAGCTGCGCCTTTGCGTATATATGCCGCCGGTGAGGAAAGATCATGTGCCGGGGCTGTTATGGCTTCATGGCGGCGGGTATTCGCTTGGCATCCCTGAACAGGATGATGATTATATCCGGCGGTTTATTAATGCGAGCGGCTGCGTTGTGGTAGCGCCCGATTATACATTGTCGCTCGACAAGCCGTATCCGGCGGCTCTTTACGACTGTTACTCCGCGCTGTTATGGCTCCGCGATAACGGGCCGGACATGGGGATGCGCAATGACCAGATCTTCATCGGGGGAACCAGCGCCGGTGGCGGGCTTACGGCGGCATTATGCTTATATGCCCGCGATCAGGGCGAAGTGCCGGTTGCTTTCCAGATGCCGCTTTACCCCATGCTGGATGACCGGCCAACGCCGTCTTCGGCCGATAACGATGCGCCGCTTTGGCATACGGCGGCTAACGAGGCTTCATGGCGGCTGTACCTTGGCGATTTTTACCGGGCTGAAAAAACCCCGCCTTATGCCGCCGCCGGGCGGGCGCAAGATTATCAAGGCTTGCCGCCGGCCTGTACGTTTGTTGGCAGTATCGAGCCTTTCCATGATGAAACACTGGCTTATGCGGAAAACTTGAAAAAATGCGGCATTCCCGTCCATAGCAAGGTGTATCCGGGATGCTTCCATGCTTTTGACCAGATTTGTCCCCAAACAGCGGTTGCGGAAGATGCCCGCTCTTTTCTGATGGAAAGCTTTGCTTATGCGGTGGGTCATTATTTTCGCGGATAGACGCATAAAGGATGTGTTAGCTTATAGCTGAGTGACTAATAAAGATGTTAAGGGGGTCAAATTTTAATTTTAAGCCACTTTGTTATTATAATCGACTATTGCAATATCATTAAGTGCCGCTTTTGCCGTAGCTGTAATAGCTTCCAAATGCTTTACTACATCG
>Ga0082212_10006433_pt1 | contig 15800 bp, 16 predicted proteins | sample TergutNt197P3_FD_71548 | JGI IMG/M metagenome (GOLD analysis project Ga0082212, IMG submission 71548) | Neocapritermes taracua P3 segment gut microbial communities from Petit-Saut dam, French Guiana - Nt197 P3 | ecosystem: Host-associated > Arthropoda: Insects > Digestive system > Gut ...
CATCGCCCAGGGCCTGTCCATTTTCAGCGCCCTGTCCGGCATCGCCCGCAACCCGGAAACGGCCGGCGTCATCCGCCTCAACATGATCATCGGCCTGGCCCTCATCGAATCTCTGTGTATCTATGCCCTGGTGGTGGCCTTGATCCTCATCTACGGCATTCCCTACCAAGGCGCGATCCTCAAGATCATCACCGGCTGATCCAGGCGCCCCAGGCGCGTTAAGCGAGGCGGCTTCCGAAGTCTCGGAAGCCGCCTTTGCTTGAGGTGACCCATGAAACTAGAAGACGCTCCGTCCGACCTCCGGCCCCACCTCGTCCCCAAGCCCCGGCCGGGGCTGGCCTATAATTGCCTGGCCTGCGGCCGGGCTGAGCCGCCCGAAGGCCTCCACTACACCTGCCCCGCCTGCGGGGGCTTACTACTTTTGGAGGACGGGGCCGACGAGGCTCTCAAGGGTTTTTCCGGCGAATTCTGGCGACGGCTCTTTGATTGCCGCCGCCTCCTTAATCTTCAGCCCCTCCGGGGCGTCTTCGCCTTCCACGAGTTTCTGGCCCCGCTGATCCCCCTGGAAGACGTGGTCTACCTCGGCGAAGGCCACACCCCGGTGGTGGCCGTCCCGCCCCATTTCGCCTCCGGCTTCGGCCTGGAAGTCTTCATCAAGCACGACGGCCTGAACCCCAGCGCCTCCTTCAAGGACCGGGGCATGGCCGCGGCCCTGTCCTACCTGAATTATCTCCGGCGGACCCGGGGCCTTAAGGAAGTGCTGGCCGTCTGCGCCTCCACCGGCGACACTTCGGCCGCGGCCGCCCTTTACGCGGCCGCTCTGGGCCCGGCCGTCAAATCGGCCGTGCTTCTGCCCCGGGGCAAGGTCACCCCGGCCCAGTTGGGCCAGCCCTTGGGGGCCGGAGCCCGGGTCATTGAGTTGCCCGGGGTCTTTGACGACTGCATGAAGGTGGTGGAGCGCCTCTCCGAGCGCTACGAGGTGGCCCTCTTGAACTCCAAGAATCCCTGGCGGGTGCTGGGCCAGGAATCCTACGCCTTTGAGGCGGCCCAGGCCTTCGACTATGAAATGGGCGGCCTGGCCCTGTTTCTGCCGGTGGGAAACGCCGGGAATCTCACGGCCCTTCTGAGCGGGCTGCTCAAGCTCCGCCGCTACGGGGTGATCGAGGGGTTGCCCAAGGTGGGGGCGGTGCAGTCGATCCAAGCCGACCCGGTTTTCCGCTACTTCAGCCAGAGTGGTCCGGACCGGGTCTACGCGCCGGTGACGGTCCGGCCTTCCGTGGCCCAGGCGGCCATGATCGGCGACCCGGTCTCCTTTCCCCGGGTGGTCCGGCTGGTTGAGGAATACCGCGCCCTGGCCGGGGAGGATCGTTTTTTCGTGGTCCAGGTGACGGAGAGCGAGATAATGGAGTACACGATCCGGGCCAACCGGGCCGGGCTGACGGTCTGCACCCAGGGCGGGGAAGCGCTGGCCGGTCTGGCCGCGGCCGTAAGAGAGGGCTTGGTCCGGCCGGGCGAACGAGCCTTGGTGGATTCCACGGCCCACGCCCTTAAGTTCGCCGATTTCCAGGCCGCCTACTGGGCCGGCGGCCTGGAAGATGACTATGGGGTCAGGACCGACCCGGCCCTGGTCAACCGGCCCTTGGACCTGGACCTCACGGGCCTCCCCCGGCCCGAGCCTGACCGGGCCGCCTATGTGGCCGAGGCCGCCCTAGCCGTGGCCCGAGCCCTGGGGCTCACGGCCAAGCCCTGACCGTGAACCTCAAGCCCGCGAAATCCCGCCAGATCCCGGCCCCCCGCCCGGACCTCTTGGCCCCCGGGGGCTCCAAGGGGGCCTGGGCCGCGGCGGTGGAGGCCGGGGCGGACGCGGTTTATGTGGGGCTGAAGGAGTTTTCCGCCCGGACTTACGCGGAAAACTTTACCTTGGCCGAATTGGCCGGCGTCATCAGGCAATCCCGCCGGGCCGGGGTCAAGATCCACCTGGCTTTCAATTCCCTGGTCAAAGAGACCGAATTGGGGAGGGCCTGGGGGCTTCTGGCCGCCGCGGCCGACTTGGGCCCCGACGCCCTGATCATCCAGGACTGGGGTTTGAACCGGCTGGCCGCCGCCCATTTCCCCCAAGTGCCCCGCCACGCCTCCACCCTTACCGCTGTCCACAGCCTGCCGGGCCTGGTGGCCCTTAAGGAAGCCGGCTTCACCCGGGCCGTTCTGGCCCGGGAATTGGCCTTTGATGAAGTGGCCGCCTTGAGCGCCCACAGCCCCATCGGCCTGGAAGTCTTCATCCACGGGGCCTTATGTTTTTCCGCCTCCGGCCTCTGCCTCATGTCCAGTTTCCTGGGCGGCCGCAGCGCCCTCCGGGGCGGTTGCACCCAGCCCTGCCGCCGCTCCTATCGCCAGGGCCGACGCCAGGCGGCCCTCTTTTCCCTGGCCGACCTGGCCCTGGCTCCCTATCTGCGGGAACTTAGGCAACTGCCCCTGGCCGGGCTCAAAATAGAGGGCCGGATGAAGGGGCCGGACTATGTCGGCCGGGTGGTGCGGGCCTACCGCCTGCTCCTGGACGCCCCGGAGGAGGCTTGGCCCCAAGCCTGGGCCGAGGCTGAAAGCATCCTGGCCCAGGTTCCCGGCCGCCGCACCTGCGGGGGGCCCTGGGCGGTCCGGGCCGAAGGCCCCCTGGCTCCCTTGAGCCGGGAGACCACCTCCGGCCTGAAACTGGGTTTTCTGGAGCCGGCCGGTCCCGGCCGGGGCCGCTTGACTCTCCTGAATCCGGTGGCCCGGTTGGACCGCTTGCGCCTCCAGGCCAAGGGCGGCGAGGAGAGCGCGGCTTTCAATCTTAAAGGCCTTTGGCTGGACCAGGAGACCGCGGCCTCGGCTGTGGAGACGGCCCCGGCCGGGTCGAGCGTGGTGGTTGAGGCTCCCCGCCTTCCGGCCCATGAGGGCTGGCTCTTTAAAATAGCCTCCGGCCGGGAGGAGCGGGCCATTTTGGCCTCCCCCCTGGTCCGGGCTCTTGAGGCTGAAAGGGCCGCGCCAAGGGCCTCCCGGGGCCTGCCCCCGGAACTCAGGCGGCCGGCCCGGCCCGCCCCGCCCAGGTCCGGACCCAAGCCCCCCCGCTTCTGGCTCTGGCTGGAGCGGGCCGAAGATATCCGCGAGGCGGCCGGCTTTAATGCCGCCCGCCTGATCCTCTCCCTGACCGAGGCCAATATCCGCCATGTCCGGCGTAACCGCCGCCATTTCAAGGCCGAGGCGGCCGCGCTGGTCTGGAGCCTGCCGCCCCTGTTGTTCCACCGCCGCCAGGCCTGGCTGGGGCGGGAACTGGGGGGGCTTCTGGAGGCCGGGTTCAGAACCTTCCTGGCCGCCAACCTCGGCCATTTGAACATCCTTAAGCGGGCCGGGGCGGAAATTTGGGCCGACCACCGCCTGGGTGTTCTGAACCACCAGGCCGAGGCGGCCTTGGCCAACCTTGGCTGCCGCGGGGTGACTTTGAGCCTGGAAATGGACGAGGAGACAGCCGCCGCCTTCTGGACCCGTCCGGCCGCGGCCGACCGCCTTATCTATCTTTACGGTAGGCCGGCCCTTTTCACCTCCCGCCTGCCCCTGGAGAGCCGGGAGACCCTGGTCAGCCCCAAGGGCGAGAAATTTCGCTTGGCCCGGGAAGGGGAGGCCGTAATCGTCACCTCCGACCGGCCGGTCTTTCTGGCCCCCCTCTTGAAAAAACCGCCCCTCCCGGGCGGGGCCGGCTTCATTCTGGACCTCCGGCGCGAGACCCACTTGGCTGAAAAACTACGGACCCTGAAAAAAGCCCTGTCCGCCGGCGCGGCCGGAGGCCAGGGCTCGGCCTTCAACCTCAAAAGGGCTTTGGTTTAGCCCAGATCCATCATAACCCTGAAGCAGATTTGACAATAAGTAAAAAATTGTGTATTTGTAGGTTGGGCTAAATTCTGATAAGGAGGTCCGATGAAACCCCGCGAGGTGATGGAAAAGTTAAAAGCGGCGGGGTGGATTGAAGGCCAAGGGCGGGAACACGCCCTGGAAGCCGTAGGCCCGAGTGGCCAAAGGGTTCCCATCTCAAACCATCCGTCAAAGGATATCCCTATCGGAACGCTGAAAAAAATTGAAAGGCTGACCGGGATAAAGCTGCGCTAACCTGTAGGAGCATCCCCCTAAAGCAGGAAAGTATATGAAAAAGTATTATATCGCCGGGATAGTCCCGGAAAAAGCGGAATCAGGCGGGGGGTTCTCGGTGTATTTACCCGACTTACCCAACCTGGCCGCTGGAGGCGAGACAGTTGAGGAGGCCATTGGCAATGCCACGTCCGGTTTGTATGTCGCCCTGCGCGGGTTGACCGAACAGAACAGTTCCATTCCCGAGCCTTCCGCGCTGGAAGAAGTGCGGGGCAAGGTGAAGGAAGAACGCGAGAAGGATGGCTTGCCATATCCCGAAGAAACTATTTATCAGTATATCGCCCCCCCGGTGCTGGATATGACCCCGATGCGCCTGAATGTATCTCTGGCCAAGGCTTTAGTTGACGAGGTCGATGTGATACGAGACCGCCTGGGTATGACCCGCTCCGGTCTCATCGCCACGGCCACGCGGGACTATATCAGCCGCTTGCCGAGGTGATGAATGTGACTAGAAAATCAGATTTACATGGTGGTGTAACCTATATATAATAGCGAAAAAACCTAAGGAGTGTGACGAACATGGCCGGTAGTGCGCCCGCGACCAAAGTGGTTTCCATACTCAATCTCAAAGGCGGCGTGGCCAAGACCACCTTGACTGTGGCCTTGGCCGGCACTTTCGCCATCCAGGGCCAGAGGGTCTTGGTGGTGGATATTGACCCGCAGTGCGACACTTCGATCATGCTGGTGGGGCCTGAAAAATTGGAGGAGTTGCATAAAAAAGGCCGGACCTTGGCGCCGTTTTTTCTTCAGACTAAAGACGCGGATGAATTGGTTGATTGTATAGAGCCCCAGGTGTCGGACCTGAGAGGGGTGCATAATATTTCTCTGTTGGCTTCAGACATGAAGCTGGCTGATATTCAGAATGGTTTGCTGACGCAGGGGCAGACCGTTCCCAGGGCCGCTCTAACCAGGCTGTTGGGGCAGTTGAAAGGAATGTTTGATCTGGTGCTGATCGATTGCCCGCCCAATTTCAGCATTTTGACGCAGAATGCCTTGGCCACTTCCCATTTTTATATCATACCGGCCATACCGGATTATCTTTCTTTGATCTTGGCCGCGACGCGTACTATGGAATATGTGGAGCGGCTTAATATTAGGCGGCCGAAGAACCCGGTAAAATTAGCGGGTATTGTTATTACAAAATTTCAGTCGAATAACAGGATCCACAGGTATCTCACAGAAAAACGGAATAAAGATAATGCGCATTTATGGAAATATATGTTGCGTAATCATATCATTCCGCAGACTGTGGGTTTGACTGAAGCGGCGGAGTATGATTCAGATAAAAGAACTCATGGCGAAAAGTTTCCGGGATTATCGAAAAGTTTCCATGATTTAGCCACGGAGCTCGATCAAAGGTTTACCGGCTGAAGGAGTTTGGTGTTTAAGCCTTGCCGCCCGGAAACGATGTTGAAAAAAAGCTTGAGGTTTACCTGAAAAATATCTCAAGTTAAGCCTCAAGGAAGTCGATAAGGGTTATGAGAGCGGTCAAACGACCGGCCTCAAGGCCCCCGCGCCCTGATAGGCGGGCCGGGGTGGCCGGCCGGGTCGTTTTGTGCTATAATCCCCCTAAATGGAGAAAGGGCGGGCTTGATGAAGATCCTGCAATTTACGCCCCCGCCTATGCCGGAGCGCCCGGGATCGGGCCGACGGCCGGAAGCCGGTGATTTTGACGGACTGTTGAAGCGGTTTCAAGCTTCCGGCTCGGCGGAAGGCCCGGGCGGCCTGATTTCGCTGGAAAACCGGCGGGCCCGGCAACTGCCGCCGGCCGGAGAACTTAAGGAAGTCGGGCGGCTCCTGGGCCGCTTGGACCAGACCATCAGGTCCGCGCCCGCCGAAGTCTTGAGCCGGGTCCACAACCTGGAAGGCTTGCTTTATGTTTATCGAAAGACCGGCGAAGGCTGAGACCTGACTGGAGTAGTATGAGCGCCGATTCCCCGGATCGCATCGCCAATAAGCGTCTCTTGGATTACCGCATAGTGGCGACCTCTGACCAGAACTACGGCCACTTGCGGCAGGAAGCCCAAACCCGTGATCTGGGCCAGAACCAGTCCGCCAACGATCTCAGTCTCCGCCGGGCCGCCGAGATGGAAACCGGCCGGGCCCGCAACATCTACACCGTCGTCTGATCGCCTCTCCCCCGCCTTCGGCCCCCTGGCGGAAAGAACATGAAAACCATCTATTTTGCCGGCCCCGATGTCTTTGATCCGGATTATCCCCGGTTGAAGGCGGAAATCAAAGCCCTTTGCGCGCCCTTGGCCGTCCGGCCCCTTCTGCCCGGAGATCAGGAGTTGCGGGAATTTGAGGGGGGGAAGGCGGGGGAGGCCGAAGCCATTTTCCGGCAAAATCTGGCTCTCATAGACCAGGCCGAGGGCGTCCTGGCCAACTTGAGCCCCTTCCGGGGGGTGATAGAGCCGGATTCCGGCACGGTCTTCGAGTGCGCCTATGCCTACGGCCGGGGCAAATGGGTCATCGGCTATCTGCCTGACCGGCGGGCTGTCTTGACCAAGCTCCGCGAATCAGGCCTGGCGAAAGATGATTCGCGCGACCGGGACGGCCGCCTGATCGAGGATTTCGGCCTGCCCCTGAACCTGATGCTGGTCCGGGCCTTGGCGGCCCTGGCCGGCAGCTTGGAAGAGGCCCTGAAAATGGCTCACCAGTTCAACCCCATTTCTGTCAGCCGCTTCTGAGCATATTGGTCTCCTTGGCTAGCCGCTTTTTGATATAACTGAACCGCCAATGTCCGGTTCCGCGGCACTCCTTGACCTTTGTAGAACATGGCCCCTAAATTATACTGCGCCTGAGGGAACCCCTGGTCAGCCGCTTTCTGAAACCATTGGGCCGCCAAGGCGTGGTTCTGCGGCACTCCTCTACCGAAGTAGTAACTGTTCCCCAGATTATACTGTGCGTCAGGCAACCCCTGTTCAGCCGCTTTTTGATACCATTGGGTCGCCAAAGTATGGTCTCGCGGCACTCCTTCACCGTTGAAGTAACTGTTCCCCAGATTAAACTGCGCTTGAGGGAGACCTTGTTCAGCCGCTTTCTTATACAATTGGACCGCCAAGCCCTGGTTCTGCGGCACGCCCTCACCGTAGAAGTAACTGCACCCTAGATTATGTTGTGCTAGAGGTAAGCCCTGATCGGCCGCTTTCTGATACCATTGGGCCGCCAAAGTCTGGTCCTGCGGCACTCCTAGACCGTTGTTATAAAGATATCCTAAATAATACTGCGAGTCAGCATCTCCTTTATCAGCCGCTTTCTGGAATAAAGACAGGGCTTCCTCATACTTGCCCTGATCAAAAAATATCTCCGCTTGTATGTATAAGTCCTTCGGGTTAGGGTCAGAGGCGAGCAACTCCCCCGCTGTTAGACTGAACATGGCCACTATAAGAAAAAAGCCCAAAAGTCTTTTCATGGAGAATCACCTTAACTTAATTAATACCTGCCTGTTAAGGGCGGAAGGTGCCAAGGATCAGGTTATGACTTCCATGACCCAGTCGGGGATTTTTATGATCTTGTGGCTGGCCCGGTCCACCGCCGCCAGCACGGTGTAGCCTGAAACCCGGGTTTCGTCCGGGTTTTCTTCCTCATAGAGACGGTATTCGATGCGGAAGCTGGCTCTTTTGATGGCCGCGACCCAGCACTCCATGACTATGACTTCGTCGTAGCGGAAGGGGTGATAGAAGTGGGCCCCCACCTCGGTCAGGGGGGTCACCAGGCCCCGGGCTTCCATTTCCGAATAGGGCCGGCCCCGCTGGCGCAGATATTCTTCCCGGGCCCGTTCAAAAAAGCGGAAATAGGTGCCGTGATAAACTATGCCCATGGCATCGGTGTCGGCGTAAAGGACCCGGTGCCGGCTGCGGGCCACAAAGGTGTTTTCAGGTGGTTTCATTTTTCCGGTCCGAAGAAGAGGCGGCCGAGGTCCGCCCCGGGGGAGACCAGGAGCCCGGTGGCGGCCGCGTCGGCTTCGCTGAAGGGCCGGCCGCTGGGTTCAGGAACGGGCGGCCGGCTGTAGAGGAGGAAGGGCACGGGGTCGGCGGAATGGGTCATGAGTTCCAGAGGGGTCGGGTGGTCGCTGGCGGCCAGGAGCCTGAAATCGCCGAAATCCGGCAGGGCTTTTAACAGGGGTCCGGCCACCCGGGCGTCAAAATCGGTAATGGCCCGCATTTTTAAATCCAGGTTCCCCTGGTGGGAGCTTTCATCCGGGGCTTCCAGGTGGATGACGGCCAGGTCCAGGCGGGACAGGGCCGCGAGGGCGGCTTCGACCTTGCCCTGGTAATCGGTGTCCACCCAGCCCGTGGCCCCGGGGATATGCGGGGCCTCAAGCCCGGTCAGGACCCCCAGGCCCTTGACCAGGTCCACGGCCGAGACGGCGGCGCCAGTCAGGCCCCAGCGTTCCTGGAAGGTCCGCAGGGTGGGCCGCCGGCCCTGGCCCCACAGCCACAGGCAGTTGGCCGGGAGCCGGCCGGCCGCCCGGCGCTTGGCGTTGACCGGGTGTTTTTCCAGGATGGGGCGCGAGGCCCGGACCAGGGCGGCCGTCTGGCTGGCGGCCGGGTCGTTTAAAAATGGGGTCAGGTCCCGGTCGCGGTGGTCGTGGGGCGGCCACGAGGGGGCGCGCTCCGGGGCGGGGTCCGGCCAGATCAGGATATGCCGGTAGCTAACTCCGGGGTGGAGGCGCTGGCCGAAGGTCAAAGGCAGTTCTTCGGCCAAGGCGGCCAGCAGTTCCCGGGCTTCCGGGGTGCTGATGTTGTCGGCGGCGTGGTCGCGCATGATCATGGCCCCGCCGGTCTCTTCGACGGTGATTAGGTTGAGGCGGAAGACCAGGTCTCCGGGGCCGAAGTCCAGACCCTGGCTGGCCGCTTCCAAAGGGCCGCGCCCGGTGATTAGTCCCGGGGGATGATAGCCCAGGAGGGAGAGGATGGCCACGTCGGAACTCGGGGCCAGGCCGTCGGGCACGGTTTGGGCCAGGCCCATAAGGCCGCCCCGGGCCATGAAATCCAGGTTGGGGGTGGGGGCGGCGGCCAGGGGGGTCAGGCCTCCCAGAGCCGGACAGGGACGATCGGCCATGCCGTCGCCGATGAGGATGACATATTTCAAAGCCGGGTTTCCACGCGGATGAGCCTGGTCGGGGCCAGCACGGTTTCCAGGCGGTCCGAGTCGGCCAGGGCGGCCTTCAGATCCCGCTCCTGGGCCAGGTGGGTGAGCATGACCAGGGTCACCGCCTCTTGGTCCGGCAGGGGGTTTTTCTGGATGACCTGGGCCAGGCTGATGCCCCGTTCGGCCAGGAGCCTGGCTATGGATGCCAGAACGCCCGGGCGGTCGGCCACGGTGAATCTCAGGTAGTAGGCGGTCCTGGTCTCGCTCATAAGCTTGGGGGGTTCGTCCCGCAGTATGGACCAGCCCAGGGAGGGCACCCGGGAGGTGGAATTGACCCTGTCCGTCCGGGCCAGGTCCATCAGGTCGGCCAGGACGGAACTGGCCGTGGGCATCATGCCGGCCCCGGCTCCGTTCAAGAGCACGTCCCCCACCGCGTGGCCGGAAACCAGCACCGCGTTCAAGGGGCCGCTGATTTCAGCCAAAAGATGGGTCCGGGGCAGCATGGCCGGGTGGAGCCGCACTTCCAGGCGGCCGTCTTCGTCCCGGGCCGAGACGGCCAGGAGCTTGATGACGTAGCCCAGTTCCCGGGCGTATTCGATATCCTCCGGGGTCAGCTCGGTTATGCCTTCCACGTGGAGGCCTTCCAGGGCGGGCAGGGTGCCGTAGGCCAGGGCGGTCAGGAGGATGAGCTTGTGGGCCGCGTCCAGCCCTTCCACATCCAGGGTTGGGTCGGCCTCGGCGTAGCCGGCCGCCTGGGCCTCGGCCAGGGCCGTTTGAAAGGTCAGGCCGTCCCGGGTCATGCGGGTGAGGATGTAGTTGGTGGTGCCGTTGAGAATGCCGAAAATATGGCGGAAGCGATTGGCCGACAGGCCCTCCTTAAGGGTGCGGATGATGGGGATCCCCCCGGCCACGGCCGCTTCAAAGAGGACTTCGACCTTGTGCCGGGCCGCGGCGGCGAATATCTCCCGGCCGTGGTGGGCCAGGAGGGCCTTGTTGGCCGTCACCACGTGCTGGCCGCTTTTAAGGGCTTCCAGCACCAGGGTCCGGGCCGGTTCCAGGCCCCCCAGGAGTTCCACCACCACCCGGATTTTCCGGTTGCCCACTATCTGGCCGGGGTCGGTGGTCAGGAAGTCCGCCGGCGGGTTGTAGGGCCGGTCGGCCCCGGGGCGGCGCACGGCGATTTTGAGCAGGTCCAGGGGCCAGCCCATTTTTTCATTTATGAAGTCGTGGTCCTCCAGGAGCATCTTGGCCACTCCCGAACCCACGTTGCCGCAGCCCAGAAGGCCCACCGTCGTTTTTATTTCGTCCACGTCCCGTCCTTTCCGTATGCAAACTAAAAGGAATCAAGCACAACCTTGTCCTCCGGGCTTCCCTCACGGCCCTGGAAATGGACATTGACCCGTCCGTTTAAGGGGGTCTCGACCTTGAACGGGGCGTAGTCGGCGTGGATCGGCATTTCCCGGTGTCCCCGGTCCACCAGCACGGCCAGTTCAATGCGGGCCGGCCGACCGAAATCGGCCAGGGCCTCCAGGGCCGCGCGGATGGTGCGGCCGGTGAACAGCACGTCGTCCACCAGCACCACCCGGCGGTCGTCGAGGCTGAAGCTTATTTCCGTGGGGCCGACTTTAGGCAGGGCTCGGGCCCTGGTCCAGTCGTCGCGGTAGAGGTTTATGTCCAGGGTGCCCCGGGCGGGCGGGTGCCCCAGCTTGAGGCTGATGAGTTCCGCCAGGCGGTCGCTCAGCATCAGGCCGCCCCGGCGGATGCCCAGGAGCACCGGTTCTTGGGGCCAGGCGGCCAGGATGTCGGCGGCCAGGGCGGCCAGGGCCTTGGCCATTTCTTCTTTTCCATAAAGTAAGCGGCTCATAAAATTATCTCCTTGGCCCTTTTTGTTCATGGCCCCAGGCGAAGATGGCGCCGTTGGGCACATCGGTGAAAATCTTGGTTCCGTAGGCCAGGGCCTGGCGCTCGACGGTCATTTCCGGCCAGGGGCCGAATTCCGCCCCGGCGTTTTTTAAAAAAGCCAGGGCCGTGGGCGTGACGGTCTCCCCGGAGCCGGCCAGGGAGGTCACGGCCACCCCGGGCAGCATTTTCAGGACCGCCGGGGCCGGGGAGGGCAAGAGCCCGTGGCGGCATTGGATGGCCCCGTCGCGGAGGGGCAGGGGGCCGCAGATGAAACGGCCGGGGGCCAGGCGGTCCAGGAGCAGGGCGGCCAGGCCGATGTCCAGGAGGCTGTCCAGGGCTCCGACTTCATGAAAATGGATATCTTCGGGCCGGCGGCCGTGGACCGCGCCTTCGGCTTCCGCCAGCAGCCTGAAGGTCCGGACGGCCAGGCCCTTGGCTGTCTCGCTTAAGGCCGTCGCGGCCAGGAAGGCCTCAATGTCTTTGAGGTTCCGATGCTCGTGTTCCTCGGGCAGTTCGACTTTCAAGCTCAGGCCGGTTATCTCGCCCACCATTTTTTCCACCAGGGCCACCGGGCCGGCCAGATGGCCGAGGTTCAGGATGGTCAAGAGATCGGCCAATTCCTCCGGGGCGGTCCCGGTCAGGCCCAGGAGCCCGGCCGCCAGCATATCGCCGGCCAGACCGCTCTGGGGCCGGATGACCAGGATGGACCCCGCCGGGTTATGACGGTCTTGAGCGCGGGTCATGGATTTCCGTTCGTTGCTTAATTAAGGTCAGAGGATTATAATGGAATTTTACGTTCCGGGCAATTGATTTGAAAGCAAGGAGAATAATAATGGCGGTGAAGGGTTTCCGGGCCGCGGCCGTGGCCGCGAACATGAGGTATAAGGACCGCCTGGACCTGGGCCTGATTGTGGCGGAAGGCCCGGCGGCCTGGGCCGGGGTCTTCACCCGCAATATCTGCCTGGCCGCTCCGGTGATCTGGTCAATGGAGCGGGCGGCCCGGGGCCGGGGGCGGGCCTTTCTGGTCAACGCCGGCCAGGCCAATGCCCAGACCGGCCGGCCGGGCGAGGCCGATTGTCGCCGTTCGGCCGAGGCTCTGGGTTCTCTTTTGGGCCTGGGGCCGGAAGAGGTGCTTTTGGCCTCCACCGGGATCATCGGCCAGCCTGTGAATATGGAGGCCCTGACGGCCGCCCTGCCCGCCCTGGCGGCCGGGCTGGACCCGGAAGGCCTGGCGGATTTCGCCCGGGCCATTCTGACCACCGACACCCGGGCCAAGACCGCCGCCGGGGAGTTTGAACTGAACGGCCGGCCTGTCGCCGTGTGGGGCTGCGCCAAGGGTTCGGGCATGATGGCCCCCGATATGGCCACCATGCTGGGCTTTCTGCTCACCGACGCCGAGATCGAGCCCGGGCTTCTGAAAGAAGTGCTGGCCGAGGGGGCGGAATTGAGCTTCAACCGGGTCACGGTCGATGGCGACACTTCCACCAACGACTGTCTATTGGCCATGGCCTCCGGAGCGGCCGGGGCCGGGCCGGTGACCGGGGGGGCGGCCCTGGAGGGGTTCCGGGCCGCGGCTTTCGGGGTCATGCGTTCCCTGGCCCGCCAGATCGCCCAGGACGGCGAAGGGGCCACCCGCCTGGTGACCATCAGGGTGCGGGGGGCGGCCACGGCGGCCGAGGCCCGGCTGGCCGCCCGCACCGTGGCCGAATCCCCCCTGGTCAAGACGGCCTTCTTCGGCGGCGACGCCAACTGGGGCCGGCTCTGCATGGCCCTGGGCCGCAGCGGGGCCCGCTTCGACCCCTACGCCGTGGATATCGACCTAGACGAAGTGCCCTGGATCAGGGACGGGGTGGATAACGGCCAGGAGGCCGCGGCCTCGGCGGTGATGAAGAAGGCTGAATACGTGGTGGTCATTGACCTTAAGGCCGGGCCCGGTGAATACGAAGCCCTGACCTGCGATCTGTCCCCGGAATACGTGGCTATCAACGGCTCCTATAGGTCGTGATTTCGGTTGCGCTTCAGATTTATGCCTTGATTTTGCTTGGCTAAAAGGAATATAATTGGCTGAATTTTTTTGACAGTTTAAAAATAATCAGGTTAAGCGAATGGTCAGAGGCCCGAACATGATTCAGACGCTTTTTTGTCGTTCTAAGGCTTATGGCATGATAGTTGCTCTCTCTCTCTCTCTCTCTCTCTCTCTCTCTCTCTTTACCTTATTTAAAACAATTCAAAAATTCGGCCTCCCCGGCGGCGGATCAGCATGACTGCCGGTGAGCATATCCCGGCTGGCGGCGCCCACTACCGGCCGGACATTGACGGCCTGCGGGCGGTGGCCGTTCTGGCGGTGATCGGTTTTCACTCTCACTGGATAAGGGGCGGCTTTGTAGGGGTGGATATATTTTTCGTCATTTCCGGGTTTCTCATTACCAATATAATACTCAATGACCTGGACCGAGATAGGTTCAGTTTCCGGGATTTTTACGCCCGCCGCATCCGGCGTATTTTCCCGGCTCTACTTCTGGTGCTCGCGGCCGTTTTGGCCTTTGGCTGGCGGGCTTTGTTCAGTTTTGAATTAGAGGCCTTGGGCAAACATATCTTTGGCGGCGCCGCTTTCACGGCCAATATTTTTTATTGGCGGGAAAGTGGGTATTTCGACTCCGCCGCTGTCACCAAGCCATTGTTACACCTTTGGAGCCTGGGGGTAGAAGAGCAGTTTTATTTGTTGTTTCCCGGCCTTCTTTATCTGTCGAAGAAGCTTAAACTGAGAGCCGCCCCTGTAATTATCACCCTTTTTGCGTGTTCTTTTTTTTATAACATCGTGCTTTACAAGCAGCGCGAAGCGGCAGCGGATTTTTATTCACCGCTGGCCCGCTTTTGGGAACTTATGATCGGGGCGGCCCTGGCCGCTACCGGGCGGAACGGCGCGGAGTTTTGGGTCAAGCTGAGAAATAAGACCAATCAAGTGCTGGCGGCCATAGTTAAAAAGCCATTTATCAGTGACGGACGCATAATCTCCGCCGTTGCATCGACGCTTGGCTTCATCTTGATAACCATTGCCATATTTACTTTTCGGGAGAAGTCGGCTTACCCCGGCCATTGGGCCTTGACCCCGACGCTGGGAGCGGCCTTGGTCATCTTGGCCGGTCCGCAAGGCTGGTTCAATCGCCGGCTGCTTTCTGCCAAATGGCTTGTAGCCATCGGCTTGATCAGCTACCCGCTGTATTTATGGCATTGGCCCTTTATCTCGTTTTTATATATAATACATGGCGTTACGCCGAACAGGGTGGAAAGGTTCATCGTTTTGGCGGTTTCGTTGCTTCTGGCGGCCTTGACGTATAAATTGGTGGAGCGGCCCTTGCGTTTCGGTCTGAAAGCCAGGCGGCTCAAAACCAACCTGTTGATGGCCTCAATGATAATCATGGCTGGTTTGGGCCTGTATGTCAAAAATGGCCACGGTTTTCCTGAACGTCCCCATATTCTTATCTACAATGAGCGATTGGCGGAGGCTGAACTATATAAGCTTGCACCGCGAAGAAATAAAGAATGCCTTACCTATGCTCCTGCTATGTCGGATAATTATTGTAATTTTACAGATGCGGGATCGCATTTAACAGTGGCGATCATCGGCGACAGTCATGCCTTGTCGGCTAATCCCGGTTTGGCCAAACTGAATTCGACCCTTGGGTACAATACAATTCTTCTTGGAGAGAACGCTTTACTACCGTTTCTGGGCGTGGAACGAGCCATCAATGCCGAGCGGGAAAATATGTTAATAAACAGCATAATCGATTTTGTTAACGCCAAAGGTGATATACGTAAAATCTTTATCATCGCCTTTGGTAGTGGCTACTATACTGGGCGCTATGTCAGCGGTAAACAGATTGATGAAAAACTTTTAGTATCCCGAACGAACTTTGAAGAGTCACTGAATAAGACAGTCGAAAAATTGGCGGAAGCAGGCAAAGAAGTATTTGTGGTTATGGAACTTCCCATGGTCAAGGCTCATTTGCCCAGTCATGTGCCCAGGCCTTTTCGCCGGGTTGATCCTTTGCCTAGTCTTAATAAATCTGAAGTTGTTGAGCGACAGAGTGATTATAAGCGAATACTGGATAATCTGGAAAAGGCCACCATCATAGATCCCACGGATGCGTTTTGCCCGGAAGAGGAATGTCTGGCTTTTTCCCCGACCGGCCTTCCTCTTTATATTGACGATCATCATCTTAATGTGTTGGGCAGTGATTTTCTGGCGGAGCGGGTGTTTAAAAAATACCTGGCTCCGGCTGAACATTAGCCGTCCGGGCCGCACAGTTCCCAAAGAAACAGGCCGGCCAGAAAGCCCAAGGCCTCGAAGGCCATGAAGGCCGTGGCGCTTTTGTCAAAGAGCAGGCGGTAGTTGGCCGGGAATTCCTCGTCGGCCTCGTGGTAAATAAGTTTCAGGGGCACCTTGGGGAAGGGGTGGAAGAGCCAGGCCCGGCCGCCGGAGATGTCCCGGCCGATATCCCGCCCGCCCAGGCGGGCGACCGCCGCGATCAGGGCTTCCGGGTCGCGGTCGAAGCGCCGGGCCATATCCCGGTCGAAGCGGTGCCGGCCAAAGGGCTGTCCCGCCCCCGGATGTCCCGGGGCCG
>Ga0082212_10006434_pt1 | contig 15798 bp, 10 predicted proteins | sample TergutNt197P3_FD_71548 | JGI IMG/M metagenome (GOLD analysis project Ga0082212, IMG submission 71548) | Neocapritermes taracua P3 segment gut microbial communities from Petit-Saut dam, French Guiana - Nt197 P3 | ecosystem: Host-associated > Arthropoda: Insects > Digestive system > Gut ...
TCCCTATCGTCGTTATGCTTAAAATCAGCAAAAACTGCTTTGCGAGAGCGGCTGTCTCCGGGGAAACGTCGTAAAGCCCCAGAGCCGCCTCCCGCGTAAAGAAAATCAAAGCCCCGGTCAGCACTCCTATCGCAATGAAAATCATCTGCAGCGTCCTTGTGTAAGGTCTGACCTTCTCAAACTGGCCGGCGCCGACGACCTTACCTATCGTGACGCTTGCCGCGTTCGTGGTGCTCATGCCAAACGACGCAAGCAGCATGAAAACAACAGACGCTATCGCGTTAGCGGCGATGACTGTTTGCGTAAGATGACCCAGGATAGCCGTCTGCACGAACTGCGCAACTCCCCACTGCGCGCCCGCGATGCACACGGGCAGGCTGACGCTCACGAAGTCGCGGATGTACGAAAAATCCGTGCGGAGCAGGTCGATAGGCTTGATACGGAGTTTCTTGTCGCGGAAGAAAATGTAAGAAAGTACGATTACCAGCTCGACTGAGCGGCTTGTGACGGTCGCCAGCGCCGCGCCTTTTATACCGAGCTGGGGGAAGCCAAAGTTGCCGTATATAAGGCAGTAGTTCAGGCAGATGTTTATCACGAGCGTCGAACACGCCGTCACAGTTCCGATAAACGCTGTCTGCACGCTCTGCATGCTGGACACTAGCGCAATGGATATGGTGAACAGCAGATAAGTGTACCGCATGATCGAAAGGTATTTCATCCCCTCGTCGATGACGGCGGGATCATTTGTGAGCAGCGAAACGATGCCGCGCGGCGCAATGCTCACAGCGGCGAAAAACACCAGGCCTATCGCGAGAGACAGCTTGACGCCTATCGCCATTACCTTCTTTATGGGTTCTGTTTCGCCCTTGCCCCAGTACTGCGCCCCAAGCACTACTACGCCCGAGCCGACGCCGCCCGCTATCATCTGCAGCAGGAAATGCACCTGGTTGACCAGCGCCGCGCCCGAAAGCGACGTCTCGGAGTAGTTCCCCAGCATGAGGTTATCAGCCAGGTTAACGCCAATCGTGATGATTCCCTGCAGCGTGATAACAAGCAGAAAGGGGAAAAACGTCCTGTACATATCCCTGTCGCGCGTAAAAAACTTATCGCCTTTTTCAAGAATTGACTTATCCACTACCGCTCCCTCGTCCACTAACCCCTAACCCCTGAGCCCTGACCCCTAGCCCCTGATATACGTCACCTTACTTAAATCGAGCTCATGCGGGTCTTTGCCGCTCTTTGGGGTTCCTACGAGGACGGAGATCGCGAAGCTGTAGCCTTCGGGGAATTTCAGCAGCTTTTTGAACTCATCGCCGCGCGGGCCGCCGAACGGAACGCCCGCCAGCCCGACGATAACGCTGCCGAGGCCGAGCGAGTGCGCCGCCAGAGTGATATTCTGGCTGACGATGCCGCAGTCATTTGCCGCGTAAGGCGAGCCGTCTTTTGCAATAAGCACCATGCAGGGGGCGTTGTAGAACAGGTTCCCGCCCTCTTCTTTGAGGCGGCTGCCGTAACCCAGCGGGTCGTCGCCCGTGGTGAGAATGCGCACGCCCTCTTTGTCCAAGTCGTTAATGAGCGCTTTGTCGGTGACGACAATAACGTGCCACGGCATAGCGTTCCTTGCGCTGGGCGCCGCAAGCGCTGCTTCCGCGATCGCTTTGACCTGCTCGTCAGTGAGCGGCGTATCCGCAAAATCGCGGCACGAATATCTCTCCGCAATTGTTTTCAACACTTCGTTCATTTTAATATCCTTCTTTCTTTAATTTTTCCATGCAAAAACCTGCATCAGCAGACGTCCTTTTCATCTTCTATTGTGCCACAGAAATCTCCGGCTTCATGGAAAAGATCGCCGGAGAGCTCGAAAGCGTCAGTGAAAATTACATATCAAACACGAAGTAGTTACATGGACTCTCTATGAAATACAGTAACTATACCGCGTGCGCAAGCGGGCGTTCGACCTCCTCGAATACGCTGTATATATCCTGATAAGAAATCTGATCAACAGACACGCCGCCGCCTTTTTTGAATATTCCCGCAATATAGGCGACATTTGGCTCTAATACTTCGTCTATAAGAGCGATTTCCCCGGTTATCAGTTTGACTTTATCTCCTTCGTGAATCATAGCTTCTTCATAGCGGGGTAGTGCATCCATATTATCCACGTCAGTTGCCTCTTGTCAATGGCTTGAAGTTTATCATTCAAATGATACCACAATAATGATAAAAACACAAAGAATTGTATTGTGCAGCGGAACGCAGGGGCAGAAGTCGCGTCCCATGCGCCGCGTCATTGCGAGCAGCTGCAGGCAGCGCGGCCACAGTAAACAGCTCTTTTTCGGGCTGTGCCAGTGTTAACACACTGGTTGCGCATGAAGATAACGCGGTGTTGGGGCAGACTCCCTGCGCCGCTATTTTTGCTCTCAGTGATGGCGCGCCGGAGGGCTGTAATACGTACTCCCGGTGGATATATATCTGGAAAACACCATGGTTTTGGTGTACTATAGGTCTAATCAAGTCAAAAACAAATCATTTCAGGAGGGATTTTCGAGATGAAAGTCAACAAAATTGTAGCAGTATTGCTGTCGGTGGTTATTCTTGCGGGAATGTTTACCATACTGCCCGCAACGACTTAGGAAGGGGGTGGCGCGAAGCGACGGGGGTTGTAGAAGGCGCGACAGGTAGCATTGACTGGCGTAACAGTATTCTCCGCAGAGAAAATTTGTATCTGGGGGTTAGGAGAGTTTTAATGGAAAACATAAAAGGCGCAATATTTGACGTTGACGGGACGCTGCTCGATTCCATGCCGATATGGGACAGCGTCGCTGCTGATTACCTTGTAAGCAGGGGGAAAACGCCCAGCCCGGACCTGAACGAGCAACTGCGTAAAATCGGCGGGCACCAGATGCCGGAGTATTTTCGCGCTGAATATGGTATTACGGAAACGTCGGAGCAAATACATGACGCAATGGGGGAGCTGCTCGAAAACTTCTATTTTAACGTAGCGCCCCTCAAAGAAGGCGTCCTCGGCGTTCTGCAGGCATTGCAGGATAAAGGCATCAAGATGTGCGCCGCAACAGCGACCGACAGATATCTGATAGAACCCGCGCTCACAAGAGTCGGCATTATCGGCTTCTTCGGCAGGATATTCACATGCGGCGAGGAAATGACAAGCAAAAGCAACCCCGACATATTCCTTAAGGCTGCAGATTTCCTCGGAACGCAAATCAGCGAGACGCTCGTGTTCGAGGATGCGCTGTACGCGATAAGAACAGCAAGTGAAGCCGGCTTCCCGATAGTAGCCGTCTACGACCTCTCGGCCGCAAACCACCAGCAGGACATCCTGGAACTCTGCGACCGCTACTACAAATCCCTCGCCGACTTCCACGAATTCGCAGTGTAAACGTCGTCCACTATTCGGCTGCGTAAAAAAGTACCGGGGCTTTTCCTCCCGGTACTTTTCTGTCTAACCCCTAGCCGCTCCTTCGCAGCCCTCGTCCTCACTATCTCCTAGTTCCTAACTCCTAGTTCCTACGCGCCACTGGCGCGTCACCCCTGACCCCTGACCAGGGCGCGCTAGAACATCAACTCGATTGGGAGGCGGGTGATGTCGGCGGCTTTTATGCCGAAGACTTCTTCACTGTATTTGTCGATCTCTTCCGTAAGCGCCATGTACGTGCCCTCGAAAACGGAGCCGGGGCCGCCTTGGGTTATGCAGGGGATGAAATACTTGCTGCCGCAGCCTTCGCAGGCCTTGCGCGCGGCTTTTTTAACGTCATCCTGCGTCCAGCCGGTGAAGTCGACGGACTTGTTGTCTATTCCGCCCATGAACGTGATCTTACCGCCGTATTTCTTGACGAGCTCAGGCAGATTGTTCGACTCCATGCAGCCCTGCCAAATGTCTATCCCCATCTCGATCATATACGGAACAAGCGTCGCCGCGTAGCTGTCGGCATGGTGGATGATCAACTCTACGCCATGGTCGTGGTAGTAACCGTAAATCTTCTTGTATGGCTCCAGGAAGAAGTCGGCGAACATATCAGGGCTCATGAACGTGCTCTTTTCGCTGCCCCAGTCGTCATGGTGGAACATAGCGTCCGGCTTAAGATGTTTGCATATGCCCTCCGCGAGCTCCAGTTCGAACTCCGTCAGGTAGTCGATCAGGTCGTGCATCTCGTCGGGGTCTGTCATGTAATACGTGAGCGCGTTCGATATCTCGCACAGGTGATGTGTCTGCTCAAAGAGGCCGGGCGCGATGAACGGAGCCTTATAAGCCTGCGTGCCGTCTACCGCGTCATACTGGGCCTTGAACATACCCCATTCCTCGTCCGTGAACTTGAGCGGCGGAGCTTTTACATAGTCCTTCCAGTGCTCGATGTCTTTGACGACGATTTTGTCCGCAGTGTGTACGGGGAACCCGCCGGGAACGTTGTCGGGGAATGAGTTCGTCACACCCCATGCGTTGACTACGTTGAGCTGCCCCTTCGACACGCTGCCCGCATGCATCATATAAGGGTGGAACAGCAGTTTGATGGCCTCATACTGGTTTACGAACCTCTCCGGTTTTCCGCCTCTTATCGCTTCTTGCATGTTTTGCTTCGCTGTTAGCATAACTGATCCTCCTTATTTATGGTTAGGCGTGCTTTTGACACCCTAACTATTTATTGATCACCAAAAAACAAATTATGGTTATTTACTATAGTTCTCCCGCGAGCAGATGTAGAGTTCCTCTCTGTAGGCGGGGGTGATGAACCTTGCGCCGAAACCGTTCAGGTAAGACGGCTTTTCCGGGCGGCAAAACTTATCCGCGTATTCCCTCGCCTTGGCGCGCTGCTCTTTTTCGGTGAGCTTCTCTGCGTCGAACTCGTCGGGGATGACGCCGATCATTATTTTATCGCCGTATAGCTCGTATATCTTCTGCGTGTCGTTCATGTTCTGCCCGCTCCATGAATCCCAGCCCGCGTCGATCATGTTCGGTATCTGCTTGAGGAGCTGGCCGCAGCTATGGAACTCGCAGAACTTACCCTTGGAATGCAGATGGTCGGTGACCCTTCTCATATAGGGAACGATCATTTCAGCTGCGACTTTGGGGGAGAAGAACGTCTCTTTCTGCGAACCCCAGTCGTCATGGATGAAGAAACCGTCGATTTTCGGGAAGTATTTTATGAAGCTGTCGAATATTTTAATGTAAAGATCCGACAGTTTGTCAAACAGGTCCTTTACGGCGTCTGTCTGGTCTTCGTCGACCATTGCCACGATCGCGCCCTCGAAATCCATGAACGAAATAAGGCGCTCGTACCATCCGTTTTGGAACCAGCATGCGTTGTAGCTCTCAGTAGCGAGATAAGCGTCGTTATTCTGCTTCGCTGTGTTTTCCCAGTCCCATTTGTCGATATCGGGCCAGACCAGCTTGTCGCGCCACTCGTTCGCGTCCTCAAGGAACGGCTTGCCGGGGCGTACCATTGAGCCGCCGACCTGGGCGATGTACTCCCACTCGATGCCGAACATATCCTTGCCGCCGCCTTCGGACGCAGCGTCAAACGCGCGCTCTTCCGGCGCGAACGCGCGGGCTACATTATCAGGCAGGAGCCTGGGCGCAAAGATTTTGCTCTCGACGCCTGCGATCTGCCAGACGGGCTTGCGGCTCATCATAGCGGCGAAACCTTCCTTGGGCGTCACGGGGTAGCTGTAGATTTTCACACCGTTGGGCATCATAGGGCTGGGCGGTATCTCGCGCGCCACTTCCAATTCTTTCCTGTCAAATTTAGGTATCATATTTGTTCCTCCATAGTTTTATTCTTTCTGTAAAGTATATCAAGACAACCAACCAGTTTCAAGAGCGAAAAAGTAAAGAACTAAAAAGTAAAGAAAACAGGGAGCACACTCTTTGCGCTCCCTGATCAGCGGTTGCTGAGCTTATGTGTTTTTCAGATTGCATGTAAAAGTGAACGTCGAGCCCTTGCCAATCTCGGATTCGACCCAAATCTCGCCGTCCATCAACTCGACGATATGCTCCGCCAGCGAAAGCCCCAGCCCCGTGCCGCCCTCTTTTCTGGAAAGCCCCCCGTCCACCTGCTCGAATATGCTGAAAACCTTCTGCTGCTCTTCCTTCGAAATACCGATCCCGTTGTCGGTAACTGTGACCTGAAGCGTCGTGTAGCCGCTCTTCTCACCGAGCATGCGGGCGGTGCATGTGATGCTGCCCTGGGCGGGCGTGAACTTGTTTGCGTTGGCGAGCAGATGTGAGATGACCTGGGAAAGACGCTTCTCATCACCTACCAGCGACTCAGGTATCATGTGGTCAAGGTCAAAAACCAGCGATTGCTGCTTTGCCTCGACAGCAGGCCGGATATCTTCGATGACACTCCTGAACATATCGGGGAACGAGAACTCGGACTCAACAAGCTTGAATGTTCCGCCTTTCCCTTCGGTTATATCCAGCAAATCATTTATCAGCTTGAGCATATGCCTGGAAGCCTTTTCAATTTCACCGTGCGCTTCTTTAGAACTGTCCGGTATGCCAAGCATTTTCATGATCTGCGTCATACCCGTGATGGCGTTCATCGGCGTCAGCATTTCGTGGCTCATCCGCGAGAGGAACTCGTCTTTGGCGAGGTTGGCGTCCCTGGCTTCCAGAAGGGCGATTTTAAGCTCCTCTGTCATTTGCTTATTATGCTCATGCGTCTGGATGAGGTCGGTAATATCAATTGCATGCTGGAGATGGACTGTGTTACCGTCCGGCCACTGGATGTACCGGTCTGTCTTTCTATGGATGCGCTCCGTGAATGAATCTACATGCTCCCACACGATGATGCTGTCAGGTTCTTTGTCAAGTTTGAAGCACGGGCAGAAATCACATTTCTTATCCATGTCTTTCTGAAGAATTTTATAGCAGATCTGCCCGGTCACGTCGCTGTCTATCCCATAGTGCTGTCGCATGCTGTTGTTCATGAACAGTATCTCGCCTGTTTTCGGCTCGGTCACATAGATTATCGCGTCCAGGCCGTCCAGCACCTTCTTCATCGTGTTGAGCGCTTCCGTCCTTTCCGCCTCGACTCTTTTCATCTCGGTGACGTCCAGCGCTATGGACGCAAACGAATCCTTTTCCACCATGAATGACGTTCCCGCGAACACCCTTGATTCGCCGTCCTTCGTCCTCCAGTTGGCCTCGTAGTTGCTTATGCCGTTTTCACGGAGGTCACTTGCCATTTTTTCAGAGAGATACTTTCTCGTATCTGCGTCAAAAAGGGAACCGAGATAGTCTTTTTGGAGCTCGTCTTGCGTAAACCCCGAGATGCGCGTTGCGGCAGGGTTCACATACAGGCATTCTCCGCCGAACTTTATATACGAAGTGAAGTTCGGGGAGTTATGCACTATGCTCGACATGATCATCAACTGGTTCTGCGTTTGCTTTCTTTCGTTAATATCCATAACAGCGCCGGCAACCCTGAAGGGGATGCCCTCGCTGTCTCTGAGCGTAGTTCCGAATCCGTGGAACCACCGATGTTCGCCGCTTTTATGTTGGAGACGGTATTCTAAGTTGTACGGGGTTTTTCCGCTGTGGTCGTTAAAATGATTTGCGAACGCCGCAAATGCCATATCTCTGTCGTCAGGATGAAACCTGTCGGCTAATGCAGTGATCGTGTTCGGGAAATCACTTTCGTCTGTAAAGCCAAGCAGAGCCCGCAGTTCCTGTGACCATGTTACCTGGTTGCGGGGGCTGACAGGGTCGTCTACCACAACATTCATATCCCAAAGCGCGATGCCGAGGGCGTCGTTCGCGAGTTTGTACTTCATCATGCTGTATTCACTGGTATTGTTTTCCGCTGCCTTGTCTTTGCGCTGTGTGAAAAATTTAAACATGATTCAACCCTCTAACACTGAATGGTTGCGACTCGTACACGGCACTAGTATTTTCCGAAATCTCCTGTGTCATAATTTATTGCTTCAATTTCTGAACCCGGTGATACGGTGTCGCTGTCGTGCCTTACAGTTCTTGCAGGCTGCAGTCCCAGCCGCGCGCCGCTCCCCGACCTTAGCTTGAACTGCGAGATCAGTTGCTGCAGCATTGCGGACTGCCCGCTCATCTGCACTGATGCGGCTGCTTCTTCTTCGGACGTCGCGCTGTTCTGCTGCACGACCTGGGCCACCTGGTCTATGCCGATGTTTATCTGGTTTATGCCAAGCGACTGTTCCTCCGACGCCTGAGCGATCTCTTTGATAAAACCGCTGCTTTCGTTTATGCCTGCTACTATGTCCGCGAGGCTTGACGCTGTTTCCCCGGCAATGCGTGCCCCAAGCTCGGCTTTTTCTATTGAGTTTTCAATCAGCGAGCCGGTCTCTTTCGCCGCTTCCGCGCTCTTGGACGCGAGACTGCGCACTTCTTCGGCGACCACTGCGAAACCCTTGCCGTGCTGCCCGGCGCGCGCGGCTTCAACAGCCGCGTTCAATGCAAGAATGTTCGTCTGGAACGCTATATCGTCTATGACCTTGATGACCTTGTTGATGTTCTGGCTTGCCTGGTTTATACCTTGGACCGCGTCCATCATCTCGTTCATCTGGTGGCTGCCTCTTTCGGCGTTTGTGATGATGGACTCCTCCAGCTTGACGGTCCTATCGGCGATCTCAGCGTTAGTCCTTGTTTTCCGTGCAATCTCCGCGATGGAGCTGGAGAGCTCTTGGATCGAGGCGGCCTGCTCCGTTGAGCCTTGGGCGAGAGACTGCGCGCCGTCGGCGATTTGCTTGGAGCCGGCGGACACATGGTTGGTGACCGCATGTACCTCGCTGAACATATGGTTGAGGTTCTCCAGCATCTTGACCATGGCGTAGCCCATGGTATCCTTATCGCCCCGCGGCTTGACTTCGGCGGTCAAATCGCCGTCCGCAAGCATTTCCGCGACCGCCACCTGCTGCTTCGTCGTGGTGACCAAATGCTTGAACGACCCCGCAAGCCTGCCTATCTGGTCGTCGACGCTGTAATCAGGGTCTACATCCAAATTCCCCTTCGACAGCTCTTCCGCGATGTCCGTCATTGTATGCAATGGCTTTATAATGCTGCTTGTAATAAACAGCGCCAGAAACACACTTGCTACCACAACAACGGCAATCAGAATAACAGTGATAGTATTGGCGGTATCTTCTATATCTGAGATACTCGCGATCTCGATCTTGATAAGTTCGTCATACCTGCCCATTATTCCTGTAAGCTCGACGATCACCTCGCCGAATTTAGGTAGAATGACGTCCGTCAGTTCGTGGATCGCGCTATCTGTGTCGCCGTTTTTCATCAGTAAGATGATTTTTTCTGCATTTTGGTGAATAAAGTCATGCGGAGATTTCACTCTTTCAAGCCGGCTGAGTATTTCGCTGTCTGACACGTTTCTTGCCGCGTCGCTGTGCATCCATGCGCCCAGCATACACGTGGACGGGTCAAGCGCGCCGGTGAACTCCTTGCCGGTGAGAATCGACTCCGTCAAGTTGTTCCTCCACGTATAGTGGGCCGACAAAATATTGGTGAAGTTGCTAACTTCACCCTGAAAATCCAGCAACTCTTCTGAAGCGGTAGCAACACTGTTTGCAAGCACCAGAGAGGTAATACCGATTATCAGGCCAAGCAGCGCGGTGAATAGAAAACCTGCCAGGATTTTTGTGCGAATTTTCATTTGTGACCATCTCCTAAATCCAATTTGCATAGCAAGGGGCCTGTCTGCAGCATAAAAAACTCTTGTACCGAACTTACCTCCGGGTGATTTCTCAAACGCCAGCATATCACACTTATGTGAATTTATCAACGCAAATGTGTTGAATTTGCATACATTTTACACATTGTATACTTAAGTAACCACTGATTAAATCCCACCATCATCTTCACATCGTCTCTTTCCGCCCAGTCTTGCGTCTTTTTCGGTTAAATACTCCAAGTATTCGCCCTCAAAATCCACAAGACTGGACGAAAATATCCAATGCAAATCTGACGGCGCGATTTAATCAGTGTTCACTTAAAATCGGAGGTAATCGAATCATTCATATACTAAACTGTTGTGCATGACTCATGTCAAGAAGTTATTTTTTGAATGCAATTTGAACGCCGGCTCCGGTCTGCTGTATAGAATCTGCAAAAAAAAGCCGCTTTATAAGCGGCTTTCTAAAATATCGGCTATGCGGGCTGAGGCATATCCGTCGCCATAAGGGTTTGACGCGCTGCTCATCTTATCGTATAGCGCGCTGTCTGTCAGCAGCGACTTGAACCCTTCATAGACAGCTTCCTCGCTCGTACCCACAAGCTTTAGAGTGCCGGCGTCAATGCCTTCCGGGCGCTCTGTAGTATCGCGAAGAACAAGCACAGGCTTCCCAAGCGACGGCGCCTCTTCCTGGATACCGCCGCTGTCCGTCAAAATAAGATAAGACTGTGCCAGGAAATTGTGGAACGACAGGACGTCAAGCGGCGGGATGAGCCGTATGCGCTTGTGGTGACCGAACTCGCTTTCCGCGACCCGCCGGACCCGCGGGTTCATATGCACCGGGTAGAGCACCTTGATGTCCGGGAACTCCTCGACGACCCTCCGGATGGCCTTGAACGCCCTGCGCATCGGCTCCCCAAGGTTTTCCCGTCTGTGCGCAGTCAGCATCACCAGCCGTGAGCCATCCGCCCATTTAAGGTCGTTATGCTTATAGTCTTTCTGCACGGTCGTTCTCAACGCGTCGATCCCCGTATTGCCCGTGACAAACACTGCGCCGGGGTCTTTGCCGGAGCGCAGGAGGTTTTCCCTCGACGTTTCGGTGGGGGCGAAGCAAAAGTCTGAAACGATATCCACGGATTGCCTGTTGAACTCTTCCGGGTATGGAGCCTGGATGTCATACGTGCGCAGCCCGGCCTCTACATGGCCAACAGGGATATTCAGGTAGAAACAAGCCAGTGCCGCCGCGAATGTCGTGGTCGTGTCGCCATGCACGAGCGCGATGTCCGGCTTTTCGGCAGAAAGGATTTTTTTCATCCCTAGGAGGACTTTTGAAGTTATATCGAATAAAGTTTGCTCGGAAGCCATTATTGACAGGTCGTGGTCCGGAGCGACGCCGAACGCGTCAAGCACCGAGTCGAGCATCTCGCGGTGCTGCCCCGTGACGGTGACTATCGTTTCAAAGCCTTCACGCTGCCTGAGCTCCAGCACGAGCGGGCACATCTTCACTGCCTCCGGCCTTGTGCCGAAAACCAACATAATTTTTTTCATATGTTAAATGTTCCAACTCTCAACATAAACCTTCTGCTCGGCTGTCAGGGTATCAATCGTCAGCCCGCAGGAGGCCAGCTTTTTATGCGCTACGCCAAGGTCTATCTCTTCCGGAACCGGAATCACGCCGGGAGAAAGCTTCTTGCGGTTCTTAACGAGGTACTGCGCGGACAGTGACTGGATGGCGAAGCTCATGTCCATTATCTCGACGGGGTGGCCGTCTCCCGCAGCGATGTTTACGAGCCGCCCCTCCGCCAGTACGAAGAGCATCCTCCCGTTATCAAGCTTATATCCCATTATATTTGGTTTTTGCTCATGCTTTTCCGCATTCGCGTCGAGCCAGCCCACGTCGACCTCGACGTTGAAGTGACCGGAATTGCACAAGATCGCGCCGTCTTTCATTTTGTCGAAGTGCCGGCTTGTGATTATATCTTTGCAGCCGGTGGAGGTTATGAACAGGTCGCCGATAAGCGCCGCGTCGTCCATCGTCATCACGCTAAATCCGTCCATCATCGCTTCTAAAGCCCTGACAGGGTCATACTCTGTGATGATCACTTTCGCGCCTAAACCCTTTGCGCGCATAGAAATGCCCTTGCCGCACCAGCCATAGCCTGCAATGACTACGTTTTTTCCGGCGACTATCAAGTTTGTAGTGCGGTTGATACCATCCCAGACAGACTGCCCTGTGCCGTATCTGTTGTCGAACAGATGCTTGCATTGCGCGTTGTTGACGGCGATCATCGGAAACTTGAGCGACTTGTCGGCCGCCATCGACTGCAGGCGCTTGATGCCGGTCGTTGTCTCTTCGCAGCCTCCGTAGACGCCCCTTATCAGATGCTGCAGCTTTGTATGCATGATGTTTACAAGGTCGCCGCCGTCGTCGATTATGATGTTTGGGCCGGGTTCAAGGGCTTTTGTCAAATGGCGCATGTACTCATCCGGTGTTGCCCCGCGCCATGCGTTGACGTCCATGCCCCCGGCCGCAAGCGCCGCGGCAACGTCGTCCTGAGTAGAAAGGGGGTTGCAGCCGGTCGCATGCATCTCGGCGCCGCCTGCTTCCAGCGCTCTGCACAGGCACGCTGTCTTGGCCTCCATGTGCACCGAGAGCGTGATTTTTACGCCCGCAAATGGCTTTTCCTTTTCGAAATCCTCTTTGATGGCGCGCAGCAGCGGCATATTGCGCCACGCCCACGCTATTTTCTTCTCGCCCGACGGCGCAAGTGAAATATCTCTTACTTCGCTCATTGCATTAGCTTCCTTTCATCTTTTCTCACCAGCCACTAGCCACTAGCCACTAGCCACTCGTATGACCCCTGAGCCCTAGTTCCTGGTTCCTATCCTATCGCATATTTTATCGACTTCATTATAAACGCGCTCGCTGTCGATCGTTGTAAACTCCCTGTTTTCCATTAAGATGCGCCCGCCCACCAAAACGGTTTCGACCTCCGCTCCGGTCGTCGAGTATGCAAGCGCCGCTACGGGATCGTTCATTGGCCTCATGTTCGGGCGGTCGACGTCTAGTATCACAAGGTCGGCTATGTATCCGGGCTTGATTTCGCCTATATCCGCGCGGCCCATTGCCGCAGCCCCGTTCTTCGTCGCTATGTCGAAGCCCTCGCGCGCCGTGACGGCTTGGGCGTCGTGGTTTACGCCTTTGTGTAACAGCGCCAGCGTGGATAACTCGCGGAACATGTTGAGCGAGTTGTTGCTTGAAGAACTGTCTGTTCCCAGCGCGACTTTCACGCCTGCTTTTCGCATCTTGAGTATGGGCGCGACTCCGTTTGCCAACTTCAAATTACTCACAGGGTTTGACGCAACAAAAACGCCGCGCTGCGCAAGTATGCTTATGTCGCTGTCCGTAACTTGCACGCAGTGGGCGGCGACGGTAGTGGCGGAAAGCAGCCCGGCTCTGTCAGCAAGTTCAATGGGAGTGCAGCCGTATCGCTCTTTTATTGTCTCTATCTCGGCCAGGCTTTCCGCGAGGTGGGTGTTTATTGCAAAACCCCCGCGCTTGGCCTCGGCGGCGACTTCGCGCTGGTAGCCTTCGTCACAAGTATACGGGGCGTGCGGGGCCAGCATGAACGAAAGGTTGCCGCGCCCCTTCCAGCGCTCCGCTGAATCCAGCGCTTCGCGAAGCCGCGTCTCGCCGCCTTCGCGGTCTTCGGCGCCGCCTTGAAGCCCGCGCGATAAAACGGCGCGGATACCGGAATCCACAACGGCGCGTGAAAGGTCGTCCATAAAGTAGTACATGTCGATGAATGCGGTAGTGCCTGAACGCAGCATTTCCATAACCGAAAGCAGCATGCTCCAGTAGCAATCCTCACCCGTCAGTTTATCCTCCAGAGGCATGATCCGCCCAAAAAGCCAGTCGTTGAACAGCAAATCGTCGGCGCAGTTGCGAAAGAGCGACATCGATGCATGCGTATGCGCGTTCACAAGTCCCGGTATCAGCATTTTGCCCGCGCCGGAAATCGTCTTGTCTGCCTTAAAACCGTCCGGCGCAGTCGTCGTCGACGCTATTTTGTCGTCAGCAATGTACACGGAGCGCGTCTCCGCGCCGTCCGGCAATACCGTCAATATGTCTTTTATTAGTATGTTCAATAGCGTAACCTCCATTCATATTAAAGCGCTTCGCACCTGCGGCGCGCTATTCCTTGACTTGCAAAAGCTCCAAAGGCCTGCGTTTTGTTATGATCACGGCGCAGACAAGCGCGCTTGCCAGGCAAACGGTAAGATGCAGCGCGGTGTAGGACAGCAGCGCAGATGAATAACTTGCAAGCTGCGGCCCGTTGATGAGCAGCAACAGCGCGAACGCGCACAGCAGCCCGCACAGGAAGAGCGTGACCTGCTCCGAAACCATGATCGCGCGCGTCCTCTTCTTCGTGGTGCCAAGCACGCGCATAATGGACGCCTCTCTGTCTGACTGCATGACTATCAGGCCGGGGAACAGCGCGCCAAGCAGCGCAGCAGCGGCGACGGCGATAGGGTACAGCCCGTCGAGCAGCTCCATCGTCCGCGCCATACTCTCAGCCTCGCTCGCGTCAATCACCATAGGCGGGAACCCGCTCGACCCAACGGCGCTCACTATCGCGCGGTTGGCAAACTTGCGGAAGTCTTCCGCGAGGTCGCGCGAGACGAGTCTGAATTCGGCGTACCTGAAAATCATCTGCGGTTCCCATGTGTTCCTGCGGAACGTTGCGTCGGCCGAGTATTTCGGTAATCCTTCAACTTTCAGCCAGTTCAAAATAGGGTCGAGCGTGTTGCTTATAGGCAGAAAAATAGTGTTCTCAATGTCATTGGCGGTAATACAGCCTACTACAGTGAAAAACGCAGTCGAATCATCAACTGTCTTGTCGATCAGCTCTATCTGCTCATCTGTCAGATCCACTTCTGCGGGCAGCTCTTCCAGTCTGTTTTGCAGCCTGAACCTGTTTTGAAGCGTATAGCGCAGGCCCCGGTATGATAAACCCACCGTATCCCCGGGTTCTATCCCGTTCGCTTCCATGAATCCGCTGGTCAGCAGGCAAATATTGCTATCGTCGGCGTTTATTGCCGCCATCGACGAGCTGTCATAACCGTCGAAGAATTCTATATCGGCCTCATAGTCGCAAAATCTTTCCGCGTTGTTTGTCTGCACCACCTGAATGCCCATATTATTACATTCGAAAATAGTGATGGTATTTTCAAAGTATGGTTCTTTCAAATACGTGAACCCGCCGCCTTTTACAGGTTTTCGCACATAGTCGGACTCGGCGATTTCCATGGCTTGCTTTAGCTTCAGCCCATTTGTTATGTAAACCTCCGCTCCGACATTGTCGTAGGCGTCTCTGTATATCCCGCGTATAAGTGTCAGCTGGCCTATAGTACCGAGAAGCAGCAGCGCAACGCCCATGGAGAGCAGCGACTTGACAGCCGAGCGCCTGATATGCTGCGAAATATACTGCGCGACAAAGCCGGCAGCTCCAAAGCCGCCGGCACGGCCTTGAGAGCTTTGTGCTAAGAGCTGCGAGTTAAGAGTTATCGGAGCCTGAACACGAACGTCATTGTTGCGGCTGCGCATGGAATTCTCAGAGTTCGAGCCGATCCCGCGTTGATGAACATGACTCCCGGGTGATTGCGCTCCAATCAATGAACCGCGAACGAAACTCAAAAGCTCGTCGACTTCGCTTGCAGGGTTTCTGAGCCCTGAACCCTGCGCACTACTGTGCGCCGCGCTTACAGAGCGCTGCCACTGCGCACCTCCGGTGCGCCCCTGCAGCAGTTCCAGCGGCGGCTTGACGCCGATGCGCTGCAGCGCGAACACTGTCACAAAAGCAAGCGCCGCGATTTCGGACACTATGCACAAAATGGCGACAGACGCAGGTATGGCGGCGCTCGTTTCGATGCCGAGCCTTGCATACGCCTCAAGCGAAGCCCCGACGGTATTGCTTGCGTTGATGTATGCAAGCGTGCAGCCCGCGGCTAGCGCGACCAGCGCTACGAGCCCCAGCGGGATATACAAGCTGCGGTCTGACTTACGCCTGGTGGTGCCCAGCGCCCGCATTATGGCGTACTCCTTCTGCTTGCGCACGAC
>Ga0082212_10006435_pt1 | contig 15796 bp, 14 predicted proteins | sample TergutNt197P3_FD_71548 | JGI IMG/M metagenome (GOLD analysis project Ga0082212, IMG submission 71548) | Neocapritermes taracua P3 segment gut microbial communities from Petit-Saut dam, French Guiana - Nt197 P3 | ecosystem: Host-associated > Arthropoda: Insects > Digestive system > Gut ...
CAATCCATCTACCGTTTCCGCGGCGCCGACATTGAAACCTATCTCGGTCTTGCCGATGATGAAAAGCTGCGAGCTCCAGGTGTTGAACGGCTGACGATCAACACGAATTTTCGCTCGGTTCCGTCGATCCTGCGTTTTGTGGACGAGGCTTTCGCCGAAGTGATACATCCCCCGAACGACGGTAAATATCAATCTTCTTATACCGCGTTCAACGGGCAAGGCGCGCGGCGTGACGAGCCTTCCGCGCCGTCGGTTCATATTCTGGGCGACGGCGCGGAGGAAAACACCGAACGTAAAGCTGCCGAGCTTGTCGCGCTCGAGTCTGAAAGAATCGCAAAACTTATCCACGGCATGCGCGACTCCAGCCTGTTCCCTGTTTCTGACGCGGCCGTTCCCGCCGGCCGACGACCGGCGCGCTACGGTGATGTTGCGATTTTACTGCCGACGCTTACTCACTCCGACGCAATGGAGGACGCGCTGCACGCAGCGAATGTCCCATACGTTCTTGAAGGTGGAAAGTTCTATTACATGCGCAATGAAGTCGGCTCGGCCGTCACCGCGCTTTCAGCCATTGCAGCCCCCGGCGACGAAATCGCGCTCTGCGGCGCGCTCAAGTCCGTCTTTTTCGGAATTTCAGATGAAGACCTTCTGCGCGCGCGTATGGATGAAATTGCGCTGGATTTTCGCGTTCCGGTTCCCGCAAGTTCGCCTCTTTGCACGCCTTTTGAAATTCTGAAAGAGCTTCACGACCGGCGGCACGAACGACCGGCTTCCGAAACCTTTGAAATACTTTTGAGGGAAACCGGTGCGCGTGAAATACTGGCGGTACGCGGATTGCAGCATCTGGCGAATCTTAACAAAATCAGCCGCGCGCTGCGGGCGATTGAGGGGGAGGGGCGCAACGGGTTTTCCAGGACGATAGAACTTTTATCGATTCTCGAAAAAGATGGACTCAACGAAAGTGAAAGCCGCCTTGCTGAAGCGCGGAGCGACGCAGTGCGCGTTATGACGATTCACAAATCCAAAGGCCTGGATTTCCCGATCGTCATAGTCGCCGCGCTGGGACTCGGCAAGAGAGCGCAGACGAAAACGCTTCTCGCCGACAGGCATAATCTGAAAATGTTCGCGGTAAAAGCGGGAGAAGAAGCCTTGGGCCGCTGGACCGAAGGCTGGAAGGAGCTTGAAGCAGGCGACCGCAGTCGTGAAAAGGCGGAACTGGCACGGCTTCTTTACGTCGCGCTGACGCGCGCCAGGGACCACCTGATTTTGAGCACGCATACCTGTAAACGTAAAGAAACGGACGAAGAGGTCTTCGCTCCCGAAGTTTCCAATACCCGCCTTGATCAATTGGACGCCGTTCTGCGCAAATGCTCTGTGAATGAAACTCTTGCGCGGCGGATTGACGCAAAGCTGTTGGACGCTTGCGTAATTCCGGCGGCCGTGCCTTCAAAACATGTTGCCGGCGGAGACGGGATTGAAAGCGTTGCCCGGGAATATAGGGAATTGCACGAACTGCTCGAAAACACACCTGCGGCGGATATTTCAAGAGCGGCGATGGGAAACAAAAAACCAACAGCGGATGTGGCGGAAAATACGGCGGCAAAGCTTTCCGTAGCGCGGCGGCGTTCCGTACGTCTCGGTACTGCGTTTCATGAAGTAATGGAACGTGTGGATTTAAAAAACCTGACCGGCCTTGCGGAACTGTTGAACGAAGCCGGAGCGCGCAGCGATCTTGGCGACGCGAGCCGCCGGCAACTGGGCGATATGGTTGAAAAATGCCTTGCTTCCGATCTGATGCGACGGGCGCGTGCTGCGGCGGGTGGAGGCAGACGGGTTTTGCGTGAAATGCCTTATATCAGGTCATTGGAAGGAGGCGGCTTCGAAGAAGGAAGGATCGACCTGCTCTTTGAGGATGGTGACGCCTGGACGCTCGCTGATTACAAAACAGGACGGATTCCTGAAAATATAAAAGAAGCGGCTGACGTGGAAACGTATTTCCGTAACAAGTACACAGGGCAGGCGCAAGCCTACCGCGATGCGCTTGAGAGTCTATCCATAAAAATCGGCGGCGTATTTCTACTGCTCGCCCGTACCGGCGACGTCATAGCGATATCTCCGAACCACGAATGAACACTAATCACATTCGTATTATTTCGTGGTTATTTTTTGCAGTTTCTCACAGAGGCGCAGAGGGCACAGAGTTTATATAAATTTATATTTTCCTCTGTGGTCTCTGTGCCTCTGTGAGGGAAAAGAAAGAAAAACGAAGATATCGTTCCCATTCGTGGTTCTACCTGACTATTTCATGAGGTCGGCCAGCGGTTCCTTTACGGCTTCCGCCCATATCTCATATCCCTTCGGCCCCGGATGCAAAGCGTCGCTCATAACATCCTTCGGAATGTTTCCTTCCGCGTCCAGGAACTTGGCTCCGATGTCCATATAGAAAACGCGTTTTCCGTCATGCAGCCTTGAGATAATCGAGTTTATTTCGGCGATGGTCTTGCGCACCGGATCGTTGGCCGCGCTTCGCGGGAAAATACCCAGCAGGAGAATCTTTGCGTCCGGGAAATTCTTCTGCAGTTCCAGGACAACGGCCCCAACCCCTTCGGCAATCTCCGGTGCCGTATTGTTCATCGTGTTGTTGGTGCCGATCATAAGCATGACGGCTTTGGGATTGAAACCCCTTCCTTCCCCGTTCCGCAGGCGGTAAAGAACTCCCTGGGTCGTATCTCCGGCAATGCCGAAATTTGCTATATTGAGATGACTGAAATATTTATCCAATACCGGCTTGCCCGCGAAAGCCCCATCCGGATTGCGCCAGAAATCTGTGATTGAATCTCCCATGAACAGGACATTGCGGTCTCCCCTTTGGGCGATTTCAAGATTATCCTTGTGCTTGGCCTGAAACATTTGTGAGAGATTCGGAACAATGGCCGAATTCGGCGGCGGAATTCTTACCGAAATCAAACCCGGATATTTCTTGTTGATCTCCTGAAGCTGGGGATCCGCAGTTTCAATGAATTTCGCCAGGCTGCTTTCAGCGAACCGCACTTCTTCCGCCGAAGGTCTGGCAATGGCAACGGCGGGGGGAACAGGCGCCGGTTCCGCAGCTGGACGCTGGCTGAATCCGTTGATTGCCGTAATGCCGATAGCACAAAAAAGTCCCAATCCAGGGAAAAACACAAAAGACAATAACCGACCAAAACGTTTCATTGAACACTCTCCTTAATTAATGAATATTCAGATTAACATATTTACGAAATTCCGTGGCAATCAACCTCGGCACGGGGCGCGCGTCATAATGTCGTTATCTCCATACCGCTGTGGTATAATTTGAAATTACAGCGTTGGAGCTTAAAAATGACGGCGAAGACAAAATTTATTATCGGAGGAGCCATTATTCTGGCGGCACTTGCGTGGCTTGGCTTTGTAGGGTTTCAGGAAAGCAAGGCTTATTACATAACAGTGGATGAGTTCAGCGCCATGAAAGACGACCTCGACGGTAAAACGCTGAAACTTGCCGGAGATGTTGTCGCGGGATCAATAGACCGTTCCAGACCACAGATGGAATTCGTCATTACCGGCTCGAAAACCAACATCCGCGTCCGCTATACCGGCAACGGCATCATTCCGGATACCTTTAAAGATGATTCAAAAGCTCTGATTGAAGGAACACTCGACGCAGACGGTGTTTTCAACGCCCGCCATATAGAAGCCAAATGCGCGTCAAAATATGAAGCGGAATACGATTCAAGAACAGTGTCCTGATAAGATCAAATTTCATGGCTAATTTCGGCAATTTCTGCACTGTTTTAGCGCTCTGTTTTTCACTTTATGCCGTTATCGCTGCGCTTGCTGGAGCGTTCAGACGACATGATCGTGTTGTACATAGCGCGGAGCGCGCGGCCTACGCCGCCGCCGGATGCGCGACACTCGCGTTTTTATCATTATTATTCCTGCTGCTTACGGACGATTTTTCCATAGCGCATGTGGCAAGTTCCAGCAGTCTGTCGCTGCCCGTGATTTACAAAATCACGGCCGTATGGGGCGGACACGATGGCTCCATGCTGCTGTGGGTGTTTTTCGCCGCCGTGATGAGCGCAATCGTGCTTTGGCAAAACCGCAACAAAAACCGGGACATGATGCCTTACGTCCTGGCGGTACTGATGGCAAACCTCAGTTTTTTTCTCGCACTGTGCGTTTTCCTTTCCAACCCGTTTCAGGAACTGGTTCGCGTGTTTCCCGACGGATCAACGCAGCCCTTTGTCCCCGTGGACGGCAACGGACTTAATCCGCTTTTGCAATACTGGGCGATGGTTATTCACCCTCCCATTCTATACCTAGGCTACATAGGCTTTATGGTTCCGTTCGCCTTTGCGGTCGGCGCGCTTGCAGCCCGTCAACGCGGGGAAATCTGGATTCGCACCACGCGCCGCTGGACGCTATGGACATGGCTCTTTTTAGGGGCCGGACTTATTATCGGCGGGAAGTGGGCTTACATCGTCCTCGGCTGGGGAGGTTACTGGGGATGGGATCCCGTGGAAAACGCCGCGCTGATGCCGTGGCTGGCGGCGACGGCGTTTATACATTCTGTCATCGTGCAGGAACGCCGGGGAATGCTAAAAATATGGAACATGGTTCTTATTACCATTACCTACCTGCTCTGCGTTTTCGGCACGTTCCTGACCCGCAGCGGCATAGTCAATTCGGTGCATGCCTTCGCCGACTCGAACATCGGGAAATTTTTCATCTTTTACATGGTTATTATGTTGGGCCTGACCCTGATTCTGATTATGGATCGGCGGGAATGTCTGCGCGGTGAACGGCGGCTTGAATCCATGACTTCGCGCGAAAGCGCCTTTCTTTTTAATAACCTGATTCTTGTCGTCGCCTGCTTCGCGGTTTTCTGGGGAACGATGTTTCCGGTTTTCTCCGAATGGATCCGCGGCGTCAAAATTTCTGTAGGCCCCGTCTTTTTCAATAAAATCAACATCCCCGTCGGCCTGCTGCTTTTATTGTTCACGGGCGTCGGCCCGCTTTTCGCATGGCGCAAAACCCCGGCGGCAAGCATGAAAAAATCGTTTTTGCGGCCTGTATTCGCGGCGATTGCAGTCGCGACCGGACTCCTCGCCGGGGGCATGAGAGATTTCTACGCTCTTGTCTGCTTCGCTCTGTGCGCTTTTGTCATCGTAGCCGTTATCGAAGAATTTTACCGTGGGGCGCGGGCGCGCGGGCGTTCTACGGGCGAAAGCCTCCCGCTCGCTCTATGGCGGCTTATATCGAAAAACAGGCGACGTTACGGCGGCAATATCACGCATTTCGCCGTTGCGTTGCTTTTTATCGGATTTGCAGGTAACGCTTTTAACCGTGAAGCCAATGGGTATATGCGAACCGGTGACGAGATGCGTATCGGCGGATACACGCTGAAAATGGCCGGTCTTCGCGAGGGTCAGACGGCGGATTACCGCTTCGGCGAATTGCACCTTGAGGCTTATAAAAACGGCAGACTGATTCAAACACTGAAGCCGGAAAGGCGCGTTTACGATGGACAGTCGACGACAACGGTGGGTGTTTACAGTACGCCCAAAGAGGATATGTATGTGGTTTACGCGGGCATGACGGAAGACATGCGATGCGAGGTCAAGGCGCGCGTCAATCCGCTGGTATTCTGGGTCTGGGCCGGTTCCATACTCATGTTAGCAGGAACATTGGTTGCCTTATGGAAGTGATTTCTTGCGTAATTCTGGTTCTTGTGGCGGGCGGCTATGCGCTTTGGCCGCTGTTTGCAAAGAATTTCAATGAAAGCGCCGGAGCGCCGGCTGAAACGGACGCGGATTATCTGGCTGCCCGCAAGACGGCGCTTTATCGCAATATCAAGGATCTGGAATTTGAATACAAAATGGGACGGTTGGCCGAAAACGACTTCCGGCAACTCGAAGCGGAATATAAAGGCGAAGCGGCGGAGATTCTTCATAAACTGGATATGTTGAACGTGTCCGCTATAAATCCGGAACCTGTGGATATAGTGGAAAAAATGTGTAAAGCTAAAGAGGATGCCTGTCCCGGTTGCGGCGTAAAAACCATTCCCGGCAAAAAATTCTGCGCGGATTGCGGCGCGCGTTTGCATTAATAAATTATGAAAATGCTGCGGTTTTTCCTGATTCTGATGTGGCTTGCGGCGGCGGCAACGGCTATGGCACAGGGCCGTGGAGTTGCCGAGGGACGGCTTGTAAACAGGACCGATCCTGCCGTTATTGCCGGAAACACGGAACTTGAAGTTCTTGTGCTTTCCGGCGGCATGGACATTATAAAAACCGCTACGACGAACGCGAACGGGACGTTCCGGATCGAAGGACTGCCTGATGACATGCCATTGCTGCTCCGGGCTGTTTACAAGGGCACAAATTTTCAGGGGATGCTCAGGTTCGGCGTGGACGGAAAAGCCGGCCTGGAGCTTGAAGTTTATGAGCCGACGGCCTCCGTTAAAGACATTCACGTTGAAGCGGCGAATATGGCGTTTCAACTGGAGGGAGACCACCTGCACGCCGTCGAATCCTTCGTGATGGTCAACAGCTCAAACCCGCCGCAGGTTTATCTAAATCCGGAGGGAAATTTTCGCATTTCCAAAGCGCCGGGCATTTTAGAGCCGCCTCAAATCAGGATAACCGCCCCCGGTTCGGAAATGCCGCTGACGCAATCGGCATTGGAGAGCGCGGACGGAGAAAGCTACTACAGTCTCTATCCGTTGCGTCCCGGCGGTACGGTCTTTGAAGTTCACCAGGCACTGCCTTACACGGACGGCAAATATGTTTATGAGAAAAAATTTTTCCAGGACATTGATGGGTTTTCAGTCGGCGTAATTCCGGTTGACATGACGCTTTCCGGCGGGAGCCTCAAAAAGACCGAAGAGTACGCGGAGGAAAACTTTGCGGTTTTCGCAAGCGATTCGGTCGGCGCCGGTGATACGGTCACATGGATTTTTACCGGCGGAACACCGGTTGCGACAATGACACACGAACATGAATGGGGCGAAACGACCATTATTATTGCGGACGGCGTTATCGGACGCAACGCGCTTCCGATCGGTTCAACGATTTTTACGGTGTTAATACTTTCGCTCTGGGTCGCGCTCAGGAAACACTGATTAATTCGCTGTGCCGGCGAATCGCTGCGTTGCGCGGTGCTCGTAACCTCGACATATGTAACGATATATGCCTTCGGTTCCCGCGCTCCGTGCGCCTTGCGCTTCATCCCGCACAGCGAATTACTCGGCATTTCCTTTGGAAAAACTATGATAACTGTCCGAAACCTGACGAAATACTACGGCCGCTCGACGGCGCTGCGCGGTTTGAATCTTGATGTCGGCACCGGGGAGTGCATAGCTGTTTTCGGAAAAAACGGCGCGGGGAAAACTACGTTCCTGCGCATCCTCGCAGGCCTCGTACGTCCATCGTCTGGGGAAATCAAAATCAGCTTTCCCGACGAAAAAAAACCGCAATTTACGCGAGGCGCAATCGGCTATCTGTCGCACAGCATGTCTTTATATCCTGATCTTACGGCGCTTGAAAATCTGCGCTTTTTCGCGGAGCTTATGGACGTAACGGCGGACGACGACGCGCTGATTCGGCGCATGGAAACCGTGGGCCTGGGAGGACGCGAATTTGATCCGGTGCGCAATTATTCCCGCGGGATGCAGCAGCGCCTTGCCATTGCGCGGGCGTTTCTCCACGACCCGGCTATTTTACTGCTTGACGAACCCTTTACCGGCCTGGATCAGGTCGGGTTTGAAGTTTTGGAAAACTATATACGCCGGGTGGGAACGGAAGGAAAGACCTGCGTCATGACACTGCACGATATTGCACAGGGCTACAGGCTGGCCGACCGGCTCGTAGTCATCGATAAAGGTGCGGCCGCGCTGGATGTTTTAAAGCGATCGAATACGCTTGGCGGCTTTTTGGACAAATACCGTCAGGTTATGGATAATTAAGAACTCATGCGCAGAATTTTGGCGATATTTCGAAAAGATTTGCTGATTGAGCTGAGAACAAAAAGCGCGATCAACTCCATGCTTTTTTTCGGCGTTGTAACGCTGCTGATCTTCAACTTTGCGATCGGTTCGAAAGATTCCCTTCGTCCGGCGCTGCCGGGGGTGCTTTGGACGGCGTTCGCCTTCACGGGAACGCTGGGACTCAACCGCATGTTCGCGTCCGAAAAGGAAAATCACTGCATAGAAGGACTCTTGATGATTCCGGCGGACAGGGGCGCGATTTACCTGGGCAAGATGCTGGCGGGCATCGTTTTTATGCTGATTGCGGAAATCGCGATTTTCATTTTTGGGCTGGTTTTTTTCAACGTGTCGGTCTGGAAGGAAATCCCCCTTCTTGCTTTGACGTTTTTGATCGGAACAACCGGTTTTATGGCTGTAGGAACGCTGATTTCGGCAATCGCCGTAAACACGAAACTGCGCGAAGTTCTTTTGCCGCTGCTTCTCTTTCCGGTGATTCTCCCGATTCTGATCAACGCGGTTGAGGCGACAAGAATCATTCTCGAGGGTGCCGACTACGGCGCGCTGAAATTGCCGCTCAGCGTTATGACCGTATTCACACTTGTGTTTGGAACTATCGCGTTGCTTCTGTTTGAATATGTTTTAGAGGACTGAAGCGCTGAGTAAATGTCTGTGCGGGGTGCGCTTCATAAAAGTTTCCAAATTACTCCAGGAATATGACTCACGGCTTATAGTTTCTCGATGCAGCCAACAACAGCGCCGGAGGCGCGTAACGTGAATAACCGCCGCAAACAGGTTGAACGAAATGTTGATTTATTGAGTGCGGGAGCTTGCTCCCGCTTTCATTGCGGCGGCTTGCCGCCGCGCTCAAAAACGTTACGATACCCGCATCACGCTGTACGCCTCCGTCGCCTGTAACGCAACGGTTCCTGCTTGGCGGGCACGTTAGCAAGCTCCCGCGCTAAAAGCGGCGGCTTGCCGCCGCGCCCCATACGAATTAATCAGCATTTCCCCTAAAACGCCTCATCTATCCATTGGCGGGGAATAGGCGTAATAAGTCCATAATCGGCTTGTGATAGGCAAAGAAAGGCAAATATACTACACTACACCTGCCGGAGGGGCGCACAGGTATTTACTCAGCGCTTCCGCAAAGGAGGTTATTATGTTTCGGCGGCAAATGTTTTACGGAATCACCTTTATTCTTCTCATTGCCATTATTTTTCTGCTCATGCGCGGGCGAAGCGCGGAAAAAGAACGCGCGGCGCAGCAAAACACCAGGCTTGCGGAAATCGCGGCCGAACCGTCATCCCCGGTACGGGCGATTATGCCGCGTGATCTTGAAATCGTTGATGCGAAAATTTCATGGACACGAAATTCCGACGAAAAAGACGCAGCAGCAGCGCATCATGTCATAAGCATCCGCAATACAGGTGAAGGTTCCTACAAGGGTCTGCGGTTGCGGATAGAATATATCAATGAGAAAAAACAGATCGTTGAAACCCGGAAGCAGGAAATCGACGAATCCCTGCCTCCGGGAGAAACCCTGCGGGTTCAAGACATCGTGGTTGACGGCCTGCCTGACGCCGCGGGTGACGCACGCATCACTATTCTCTCCGCCGATATTGTATAAAATGATTTGTGCCGGTTATATGTATGTGATAAGGTAGGACTGTTATATTTGTTGTTGTATATTATAAGTTGCTACAATCCATATAATTCATAAATGAGGATTTCATATATGAAGTCTTTATCGCGAATATTTTTTCTGATAGCACTAATCGTACTAATAGCAGGAGCAACGGCAACGGCCGATGCGCGAGAGAACAAAGGCCTTATTTCCGGCAATGTTTCCGACTTTTTCGGCAGCCCCGTCCAGGACGCGCTCGTACGGGTCATACAATTCATTGATGGCTTCGAAAATTTTATATCCGTGCGCAGCGATGAACATGGGTTTTTCAGAACTCCCGCCCTGGCCGCCGGTGTTTACTCACTGAATATCTCTCATCACGACTTCGGTGCGGTTGCGACGACGCAATTCGTCGTTGACGACTCTCATTCCGTTTCACTGGAAATAGCGCTGCAAAAATTCGCGGATAGTCTTACAAGAGAGAACGACCCGCGCAACCAGGGCTTCCGACAGGTACTCAGGGGCGCTTCCGATCGTCGGCTTATTTTCCATGTCACTCCGATGCCAGGAGCCGTGGAAAACAAGCCTGATCCCTTCATCCATGGCGGCGTGATGAGTATCGCTTCAGGTACGCCTCAGGGTGAAAGTTATTTCCTGCGACCCCAGGCGAGTCAGAGCGGTATTTCATCAAATTTCGCATTCACGGAACCGTTGAATTCGACAAGCCGCATTATAATGTCCGGGCAGGTGGATTCAGGCGAAGGCTCTTTCTGGAGGTTCCGGAACACCTACAGTTACCGTCCCGACAGGAACCACGACTACAGTATTTCCGTCGGCTACGGGCGCATGACGGGAAACTACCTTCTCCCGGATTCCATTTCTTCATCCACGAATTTCCGTCCCATGGCGGACGGACTTGAAACATTCGCGTTCGGCACTGAAGGCGAAACGCGGTTATTTAACTATCTGTCCATCCGCTACGGCGTTGATTATTCAAGGTTGTATTACGATTCCGACAAGAGCTTTTTTTCTCCCTCGCTGCGAATATTGTTCGCACCCGCGGAGGACTGGAATCTTGAAGCATTCATCACGTCAAAACCTCAGAGTGAAAACAGTTCCGTTATCCTTCCGAACGGTGAAACGCTCAATCTTGCCGAGCCGACCTTTATCACCATATCCGGCAACAATGTAAACATGAGCCAGGTGCGACATTCCGAAGCCGTCGTAAGGAAAATTTTTGCGCCGGAAACATCCGTCGAATTTGCGGTTTATCAGGACTACATCAGCGGCCCGGGCATTCCAATGCTCGTAACGACGGTCACTCCGTCGGACAGGCGTTCCTCGATTATTGAAGCAAACGGAGAAAACTCCAGCCAAAAAGGACTGCGCTTCATGGCAAAACACAGGATATTTGAATACCTGACCGGCTCGGTGGCATATATTTACGGGGAATCCAAAGAAATCGCCCATGATGCGCAACTGGCGGACGTCGCATCCCTGAAAAAAGACCCTGAACTATTTATGCAGCGTGGGTATCGACATTCAATCGCCGGTCGTATGGACACCTTCATTCCGATGACGCGAACCAACGTAATCGCCATGCTGCGCTGGAATTCAGGCTATCCTTTAACGGCACTGGATCGTTTCTTCGACGACATGGATACCGGCACAAAGTCGGCCAATCTGGAAATCAGGCAGATTATCCCCCTGCCCCCGTTTATGTACGCCGCCGGAGGACGCTGGGAAGTTATGCTTGAACTGCGCAACGCCCTGAATCAGGGAAGCAAAAAACTGACGGCGGCCGACGGCGAAATTATATTTGACAGAAACCCGCGCCACATCCGCTTCGGTCTCAACTACAGTTTTCAATAATCCGGATCACGTATTTGGCGGGTAATCGGGGGCGGTCGCCTCTACGTCGTAATGGGGATTGGTGTAAACGAAAGCACCAGGACTAAAAGAGCGACGAATGCCAGGATAATCCGACCGTGTCCTAAAGGTCCCTCGTCCACCAACGGAGCCGGGTGATAAAAACGCAGCCGCCAGCCGATGATAAGAAGCATTAAAGCGAATAACAGGTATGACGGCGTCGGCCATCCAAGAAAACTTACGACAATGAGAACCGCCACCGCCGCATACGACAATTTTTTATGCCATTCGGCGCCGAGCGCCGCGTAAGCTATATGTCCGCCGTCAAGCTGCCAGATCGGCAGCAGATTCAGGCTCGTGGCTAAAAGCCCCACCCATCCAGCCATTGCCATTGGATGCGCGATCATATCCTGTTTTTCAGGCGTGTACCCAAGCGCGGCCATTCCGATCAGCTTGAAAATCAGGGGTTCGCCGAAAACCATGCCAGCATATTTCGGCGGCAGTTTAGGCGCCAGTCTTGAAATGCTTATTCCTATCCACAAAACCGGCAGAGAAAATAAAAAACCGGCCAGCGGCCCGGCAATGCCGATATCGAATAGTGCTTTTTTACTCCGGAAATGAGATTTTATTTTAATAAAAGCGCCCAGAGTCCCGGTCATCGGTAGCGGAGCGGGAATGAAATATGGAGGCGTACATCTCATCCCGTAATAACGACATGCTAAATAATGCCCAAGTTCATGCGCAGTCAGAATAACAATCAGCGGAAAGGCAAAAGAAATGCTCGCCAAAAGCGTATGTGGGGTCGGCTGCAGCAGAAAGCGTGTAAAGTTGCGGAAACCGAAAAAACCCGTGGCGTAAAATAATCCCGCAAAAGTCGTCGTGCAGAATGTAAGGCACAAAAGCAACAGGGAAAGCGCCCACTGCAACGACGAAGGCGCCGGTTCCGGCGGAAAATCATCCACCGGAACACCGTAAGGTTCCCGTAAAACGGCGACATCGTCGAGAATCGGAGAAGCCCCGGGAATTTCAGGGGGGTCGCTGCTCACCTGGACAAAAACTTTCTCCCGAAAAAACGACCAGAGAAAATGTTGAATATTTCCCTAATCAGTTCACATTGCCCGGAGCAATCTTGTCCGCGCGGATTTCTTTTCCCGGTTTGAAACGAATTGTATTACCCGGCGGAATCGCCACTTCCTCGCCGGTTCTTGGATTGCGTCCTACGCCGCTCTTGCGAGGCTTGACGATAAAAACGCCGAATCCGCGCAATTCAATCCGCTCGCTGCGCCGCAAAGCGTTCTTGAGAGAATTAAATACGGATTCCACAACGATCTCCGCCTTTACCTTGGTGATATCCATTCGTTCAGCTACACGGTTTACTATATCCTGCTTAATCACGACGAATCTCCTGCAATCTCTAAATACTAGAATATAAAAGAATAAAGTATACACATACAATATCGTAGCGTCAAGGCATTTCTATTTAAAGGGGACTTACTCATGTTTACAGATTTCCGGGTCGGTGATAAAATTAATATTTTCCTTCGATAGTGAGGTTACGAATGTCCGCACTCCCCGACCGCTGGATACGGGAAATGTCCCGGAAACATAAAATGATTGCTCCTTTCGCGGATGGCAAGACCCGCAAGGGAAAAATTTCTTTCGGCGTTTCCTCATACGGTTACGATTTCCGCCTTGCCGATGAATATAAAATTCCGGATTTCAGTTCCGTAAAAATCTCAGATCCCAAGAATACGAATGTATCGGCCCTTGGCGATTTCAAGGGGCGCGCCTGCCTGATCCCGCCGAACTCGTTTGTCCTGGGGCGTTCGCTGGAATACTTTCGAATTCCACGGGACGTGCTCGTGCTCTGCCAGGGAAAATCCACCTACGCCCGCAGCGGCGTTTTTGTCAACGTTACGCCGCTTGAGCCTGAATGGGAAGGATACCTCACGATAGCGATCGTGAACTGCGCGCCCGTTCCCGCCATAATATATTCCGGCGAAGGGATCGCACAGCTTGTATTTTTCCGGGCGGAGTCGGAGTGCGTCGTTTCATACGCCGATAAAAAAGGAAAATATCAGGCGCAAAAAGAAATCGTTGCCGCGCGGGTATAAGCCTTGAACCATAAATTTCGTTTTTACGTAGCACTTAAGGAAATGTCGATTTATAGAGTGCGGCGGCTTGCCGCCGCTTTCATTGCGTCTGCTTGCCGCCGCTTTCAACAATATTACGACAACCACATCATGTTGCACACTTCCGGCGCTTGTAACGTCAACGGTTCCTGCTTGGCCGGCGCGGTAGCAAGCTCCCGTTATAATAGCGGCGGCAAGCCGCCGCACTCCATAAAGCGAATTATTCGGAGTTTCCTGAAAATAGCCCTGATGTTCGCGGTTTTGTTTTTTCCATGCTGCGGATACAGGGTGCGGAGTTCCGTCGGGCGGCTGCCCGGCGGCGCGGAATCCATAGGCATTCCGACATTCCGCAACCTGACCGGTGAAGCCAATATTGAACAGATACTGACGCGTGCCCTCTTGCGGGAATTTTCGTCGCGCACACGCGGGCGCGTTGATTCAAGCAGCGCGGGCGTTGATTTCGTGCTTTTGGGCGAAGTCAGAAGCGTAAACACCGTTCCGGTTACTTTCGGCGCGCAGAATTCAGGTGAATTGACGTTCAGCTCGGCGTTTCAGGTTACGGTTCGCATCGGGGTAAAACTGGTAAGGCAGCGCGATTCGGCCGTCATCTGGGAAAATGACGATTACGTTTATCGCGAACGATATCCTTTAAATTCGGATGCGCGCGACTTTTTCGCCGAAGACAATCCGGCGTTTGAACGACTGGCGCGTGATTTCGCCGCCGCGCTTGCGAGCATGGTTTTCAGTTTTTAATTCATGAGAATTAATCAGCGTTTCCTTCGGATTGCGGTGACGGACATGGCTATGCTAAAGGTCAGAATCCGGGGAAGTCGTCGTCCGAACCCGCCGAAGTTTTTTTATCAAAACCTGCCGCCGGAAGGCATCGCACTTCTGGCAACCATCCCCGATCATAAAGTTTCCATTCCCGCCGCAGGAAGTTCGTGGCGCGGCGGCCGGAAGTTTGTAAAAGCGCAGACGACTAATTCCCTTAAAGTATCATGGGAGGCGGATGCGCCCGGTCCGATTGTCGTTTATCAACTTCAACAAGACTGCAATTACGCAGCGGTCGCCGTCCGCGTAAACGGACATAATTATTCCTTTGAAGAATTCATTGAAATCGCCCGACGCCGGACACTGGATTGCTTCGGAAATCTTGAAAAAATCCCCGACCGCTATGTTTACATCGTTCCTGATAAAGAAGAATGGGGAAGCATTTTGCGTGATAACGGTTACGTCGCGCTGAATCCCGAAAATTTTTCGCCGCCCGTTTTATCCAGTAAAACGGAACGATACGGCCACGCAATTCAGATTCGCGCACCTCTTTATTCAGGCGATAAATTGCCGGAGCGGAACCCCCTGCCGGTTTTCTCCCGCGTTGAGATATTACAGGGCGCCTACGTCGAAAATCCATGGGTGGATTTTGAGGAATACCTGAACGTGCGCACGCGGTTGGCCGTCGTTCCCGGCACGATTGCCGGCGGTTTTAGCGAATGGCTGGCCGGACTGACAAAAGAGAGCGGATTCGACAAATGGCGTTTCCGGCCGGGAATGGCTTTCGGTGAAAGGACAGAATGGTGGGGGCCGCGCGGCCGACGGCGCACAGTGCATGAAGGACTCGATTTTGTCGAGGGTTTTCGCAGCGGCGAAATAAGTCTTATCCCGGAAGGCGTTCCAGTGCGTGCCATCGCTTCCGGAGAAATCGCCGCGACGCTCGACGATTTCATGGGTAAGACGGTCGTCGTGCGTCATCCTTCGCTGACGCTTTCCGGTGGTGAGGTTTTTCATACGCTATTCAGCCATGTTCAAACGGAAGGATCGCCGCCGATTGTAAATAAAGGAGAAATACTGGGCAGAGTCGGCAGGCGCACGGGAATTCACATACGTCCGCATCTTCACCTGACCGGAGCGTGGTTTCCCGCGGGTTTTCCATTCGCGGAGGCGGGCATCGACACCATAATGCACCCCGGTTTCACGCCGGCAATTCTGGCTGATCTCAACGGCCTTATTGAAATAAGCCCGCTGTGTGTAATGTCGCCCGACGATAAGGAATTTTTGGCTGGCGATTAAGAACGTCGGTTATACCAGCGAACGAAATGATTTTCCATGCCTGCGTGGTCTTTTTAACACGATGCGGCGTCAGGTTTCGCTTACGTACTATTGAGT
>Ga0082212_10006436_pt1 | contig 15792 bp, 8 predicted proteins | sample TergutNt197P3_FD_71548 | JGI IMG/M metagenome (GOLD analysis project Ga0082212, IMG submission 71548) | Neocapritermes taracua P3 segment gut microbial communities from Petit-Saut dam, French Guiana - Nt197 P3 | ecosystem: Host-associated > Arthropoda: Insects > Digestive system > Gut ...
GGTTGCGGATTCTGGAATCGCCGGAGCCGGAGTACCGGCTAAATGCGAATCTGCTGCCGTCTGCCGTCTGCCGTCTGCCGTCTTTCCTGCACCGAAAAGATGATACCGCACTGCCGTTTTCAAGCCGCTGAAACTGAATGCCAGTCGATCCTCGTGAAGCAATGACCGGGGAAATGAATACGCCTTCGGATTACCTCCGGTTGCCGCTTTTTGAATTGACGGTCCGCCGGGATAGGGCAGACCAAGCATGGCGGCAACCTTGTCGAAGGCTTCGCCAGCAGCATCGTCAATCGTGCCGCCGAGGAAGGTGAAATCAATTGCGCCGTTGCATCGGTACAAACTGGAATGCCCACCGCTCACGATGAGCCCCACGCACGGAAAAGGGTTTTGCTTGAAAGCAATTTTGCAGGCATAAATATGCGCTTGCAGATGGTTGACGGCAATGAGCGGTTTTTGTAATGTGAGGGCGAGCGTTTTGGCAGCGATGAGTCCAACGAGAAGAGAACCTGCCAAGCCGGGCATGTTGGCGATGGCAATGGCATCGAGATCGGCAAGTGTAATACTTGCCTGGCGGAGCGTTTCGTCGATAACCGGCAGTAGATTTTCCAGATGAGCGCGGGAAGCGATTTCGGGAACGACTCCGCCGAATTTTTGGTGGAGCGAATCCTGCGAGGCAACGACACTACCCAGCACTTCCAGTGAGTCGGTAACGACGGCGGCGGCGGTCTCATCGCAGGTTGTTTCGAGGGACAAAATTTTGACCATGACAGGAATCTAACACATTGCCGATGATTCGTCGAGAGGAATTTGGCGGATTTGTCCCGTAATTTTATTTCTGGATAAACAAATTTGATCTATTGACACGGACACCGTAATAAGGCATAATGGGTGAAAATCGAGTCGGTGGCACCGTGCCGTTGACAATTCCTCCAACTTTTTCATAGGAGTAAGACAAATTATGTCGAAAAAATCCACACGTCGTGATTTTATGAAAGCCACCGCCCTCACAGGTGTCGGCTACTGGGCAATGGCTGGCAACGCAAGCAACGCGAGAGCACAAGCCAATGACAAAATAGGACTCGCCGGATTCGGTGTCGGCGGAAAAGGAGACAGCGATATCTCAAGCGGTGCCCGGTACTGCGATGTCGTCGTCCTCTGCGATGTCGATAGAAGCAGATTGGCAAAAGCACAAGAAAAATATCCGAAGGCAAAAACCTTTACCGATTACCGAAAGGCTTTCGATGAGATGGAAAAGAGTTTCGATGTGGCTACCGTCAGTACGCCGGACCACATGCACGCCGCCATTTCGCTTCGGGCGATGCGGGCAAAGAAACATTGCTACACGCAAAAGCCAATGACCCGAACCATCTACGAAGCACGATTGATGGGACAGGTCGCAAAAGAAATGGGCGTTTGCACCCAAATGGGAAACCAAGGAAGTGGTGGAAACGGACTGCGTCAAGGTGCCGCCCAAGTCAAAGCAGGTGTTTTGGGAACAGTGAAAGCCGTTCACGTCTGGTCGAACCGTCCCATTTGGGCGCAAGCACCGAATCGCCGGGAAACGCTGGAAAAATTCGCCGAAAAGACGAGAGCAGATCGACCCGATCAAGCAGATCGTTTGATCGCCGCCAAGAAAGCCGAACTGGATAGGGCTTTGGAAAATCTCGACTGGGAAAATTGGCTCGGAACCGCACCGGAACGTCCGTTCTGGCCCAGTATCTATCACGACTTCCAATGGCGTGGTTGGTGGGATTTCGGAGGCGGTGCGCTCGCCGACATGGCTTGCCATACTGTCAATTTGCCCTATGCGGCGTGTGATCTGAAATTCCCGACCTCCGTGCAAGCGAAGACCACCGGACACGATTACGACAGTTATCCGGGCAAATCGGAAATCAAGTTTGCTTTCCCGGCAAACGATATTCGACCGGCAATCGAATTCTTCTGGTATGACGGTGGTTGGAAGCCGCCGGTGGACATTCTCTCGAAGTACGGAATGGACAACCCGGCTGGTAGCGGTGCGCTCATCATCGGTGAAAAGGGTGCGATGTACTCACCGGACGACTACGGCGGGAGTTGGAACCTGATCGGCAACGATGGTGCGAAACTCGAACCGCTTGCCGAAGACAAGATTACCTACGTGCGCAACCGCGATGGTCATGACGGCGAGTTTTACCGAGCGATTCGGGAAAACAAACCGGAAGAGTGCTTCTCGAACTTCCCCAATTATGCTGGTCCGCTCACCGAAACGATCCTTCTCGGCAACCTTGCAGTTTATGCTGCCGCCGAAGCGGATACCTGGGGCGAAAAGGTCGAATGGGATGCCAGAGACCTGAAGGTGACGAACATCGCTTCGTTGAAGACACCGGGCGTTGCCGATTTGGTCAAACCCAAATACCGAGGCGACCATCGGCTCGATTAAGCGTTTTGATCGATTGGATACGTACTTTGTGTCCTTGTGTCTTTGTGATAAAAATTTCTAACCACAAAGGCACAAAGGCAATGTCACCGCTTGCGTTTCACGGCTAAAACGCAAGCGTTGTGTTTTGTTTTTCCATAATTTCAAGAGCATTTTTAATTTCAGCCGTCACCCATTCAACCCCTATCTACCCATGAAAACCCATTTTCTTGTTCCCTGCATTGCATTATTTTCGTTATTGTTGTTCGTCGGTTGTCCGCAAACGCCCGACGCTCCGGTTAAACCATCGGTAGATAACACCGAAAAAGAAAAAGACATTACCGAGTCGGAACCGCCGGTTGAAACTGCAACTCCAGAAATGCCGCTTACGATTCCCGCTCCACCGCCGGTCGTCGATCAGCCCGCTCCACCGGTCGTTGAACAACCCGCTCCGCCGGTCGTTGAACCGCCTGCTCCGCCAGTCGTTGAACAACCCGCTCCGCCAGTCGTTGAACAACCCGCTCCGCCAGTCGTTGAACCGCCTGCTCCGCCAGTCGTTGAACCGCCTGCTCCGCCAGTCGTTGAACAACCCGCTCCGCCGCAAGAGACAGCAGAGGAAAAAGTTGTGCGTGAGCGAGTCGCACAACTCGGCGGAACAGTCCGCAAAAATCCCGACGGCAGAATCATCGGCATTGTGATCGACAACAACGATCTGGCTCTTGCGGACATGCAGGCTATCGGCAAACTGATCGATCTCGAAACGATCCGTATTTCGGGACCATCGGTTGACGATAGTTACGTCGAAGCAATGAGCGGATTGATCAAACTGAAATCGGTCGATATTGAGAACGGCGAGATTACGGACAAATCGCTTGAAATCCTCAAAACATTGCCGGATATCAACGCCCTCTTGTTGCGACGGAATCTGAAACTTACGGACAACGCTGTTAAACTCTTTGCCGAATTTCCGAAGTTGCAAACGTTGAAAATTCTTTACAATAACTTTTCGCCGACTTCACTTTACGATCTCGAAAATCTGAAATCCATTCGTATTTTAGACCTTCGCGGATTGCAAGTCGATGATCTCACGTTTATTTTCCTTTCCGAACTGGAAAATCTCGAAGAACTTCGCGTCCGTAGCGGTTCGGTATCGAACGCAGGGATTGCAGAACTCGTGAAGTGTCAAAAGTTGAAAACACTTGAACTCCAAGATACTTCTGTAGGTGCCGGTTGCGGCGAATTTTTCAAGGAAATGAAAGGTCTGCGTACCCTCCAAATTTTCCGTGGAGGCGAGTTCGGTGCAGAAGCAGTGTCGGAACTCGGTGTCCTGACGAACCTGGAGTTCTTGCAACTTCGTGCGATCAGTTGCAACAACGAAGCATTGTTGGCACTCAAACCGTTGGTCAATTTGCGAAGAGTTGATTTTTCCGAGTTGCCCGGTGTCGATTCAGCAACCATTATTGATGTACTCAAATCGTATCCGAGGTTGGTGGATGTTCGCATTTTCGCCATCTCGGTCGATGATTCCGTAGCGGCATTTCTTGCGACGGTTCCGGCATTGCGAGCCGTGGCTCTTCCAGCAACATCCATCACGGACGCAGGACTCGATGCTCTTACGGTATTGCCAAATCTTGGGACGCTTGAAATCTATGCGAACAAGGAACGTCTTACGGTACAGGGAGCAGGCGTATTGAGCAAGCTCAAAACACTTCAGCGGTTGGTCATCCCAGAAACGTTGGATGATCCGGCATTGAGGTCGGCAATCCGCGAAAGTTCGCCCAACTGCGTGATTTCGGTCAATACCTACTCGCAGGAGACGTGAGAAAATGTATGTTGTAACCTCGGCGTTCGAAGGAAATCGAACCGCTTTGTTCATGTTCTCGTTAAAATCGCAACTGTTGCACTATCTTTGCCAACTGTTGCGATGCTGAAACGGCATCCGACGTTGCCTGACCACTCTGTTGTGTCAAATATCCCACCTGACTCAAGCCCTGCGAAATGTCCTTCACCTGCGTCAACTGCTCCGCCGAGGTTACTTCAATCTGCGATACCAACTCCGTTGCACCGTCAATCAATTTCGTGATCTCGTCCAGTGCCGATGCCGTTTGATTCGCAATACCCGCTCCGCCGAGAATCTGCTTGTTGCTCGTCTCGATCAGCGTTGCCGTCTCCTGTGCCGCTTTCGCACTTCGAGAAGCCAATTTTCGGACTTCATCCGCCACCACTGCAAAGCCCTTGCCGTGTTGTCCCGCTCTTGCCGCTTCGACTGCTGCATTCAATGCCAGCAAATTCGTTTGGAATGCAATTTCGTCAATCGTTTTGATGACCTTCTTCATCTGTTCCGACATTTTGCAGATGTCATTCATCGAATCGACCATGTCGTGCATCTGTTTTTGCCCTTTCGATGCCGCCTGAACCGCATCTTTGGTGAATCGGCTTGCTTCCGAAGCATTCCGACCATTCGCTTCCGTCAGTTCGCTCGTCTTGCCCACCTTTTCGGCAACTTCGTTGATTTGATTGGTCGATTGCTCGATCCCATGTTGCATACTATCGGCTGCCGAAGCGATTCCATTCGTTTCTTGCAATGCACTCGCTGTAATCCGGCTGACTTCCTGCAACTGTTGTGTTGCCGTCGTTTGGAATGTAATGTCCGTAAACACTTGCACCGCACCGGTTTGTTTCTGATTCGCATCGGTCAACTTGTTCGTCCGCACTTCGTACAGGACATTGCCGATTTTCTCATTATTCACCGTATTACCTCGCTGTTCCAGCGACTTGATGTAGGAATCAATCACACTGACTTTTTTGCCCGTTGACGATTTGTTCGAGGTCTGTACCCTACCGTCGGCATCGACCAAGAAGACCGGTGCGACAAGCGAATCGAGAATCTGCTGTTGAATGTTGCCATGCAACAGAGAACGCTTGTTCAGTGAACGTTGCCAATCGTATGCGGTGAGAAAAATTACAATCAAGGCAATCAGGGCAAATATTTGATATTTTCCGACTCTCGCTTTTTCATGTCCCGCCTCTGTCGTTTGCAGTTTTGTCCACATGGTGTCGATGTTTTCCGCTAACTTGTTGCTATTCTCTTGAATCGTAGCGGCTTGCGTCTTGTATCCAAGGCTGACCGATTGCGCCGCTCCCTCTTTGACCGACTTCGGATAGACCAGTTGCACCGTCCACTGTTTGCCTTGTAAGAAAAATGTTTCTTTCTGTTCCAACTCGGTTTTATTATCGAACGAAACTAGACCGCCGATGTTCGCCTTCGGATCGTTCGAAGCAACGATTTTGCCGTCGGGGGAGAGCAGATACGCTTTCCCGCTATTTCGGAGCAACGGATTTGCCGCAATCACCAACCGAAGTGCCGCTGACAGGGTTTCGGTATCCACGTCGACACCGCAAGCACCATACGACTTGCCGCGATACTGAATCGGCGACGAAATAGAAAGGACAAATCCGCCATTCTGCCGAATCGGTTCGGAAATTGTCGTTTGCCCCTTCATGGCTTCGATATACTCACTGGCGTTGTCGGGCTTCGTAAATTCATCAATTATAATCGAAGAGCCGGTTCCCCGTTTACCGTGGGCAGAAAATCGGTCTGCCGAATGAACGTTGAACTTGTTCGGTTCCCAGCAAAGCCAAGCGGAAGCGAGATTGCTATTTTTTTGTACGGTTTTGTAAATCAAATCTTTCAGAAATTCGCGGGATTCGATCTCCTCGGCAGTCGGTTCAGCGGTCAGTTCGAGTTCTTCTTCCACTGTCTCGTTTGCTTCTCCGGTATGCTGTTCGACGACAATCGATTCGAGTTCGTTATTCATCGCTTCAATGCGTTCTACGTCTTCTTGTGTTCCTATTATTACTGTTTCTACGCTCTCTAACGTTTGCGACTCGTTAACTTCCTCTTCTGCCGTCTGCCGTCCGCCGTCTGCCGTTTCTGCAATCGGTATCAATTCAATAAAATCGGCATCGGGTACATCTGTCCCTCTGCTGATGCTTTTGCCGCCGGGTAAAACATATTCACGGGAGTCTCCCTCTTCGCTCTCTGATATTTGCGGCTCATCGGCTTCCTCTTCTGCCGTCTCTTCGACCGCCGGAGTACCGGCTGAATCGTCTTGTATTTTTTCAACGAGTTCGGGCGGCAGTGTAATCGGTCCCATGCCACGTATTCTGGATTCTTCGACCGTCGTAATCAGAAGCGTTTCGTCCCGGATAACATACGTCAATTCGTGCGGGCTCAATAGCCTATTCAACTTATTGCGTAACCGCATGTTTTCGGACAGTTCAATGCCGTCGGGAGCGACAAGCGAGTCTGACCGAATCCTGTTTGCTTCCCGTGGAACATACAATTCCTGTAACGCCTTGCGATCAAGATCAATATTAATGTCCGGCATGTTCAATCGCCGTAATTCATCCCTTATCATTCGGAACAGGTCGGCAAAGGTCGTCGTTTCGTCGATATTCAAACGAAAATCGCGACTTTCCAATACCGATCTGATGATTACGACGAAGTCGGCTTCCTCTGTTACCGTCTCTTCAACCGGAGTACCGGCTAAATCGTTCGCCGTCTCTTCGACAGCCGGAGTACCGGCTAGATTGTCCGCCGTCTCCTCTTCCTGGATGGTAATATTCACATCGAGAGTTCCTCTTATTTCGATGGGTAAAACCTGCACGACCAACGTATGCTCTGTTTTATCTGCCGATTCGGTCGCTGCAACAACCGGAGTATCGGCGAAATCGTCCGCCGTCTCTTCCTCTACCGGAATTGCTGTTACGCTTATCGTAATATCGTTCCACGTTTCACTGACGGCAATCGCCTTGACGATAAAATTCAACACCGACGTTGAATCGGGATTCACATCTTCTTTGAATAACACCTCCCCAGAATCGCACAATTTCCCATCAAAGCGATAAACTTTTACTTTGTCCTCTGGATATTCAAGTGTAATCATGGATTCGGGACCCCAAATATTTTTCGAAGTTTCCGACGACAAGAGAGTTACCGTGAGCGTCCCTTCTGTCCCGACTTCAATCAATTTTATTTCTTGTCCCCCAACATTGATTACGGCTCCACCTAAATCCAAGTCAACTTTGTGAGAAGGACTCAATTCCTCTGTTACCGTCTCTTCAACCGGAGTATCGGCTAAATCGGAATCGTCTGTCGTCTCTTCCACCATTTCCTTTACCGGCGGACTTGCGTCCGCCGCTCCTGATGTCGCTGCATCTGTCTCCTCGTCCGCAATTTCTTTCAAAATATTATCAAAATCTTCCTTTTTGATCGTAATGGCAATGCCTTCTTCGATCATATCAATATTGATGCGACCTTCCTGTACCTGTGCCGCTAAGGCAACCCGATAGTCCGGCAGATCGGACGGCGTAACTACTGTAACCAATTCGATGGTTGGTTCGACTTCGGCGGATACTGCCGCTTGGATCGTTTGTGCGGGTCGTGCCGGCTGGGTGGGATGAACCAACTGTTTCACATCATTTTGAGGGCGAGACAAACGACCGAGCCGGTTGGCGGCAGGAAGATATTGAACCTGCTGCGAAATGCGGATGGGGAGAACGGCTTCGGGATAAGAATCCCGAAGCTTTCTGTCCAAATTGAGTTTTTCGGTCGCACTTGTCAATGCTAACTGCTCCGAAATTTTAACGTATCCCTCCAAATCCCCTTTGACTTGGTTCTTCAAGGATTGCAAACTCACTTTCAGGCTGGCATCGACTTGGTCTTGTACAGTTTTTTCGGCGGTTTTCTGCTCTTTTTCGAGGGTGGCGATCAGATTTTTGGTGTTTTCCGCGTTGGTATTCTTAGCGGCATCGAAGTTTGTACTCAACTGGGATTCCACGGTAACGGCACTCGGTTTGGAGAGCAGAGAGAGGACGCAGACGAGTATAACGACGGCACAAACGACGAAAATAATAACTGGTAAAGCAATTCCTTTGACTTTCATGGGACCTCCATTCTGGCGCATTTTTGTGAAAATACAGAAATTACGCAATTTAGATAACATCCGACGGAGTTTTTATCGGCATTATATTTTGTTTAATTTATCTATTTTTTCCAAACGTCGCATATTGACTTTTGAAAAGATTTAGGAATTGTACTTCTCACGCTACTATACTTAATAAACGCTTCCGCTAAAATGTCGGTCATGAATAATCCCATCCCCATCGGTCAATATCGTTGCGGTACAGGTGAAAATCTGCTCCTGATCGCCGGTCCCTGTGCCCTTCAAGCCGAATACAACAAAACCATCGCCGATGAGTTGGCTCGGCTTAATGACCGACTGCCGATCAACGTCGTGTTCAAAGGGTCGTTTGATAAGGCAAATCGTTCCAGTATCGAGACCGCCCGCGGATGCGGTTTGGAAGCCGGCTTGGAAATGCTTGCCGCCGTCAAGTCGCAAACGGGATTGCCGATCACGACCGATATTCATGAAACTCATCAAGCCGAATCCGTCGGCAATGTGTGCGATCTGATTCAAATCCCCGCCTTTCTAGCCCGACAAACCGACCTGCTGATGGCGGCGGCAAAAACGAGAAAGCCGGTACACGTCAAAAAGGGACAATTCATGGCACCGCAAGACATGCGAAATGTTGTCCGAAAGTTGGAAGAGTCCGGTTGCCAAAATGTTTTGCTGTGCGAACGCGGTACATTTTTCGGCTACGGACGTTTGGTCAACGATATGCAGTCGCTGATCGTGATGCGGAGATTTGGCGTGCCGGTTTGTTTTGATGCAACACATAGCGTTCAAGAGCCGGGCGGATTGGGAAATTCGACGGGGGGCAATCGTCAGATGGTCGAACCGTTGACGAGAGCGGCGACGGCGGTGGGCATTGACGCATTGTTTCTCGAAACGCATCCTGAACCAGAGAAATCGCCGTCCGATGCTGCTAACATGTTACCGCTCGATCAACTCGAACGGGTACTGACAGGAATTCTGCGTATTCGGGAAACACTTTTATAAAACCGTGCGTTTTGCCAATTCGACCGAATTTAGTACAGTCTCTCAAAGAGTGGGTGGCGCGCGCCCCTTGACACCATTCCGGGTGATCGCTACAATACATAAACTAATTTATTAGTTTAGGTCAATTTGGCAAAAACAGCGAAAATGGCACGGCAAGAAACACCTTCCGCTCCGAGCGAGCGGGAACTCGACATCTTAAAGGTCTTCTGGGAAACCGGCGAAGCACCCGTTCGAGTGATCCATCAAAAAATGGCACCCAACGGCGAATTCGCCATCACGACGATCCAAACGCTCATCCGCATTATGGCAGAAAAAGGTTTTCTCAAAGTGCGGAACGTTAACCGCACTCTGTACTACAAGCCCTGCTACACTGCCGAACAGGCAAGTTCACGCTTTCTGCACAAGGTCTTCGACGGGGCAGTGGATCGCTTGGTGCTTTCCATGCTCCGAGCCGAAAAATTGACCGATGCGGAGTTGCACGAAATCGAAACGCTCATCGCCCAAGCCCGAAAGGAGAAAAAGTCATGATCAACATCATCATTTTTGAAGCCGTTGCGTGCATTTTGCTGTCGGCAATGTTCGCCAGCCGATGGTTGTTTCGCCAACCGTTGGATCGGATTCGCATTGTGCAGATGGGTTTCGGTTGCATTGCCGTTGCGGCGGTGTGCATCGGTAGCGGCATCGGACCGACGTGGACGATTGCGCTGCCGATCAATTCCCCTCCTGTGGAGGGGTGGCATTTTGCGCAGCAAAATGACGGGATGGTTACTGACGCACGAGAGACCACCCCGCCGCTGCGCGGCACCCCTCCAAAGGAGGGGAATTATGGGGCGGAGTATCATAGCCCAGGGCAAGGTGGCGAACATTCCCCTCCTGTGGAGGGGTGGCATTTTGCGCAGCAAAATGACGGGGTGGTTATTCCCCTCTATAGCGAGGCAGTGGTGGTTCCACAATCGACCACCCCACCGCTACGCGGCACCCCTCCAAAGGAGGGGAATTATGGGGCGGAGTACCGCACAATACTCACCGGCATACTTGCGTATGCCGCTCTTGCGCTTTTCTTCATCCCGCCGTTACTTTTGTTCCTCCGCGACGCTCTCGCCAAACGCCGGTTGCGCAAAATACTGCAAAACTCAATGGATGCACCGGAATCGGTTGTCAAATTATTTCGGCAAGTTTGCAAAACAACACAACTGCCCCAGCGGGGCAGAATGTCTATAACCCCCGGCGATAGCCGGGGGACTCGCCGCCCTCATAAAACGATAGCCCCAACGGGGCGTAACTCATCCGACTCTGTTTCGCCCCGTCAGGGCGATGAAAATGAGGGGGATGCCACTATCCCCCGGCTATCGCCGTGGGTTATAGATATTGCGTCCTTGCAGGACGGATTTCCATACCGCAACGTCCGACTGAAAATCTCCCACGAGATTGCCGCTCCGATGGTCTTCGGCTTTTTGCGTCCCACGCTGTTGCTACCGGCGACACAGTCGCCGGCTCTCTTGCAAGCGTGCCTCGCTCACGAATGGTCGCACCTGAAAAACGGCGATCTCATTACGTGGAATATAGTTCGACTCTTTCAGTATCCGCTCTGGTTGCAGCCTTTTTATTGGATGCTCCGTAGCCGATTGCTGACCGATCAGGGTTACCTTGCGGACGACGATGGCGTTCGGGCTTGCGAGGAAAATTTCGATTATGTGCGCTTGTTAATGGACATTGCGAAAACCCGTCGTTCTGCCGCCGAGCCGCGCACTCTCGGAATGGCAGGACGCAGATCCCAACTCAGAAGGAGAATTGACATGTTAGTAAACCAACCCAGACCGACACACACATCGAGCAAGGGAAAACTGCTGTTTCCGCTTGTGTTATTCCTTGCATTAACGCTTCTCGGCGGATTACGTTTCGGCGATGCGCAGGAGACGGAGAATAATTCCCCTCCTGTGGAGGGGTGGCATTTTGCGCAGCAAAATGACGGGGTGGTAATTCCCCTCTATAGCGAGGCAGTGGTGGTTCCCCAATCGACCACCCCGCCGCTGCGCGGCACCCCTCCAAGGGAGGGGAATTATGGGGCGGAACAGAGCCGCAATCTTCAGATTGTGGAATCCTCTGCGCCCTTCGTAGCACAGGGACACCCCAACTACGCGCCCTTATCGCCGTCAATGGCACTGGTGAAGCAGTCCGCAGACGACCGCAGAGTGTCGATGGCGGCAACGCAATTATTTGAATTGTTTGTTGAAGTACCCAAGAATCCTGTTGAATTGGGAAAAGAGGCAACATTTAAGATAAAAATCGTGAACAACGGGACAAGAGCGGCAGAAAACGTTGAGGTTATCTTGTTCTTTGGCAAGCAATTCAAGCCGATTGCCGTCACAGGGGGAGATGCGCATCATGTTGATGGGGATGGAAAGATAACATTTGAAAAAATACCCGCCATTTTGCCACAGCAGGATGTAACGCTAACGGTATATGTCAAAGCGGTAGAACGGGGAGCAGCACAAGCCATCAGAGTAGATATACACGGTAAGAACATTCACATGGTACATGGATTCCTTGCAACGGAAGTCGTTGATCAGCGTCCAACGGCACTGGTTACGCACGAATTAGATTATGAGTCTATACGCAATCAGGGTGCGAAACTCGAATTTCAAGTCGAACAACCGTCGAATATTGTCGTGGGACAAGAATGCACCTATCGCATCCGCGTTACCAATGTCGGCGGTGCGCCTGCCGAAGAAGTGAAGATAGATACGGAACTTCCCGAAGGGGTTGACATTCGACATACCGAAATCGACAACGGTAGAGTGGTAACATTTTCCCGTGACAGTGGCACGGGACCAATCGGTATGACATGGTCGCTGGACAAGATTCAACCAGGTGCAACACACACGCTCGTGTTGCGGTTAGTTCCGAAACAGCGTCAGGCGATTGAATTGCCAATCCGATTTGATTTTCGTCGTCCGGTGACGGACGGCAAACATTCCCCTCCTGTGGAGGGGTGGCATTTTGCGCAGCAAAATGACGGGGTGGTTACTGACGCACGAGAGACCACCCCGCCGCTGCGCGGCACCCCTCCAAGGGAGGGGAATTACGGGACAACCATCCCCCGCAACGGCATGCAACCGTGGTCGTCGTACATCATTGAACCGCCGGATATTTTGAACGTCGAGGCAATCAATTTGGTGCCGAAATCGCCATACAAGTTGCGAGTGTTCGATATTGTCATGGTCGATGTCATCGGCACACCAGCGGACGATCCGATTTCAGGTATGTTTGCACTGGAACCGGGCGGTGATATTCAACTCGGCGGTACATACGGTACTGTCAATATCGGTGGAATGTCCACAGACGAAGCGAAAGAAGCCATTCGTAGGTACTTGGTTGGAGCGGATGCGGAGGATAAGAACGCAGGTTGGCTTATCAGTGCTACAGTTACTGTAAAACTTGCCCGCATGGGGGACATGCAGCAGATTGCCGGCAAACACACGGTCGGTCCCGATGGTTTCATTACACTCGGCTCGTATGGTCGAGTGAACGTCAATGGTCTTACCGTCGATGAAAGTCGAGATGCCATTGTGTATCATCTTTCCAAACATTTGGACAATCCACAGGTCATCGTCAAAGTGGAAAAAATGAACAGCAAGAAGTATTACGTCATTATCAAGGGAGCAAAGTTCGGCGAGAGGGTCGTCATGTTTCCTTGTACCGCCAACGACACGGTCATGGATGCTCTTGCCAACATGCAGGGGTTGGTGGATACGGAATGTTCGTTAAAGCACATTCGTCCTCGTGGTGATGGCGAGCCGGTGGTCACACCGCTTACGTGGGAGAAGGTGATTCTCAGCAAATCGGGATTCGGCGACAACTTGCAACTGTTGCCGGGAGATAGACTCGTGCTGGAAGTGAAAGATGAAAAATAACAGAGCCGCAATCGTGAGGTTGCGCAAGAGCGGCGGGCGCAAGTCCGCCGGCGCACCCTTAGTAGTACCATTGCTCTCCAACACCGTGCTCTTATATCCTTATTTGGAAAACGATAGGGGTATATTGCGACAAAAGGTTGCAAAGAAAATTTGCTTGCGACTCCGTGATTCACCGCTTGTAAAATTTCGAAAATTTGAGACAATAAAGGGTGGTTTGGGCAACGAAAAATACGTTGCCGAAGTCCTTATATTTCAAGTAGTTACGTCTCCAAAAATAAATGTCCGAAAGCGGCACGCCTAACGAATCGACAGCATTCACTCCCATCTAAGGCTGCACCAAACTGCTTCAACTCTCCATTCAAGACGAGATGAAGAACAGTTACGATTGCCGTTGAGCAATCTGTTCCAAGACATCTCCCAAATCACGGTAAGAAAAGTCAATCGCCGCAAGTTGATGACCAAACGACTCCGCCAAGCCGAAATCTTCAAGCGTAAACGCCAATTTCATTGCCAAATACAACGCCTTCTTTTTGCTCTCGCCCGGCTCCAATGCCGATACCGCCTCCTGATAATGCGTCATTGCCAACTTGTTCTGCCGTATCATCTGGAAACATTGTCCCAACGCCAGCAAACAGTCCCCTTTTCGGGAAGGTTCCGCTTTTGCCGACTGAAACTCGGCAATCGCCTCTTTCACCTGACCGTTCTTTTGCAACAAAATGCCATAGTCATAACGATAACCCGCATGATTCGGATAATGTTTGAGCCGATGCTCCGCCAACTCCATACTCTTTGTTTCATATCGGTTCCGCGTGTCGAAAAAAACCGACTTTATTTCTGCGTCCAACGTCGTTTCGTATTCCTCCTTCAAGTGTAATGTTTCCGCATGAAGCCGTCTTTTTTGGATTTCCAAGAGCATTTCAATCATGTCGGGGGCATTTTGGGAGACCTCGACGGCTCTGGCATAACTCTTTTCCGCTTGGGCAAGGTCCGAATTGCTGATATGCCAATGAGCAAGTTCAATGTAATTGGCAGTATCCTTCGGATTTCTCGTGATTCGACGTTCGATTTGCTCCTCGACCGTCAGAGTACGTCCCATTGCATCTTCGTCTTTGGGAATCTCTATTCCGATGGATTCGACCGCTTCCCGTGAGGTTCCCGTCGCATACTTGCCTTTGTGAATTGCCTTTTCGGCGGAAAGATTATGCACCAACTTTCGGGTATCCTGATCGTCGGGCTGCTGTTTGAGAACACGTTGCAAACAGGCTAACGCACCATCGAAGTCGGCATTGTCTCGGAGAGCAGCACTGCACGCAAGGTTGGCACCGACATGAGAGGGATCCGCATCGACTGCCGCCTGATAATAGACGAGTGCCGTTTCCAATGTGCCGATCTCTTCGCAAGCACTTCCGGTGGAGATCAAGGTTTCGACATCCCACGGATTGGATTTGAGCGTTTCAATACCGACTTTGAAGAGGCTTTCTGGCTTTTTGGAGTCGGTTGCCAATTTTTTCCCCGCCGCAATGAGCGACCTAGTTGTTTTCTTTTTTTCGCCGAATTTTTTCCTCAAATTGAAGAGGAATGTTTGGGCGTAAATCAGATTGCCGGGGTCTTGCAACACACATTCGGTAAAGTAAATGTTGTCCGCATACTCGTAGTTCGCTTTCGACATTTGTTTATTGCCTTCCGCAAAGAGTTGCTGAAGACGTTTCCGTTTTTCAGGTGGAACCGTTGAATTTGCGGACATAGACCGGTGCAGATACAAACATTTTTCAATGCGTTGATTATGCCAATTATTCGAATTTTTACAAGAGCGGTAAACGATTCCGGCTATGCGTTCCAATTCAGAATTTTCTCAACGATGTTTTCCGGTTCGGTCATGCGACCGGCACCGGTTTCGCCGCAACTTAAATGTCCCGACTCCGGTCCAATCAAAAACATACCATCCGCAAGCAATTGTTTGACATTTCGTTGTACGGCAGGTTTATCCCACATGACCGCATTCATTGCCGGGGCAAACAAAATCGGCTTATCGAAGGACAAAATGAGGGTACTCACCAAGTCGTCGGCAATACCGTGGGCGGCTTTGGCAAGAATGTTTGCTGTTGCGGGGGCAATGCAGAATAAGTCTGCCGATCTTGCCAATTCGATATGGGCATGACTCTTTCGCGTATCAAAAACGGAGTGATAGACCGGTCTGCCGCTCAACGCTTCAAATGTTTGCGGAGCAACGAGTTTGGTTGCAGATCGGGTCATGACAACTGTTATCCCGATACCCTGCTGGGTGAGTCGGCTTACGATGGTTGCAGATTTATAGGCGGCGATACCGCCGGTTACGCCCAGTAGAATTTCTTTCATGGCAGTTCCAATGTATCGTAAACGTTCGGGAAATGCAAGATTGGGTTAACGCACGAGGATGACGAATCCATTTTTTATCGAAAAATCTGAAATATTTTTTACAATGTTCGGGGGTGGTCGGCATTTGTTGGACAGAAAACGGCGTTCAATAAGCTATGCACGT
>Ga0082212_10006437_pt1 | contig 15792 bp, 14 predicted proteins | sample TergutNt197P3_FD_71548 | JGI IMG/M metagenome (GOLD analysis project Ga0082212, IMG submission 71548) | Neocapritermes taracua P3 segment gut microbial communities from Petit-Saut dam, French Guiana - Nt197 P3 | ecosystem: Host-associated > Arthropoda: Insects > Digestive system > Gut ...
CCCCATGGTAGCGACTATTTTGGTTTTTCTCATAAAGCGAAATCCCCTTTATTAACCATAATGTAACGGAGTAGCGGTGAATGTATACAATAGACGAGATAAACGATCTGCTTGACGAAGTGGCGGCGGATTTGCCGGGCGAGCTGTTCCGCGACCTTAACGGCGGGGTGTGCCTGCTGCCCGAAGTGAAGCTGAGCGAAGCCGACCCCGACGGGGGGCTCTACACCCTTGGCGAGTACCGCCGCGACCAGATGGGCCGGTATATCGTAATATACTACGGTTCGGTCTGCGCCGTGCACGGCGACGCCCCGCGCGACGTTATGAGGGAGAAGCTGAGGAAGCTGCTGGGGCATGAGCTGACGCACCACCTCGAGTCCCTCTCGGGCGAGCGCGACCTCGAAATAGAGGACAGGCGCAACCTCGCCGAGTACCTGCGCGGGAAGTAGGGGGCGGCCAGGGACTACTTGAGCCCCTACTTCCAATGTGCAACCACTGCTATGCGTGATCCACCTTGTACATATGAGCGGCGAGGTCGAGGATTTTATTTGAATAGCCCCACTCGTTGTCGTACCATGACACCAGCTTGACGAAAGTCTTTGTCAGAGCTATGCCGGCCTTGGCGTCGAAAATCGACGTAAGCGGGCAGCCGTTGAAATCTGAAGACACGACATCCTCTTCGGTATAGCCGAGAATCCCCTTCATAGCGCCTTCGGAAGCGGCCTTCATCACCGCGCAAATCTCCTTGTAGTCGGCTTCCTTCTTAAGGTTCACCGTAAGGTCGACAACGGATACGTTCAAGGTCGGCACCCTGAAAGCCATGCCCGTCAGCTTGCCGTCAAGCTCCGGGATGACCTTGCCGACAGCTTTAGCGGCGCCTGTAGACGACGGGATGATATTGGCCGAGGCCGCGCGCCCGCCCCTCCAGTCCTTTTTCGAAGCTCCGTCGACCGTGAGCTGCGTCGCGGTTGTGGAGTGGACTGTCGTCATTAGCCCGTCCGCGATGCCGTAAGTGTCGTTAATGACCTTCGCCAGCGGCGCGAGGCAGTTTGTAGTGCAAGAGGCGTTCGACACGAAGTTCATGTCCTTGGTATACTTATCCAGGTTGACGCCGCAAACGAACATAGGCGTGTCATCTTTGGAAGGGCCTGTGTAGATGACCTTCTTGGCGCCGCCGTCGAGATGGGCCTGCGCGGTGTCCTTCGAGTGGAATATCCCCGTAGCGTCAGCGACGTACTCGACGCCGATATCTCCCCAGGGTATGTCTTTGGGATCGCGCTTGTCGTAGAAAGCGACTTTCTTGCCGTTGACGGTGATCGAGCTGTCGTCGTGGGAGATTTCGCCGTTGAACATTCCGTGCATTGTGTCGTACTTGAGCATATATGCTACATAGTCCGGCGACATGAACGGGTCGTTGATGCCGAGTATTTCGACGTCCGGGTTGTCTATCGACGCGCGGTAGACGAGGCGCCCTATCCTGCCGAACCCGTTTATGCCCATTTTGATACTCATTGAACATTTCCTCCATTTTTGATATAGTGGCGTGAGCCACGATGTATTATATGCGTTATTTGTAGAAAAATCAAACCAAAAATAAACGGAGGCGGGTCAATTGCCTGAAAGCGCCGAAAAGCGTATCGGAATCTATGTGCACATACCGTTTTGCTCATCGAAATGCGCATACTGCAACTTCTACTCGCTGCCCGGCGGGGACAGGCTTATGCCACTGTACAACGCCGCCATGCTCAAGCACATCGAAGAGTATGAGCCGCAGCTCGACGGCTACCTGATTGACACCGTCTACATTGGCGGCGGCACGCCCAGCTACTACGGGGCAGGGCGGCTGGCGAGCATCTTCAACGCTCTGAAGCGCTACGGGCATGTCCGGCTGGACTCGGAGGCGACGGTGGAAGTCAACCCCGGCAGCATAACTAAAGACGAGCTGCTCAAGCTGAGGCGCGCGGGCTTCAACAGGCTGTCCGTCGGGGTGCAGAGCGCGGACGATAAGATGCTCAAAAGCCTTGGCAGGTCCCATAGCTACGCAGACGCGGAGGAGACGGTGAAGAACGCGCGGCAGGCCGGGTTCGAGAATATAAGCGTCGATATTATATTCGGCCTCCCTTCGCAGGGGAAGGACACCTGGGCGGAGACGATAGCGAAAATCGCATCGCTCAAGGCGGAGCATGTCTCGTGCTATGCCTTAAAAATAGAGGAAGGGACGGAGTTCAATGTCTTCAAGGACTCGCCGTTCCTCCCGGACGACGACGAGCAGGCCGATATGTACCTCTATGCCGTCGAGATGCTGGCGAGGTTCGGGTACAGGCAGTATGAAGTCTCGAACTTCTCGCGCAGGGGCTTTGAATCGAAGCACAACATGAAGTACTGGCTGGGCTACGAGTACATTGGCTTCGGCGCCGGGGCGCACTCATATATCGGCAGGTGCAGGTACAGCTTCATCGAGGATGTCGAAAAGTACATCGAGCGCGTAACGCTCGGTCAGGCTGTCGTGGAGTACAGCGAGGAGATGTCGGACTTCGAGAACGCCGGCGAGTACCTGATGCTGCGGCTTAGGACGGTCCAGGGGATTTCCGAAGGCGAGTACTATGATATTTACAGATTGAAAATGGATCTGATTCTCGACCTGATGAAAAAGTACGAGAGCAGCGGTTGGATGGTATTCGACGAGGGGCGCTGGAGGTTCACGCCGAAGGGCTTTTTGCTCTCGAACACCCTGATCGGGGAAATCCTCGATGCTCAGGCAAGGCAACGCACGCAGATAAGCAAGCCCTGGCAGACGCAGCAGCCCGGGGAGGAACCGCAACTGACGCTGTTCCCGAAACGCCCTCTCGAGGCGGGCCTGTTCGGGAGAAGGAAACCTTCGGGTTATGATTAAGAATTAGCAGACACAAAATTTGCAACTTTGATACAAACGCAAGCTAAAATGTAACGAAAATGTAATTGCAATCCACGCCAACCGGTTGTATATTATAATAGTAGCAATTGAGGCGCTTGACAGAGCGCGTGAAATATCTGACGAAAGTTGTGTGCGGCATTTGGGGAACATCAAACTCATCAGCAGCAAGGGAAAGAAGGCAACGCCAAAAAAGCCCGGCGCAAGTAGCCCGGCCGCGAGCAAGCCGGCCGCGAGCAGGTCGGCCACGAACAGCCCGGCCGCGAGCAGATCGGCCGCGAGCAAGCCTGCTGCGAACAAGTCGGCCGCGAGCAGACCGGCCGCAAGCAAGCCGCCCGCGAAAAAGCGCGGGAGCGCCGGGAAGACAGCGCTGATCATCGGGATAATCCTCGTATTGGGCATTGCTGTTTTTACTGTCGCGATGGGCTACTACGTCAATAAACTCGATACTGTCTACCCCAATGTACGGGCGGACGGCGTCGACCTTTCGGGGCTGACTTTGGAGGAAGCCCGCGACGCGCTGCGCAATGTAGGCTACGAGAGCAACGTAGACGGCGTCGCTGTAACGATTGTGTTCCCTGACGGCGGCAAATTCACGGTGACAGGAGAGGAAGCGGGCTTTTCCCTTGACGCGGAGGAAGCCGCAATGACAGCCTACGATTACGGCAGGGGCGGGTCGTTCTTCCGCAACGAGCTTGAATACTTCAAGGCATATTTCAGCCAGACTGACCTTCGAGAGGTGAGCAAACCCAAATATAACGAAAGCTACATCAGCGAGGCAGTTAGGGTTGGCACAAAAAAATTCAACGACGCGCTCATCGACGAGACATATCAAGTCACGGCCACGAGCATCACGGTAATCAAAGGCGCGGGCATAGAACCCGCCGACGAGAGCGAAGTTTTTGAACTGACAGTATCCATGCTGTTCAAAGCGCTCGAGGAAAGGGCGCACCTCACGGCGGACTTCATCCCCAGCGCGAGAGGGGCAAGCGACGTCGACCTCGACATGCTCTACAGCCTCATCAGCGTCGACTCCTCGCCGGCGACTTATGACCCTGAGACAATGGAGATCACTGAAGAGAGCGCCGGCGTGAGTTTTGACATCGGAGTAGCACAGGCAAAGCTTGACAGCGCGGGCATAGGCACGCAAATAGTCATACCTTTCATCAGGATCGAGCCGGAGATAACGGCGAAGTACCTCGAAAGCTTCTTCTACCGCGACGAGCTTTACATCAGCAAGACGAGCATTGGAGGGACGGCAAACAGGAGAAGGAACATAACGATCGCGGCCCTCGCCATCGACGGCACTATCCTCAAGCCGGGCGAAGTCTTCTCGTTTAACGAAACCGTCGGCAAACGCACCGCCGATAAGGGCTATTCCGAGGCGCCGGCTTATGTATCCGGAGAGACTGTCCAGGAGATCGGCGGCGGGATCTGCCAGGTTTCTTCCACGATCTACAACGCCGTGCTCCACGCCGATCTGGAAGTCGTCGAAAGGCGCTGCCACCAGTTCACAGTAGCTTATCTCCCGCTTGGCAATGACGCTACCGTAAACTGGGGCACCATCGACTTCAGGTTCAGAAACAGCACGGACTACCCTCTTAGGATCGACACCCAGGTGCTCGACGGCGTGTTGACAGTCACCCTCGTTGGCACGAAGCTGGACGAAAACTACATAAAGATCGACTACAAGCATATCCAGACGATTCAGCCGCAGGTCGTCGAGACTCCGGATGAGAGCGTCCCCAAGGGCGAGACAAGCGTCAAGCAGGCGGGGCACACGGGCCATGTCGTCGACACATATAAATATCTATACGACAAAGACGATAACCTCATTAGCGAGACCCGCGTCGGCAGGAGCACATACAGCGCCCAAAACAGGATCATCCTGATTCATCAGCCGTCCGACGATGATGACGACGACGATGATGAGACGCCGGCAGAGACTGAGTCTCCGTCCGAGACTGAGCCTCCGTCCGAAACGGAGACGCCCACAGGCACGCAGCAGCCGGGGGAGACGACTTCACCTGACGACGGCGATTCTTACACAGAAGAGACGGACGGGCCGCCCGAGGACTATGATCCAAGCGCTCCGCCGTCGGAGATCCCCGAGACGACTCCGTCGGGGAATGGCGAGGAGCAGCCTTCGGAGTCGGCGGGGCCGCACCCGCCGGAGGGATTGGGTGATACGACGCCGCCTCAGCTCCCGGATTTGTAAAGAGTACTGAAGCACCTGAACGGGGTACCTGAACAGTACATACCAACAGCATAAGTACGCTGCTTTAATCGCCTCAAACCGGGCGGTTGGAGCAGCGTTTCTCTTTTGCGATAAATAAAAGTTGAAAAATCCGGCGGAACATACTACAATACAACTTGATGCAAATAATCTGAATAAATATTTACTTGGAGGATTTACCGGATGCCAAACTACAACAAGAAAGCAGTAACAGACGTCTCAGTAAAAGGGAAGAAAATATTGCTGCGCTGCGACTTCAACGTGCCAATGGACAAGGACACAGGACGGATTACGGACGAAGGCAGGATAACAGCGTCAATACCGACGATCAAGTACCTGCTCGAAAACGGCGCGGCAGTCATAGCCTGCTCGCACCTCGGCAGGCCGAAAGGCGAATGGAAGCAGGAGTTTTCGCTAGCGCCCATCGCCGAAAACTTGTCGGGGCACTTGGGCCTGACTGTGAAAATGGCGAAAGACGTGATCGGCGAAGACGCCGTCAAGATGGCGTCGGAGCTGGGCGAAGGCGAGATCATGCTGCTCGAAAACCTCCGCTACCACAAAGAGGAAGAGAAGAACGACCCCGAGTTTGCCAAGTCGCTCGCCGAGCTGGCAGACATCTTCGTATCCGACGCCTTCGGCACGGTGCACCGCGCGCACGCGTCGACAGAAGGAGTATCGCACTACCTGCCGGCCGTATCCGGGTTCCTGCTTAAAAAAGAGCTCGACAACATAGGCGGCGCAATCTCAGACCCGAAACGCCCGCTTGTTTCGATACTCGGCGGGGCGAAAATAGGCGACAAACTTGGCGTAATAAGCAACCTGCTCAACATAGCCGACACGCTGCTGATAGGCGGCGGCATGGCGTACACGATAATAAAAGCCGGAGGCGGAAAGATAGGGACGTCGCTGTGCGAGGACGGGGAGATAGACAACGTCAGGCAAGCGGTTGAGGAAGCAAAGAAAAAGGGCGTAAAAATGCTGCTGCCCGTAGACAACCTGGCTGCCGCCGAGTTCTCGAACGATGCAACGCCCGTTGACGTCAAGAGCGACGAGATACCCGACGACCTGATGGGGCTCGACATCGGCCCGAAAACGGTCGCGATGTTCTCTGAGGAGATCAAGAGCGCGGGGACGATTATCTGGAACGGGCCCATGGGCGTGTTCGAGTTCCCGAAATTCGCTGAAGGAACCATCGCAATTGCGAAAGCAGTTGCGGACTCGGGCGCCATTTCGATAGTCGGCGGAGGCGACTCCGCTGCAGCCGTGCGCATTTTTGGCCTCGAAGATAAAATGACGCACATATCGACAGGCGGCGGGGCTGCGCTGGAACTGCTCGAAGGGAAAGTGCTGCCGGGCATCGCCTGCCTCCTTGACGCATAGGGGGCTGTACAGACCCCCTCCTGAACAGCAAGCGAAAGGATGGAAAATCACATGAACAAAGACCTGCGGCAACCGATCATAGCCGGAAACTGGAAAATGAACATGCTCGCTTCGCAAGTCGAAGCGTACGCGCAGGAGCTGCTCCTGCTTACGCAGGGCCACGAAAGCTGGTGCAAAACAGTCGTCTGCGCCCCGTACCCGCTGCTGCCGGCAGCAATCGATGCTTTCAAAGGCAGCGGAGTCGGTACAGGAGCCCAAAACCTCAGCATGCACGCTTCGGGAGCGTACACAGGGGAAGTCTCCGCAGCGCAGCTCATTGACATTGGCGCAGAGTACGTGATAATCGGCCACAGCGAGAGGCGAGCTTATTACGGCGAGACTGACGAAATAGTGAATAAAAAATCATTGGCAGCGCTGGAAAGCCCGCTCCGGCCGATAATCTGCGTGGGAGAAACGCTGCAGCAGCGCGAGCTGGGGGTGACCTTCGACCTCGTGTCGATGCAGGTGAAGACCGCGCTGCACGAAGTAGCTGCCGACGCGCTCGGGAGGGTGATAATCGCTTACGAGCCGGTATGGGCGATCGGCACAGGGGTCACGGCGACGCCTGAGGACGCGCAGGAAGTATGCCATGCGATCCGTGAAGTCATATCGGGCCTCTATGGCCAAGAGGCTGCCGGGGCGACGCCAATCCTCTACGGCGGCTCGATGAATGACAAGAACGCGCGCGAACTGCTGATGATGCCTGACGTCGACGGGGGGCTCATAGGCGGCGCGTCATTGAAGCCGGAATCATTCGCGGTCATCGTCAACGCCGCTTCGCAGCGATAGAAAGGGGAGTTAGAATACCTCATGAAGCTTGAACGACCTGCGGCAATAGTCATCATGGATGGCTACGGCATCACCGCGCACACGACGGGCAACGCCGTGCTGGCAGCCAATACGCCCGTCCTGGACGAGCTGTATGAGACCTGCCCGAACACCACGCTAAAAGCCTCCGGGGAAGACGTCGGGCTGCCGGAGGGGCAGATTGGCAACAGCGAAGTAGGGCACACGAACATAGGCGCGGGGCGCGTCGTGTTCCAGGACTTGCCCAGGATATCGCGAGACATCGCGTCGGGCGTGTTCTTTGAAAACGAAGCGCTGCTGACGGCGGCGAAGAACTGCAAAGCAAATGGCGGAGCGATGCACTTCCTCGGCCTCGTATCGCCGGGAGGAGTCCACAGCCACATCACCCACCTTTTCGGCCTGCTGGAACTTGCGAAACGCGCAGGGCTCGAAGATGTGTACATCCACTGCTTCACGGACGGGCGCGACGTGCCTCCGAACTCGGGCATCGAGTCGATTAAGGAATGCGTGGAAAAATGCGCGGAACTGGGCGTCGGGAAAATCGCGACCGTCATAGGCCGCTTTTACGCGATGGATCGCGACAACAGATGGGACAGGGTGGAGCAGGCGTATAACGCAATGGTCTGCGCGGACGCCATATTCAACCCGGACCCTGTGCGCGCCATGCAGGAATCGTATGACGAAGGCGACGCGGACGAGTTTGTAAAGCCGGTCGTCTGCGACAGAAACGGCATGATAAAGCAAGGCGACACAATCATCTTCTTCAACTTCCGCCCTGACAGGGCCAGGGAGATTACGACGGCATTCGTCGACGAGCAGTTTGGCGGGTTTGAGAGGAGAAACGGGTACTTCCCGCTTGAGTATGTCTGCATGACCTGCTACGATGAGAAAATAAAAGGCGTGACAATAGCATATCCGCCCGACTTCCCCGAGCACACCCTCGGCGAGGCGATAAGCAAGGCAGGGCTCAAGCAGCTCCGCGCAGCGGAAACGGAGAAGTACGCGCATGTGACATTCTTCTTCAACGGAGGGGTCGAGGAGCCATTCGAAGAAGAGAAGCGAATACTCATCCCGTCGCCGAAAGAGTTCGCGACCTACGACCTCGTGCCGGAAATGAGCGCGTACAAGGTCGCCGAAGCCGCGTGCGCAGAAATAGCCGGCGGCAGGCACGACATCGTGATCGTGAACTTCGCCAACTGCGATATGGTAGGGCACACCGGCGACTTTGAGGCTACTGTCAAAGCCGTGGAAACCGTAGACGAGTGCGTGGGCTGGATCAAAGACGCTGTGGCGAAGGCAAACGGTTACCTCTTCGTGACGGCTGATCACGGGAACGCGGAGGAAATGCTGGAAGAAAACGGCGTGACGAAACACACGGCGCACAGCACGAACCCCGTCCCGTTCATTCTCTGCGGCGCAGACGCCGGGCTCAAGCCCGGTAGGCTTGCCGACATCGCGCCGACGCTTCTCGATCTGCTGGGGCTTGAAAAACCGGCGGATATGACAGGCGAATCGTTGTTAATTAAGAAAGGGAACTGACATGGAACACATCATCACACTAAAAACGCGCGATTATGACTACGACGAAGACAACGCAGGCTGCGGCGAATGCCAGACGTCTTGCCAGTCCGCGTGCAAGACTTCCTGCGGGGTAGTCAATCAGGCCTGCGAGAACCCGGAAGCGGTCAAGAAATAGGAATCGCCAAGAATGATCCATCGCTACAAGCTCGGCGGATTTAATATCGTCATCGACGCGGCGAGCGGAGCGATCCACAGCGCCGACGACGCCGCGTTCGACGCCATAGGCGCGTACGAAAGCCTTGGAAGGGAAGGTGCCATTAGGCATATAGCAAACAGATACAGCGGCATGCCTGCTGACGAAGCGCACAAGGTCATTGACGAGATTGATAAGCTCATCAGCGACGGAAAGCTCTTCTCAGAAGCGGATTATTCCGCGCTGGCGGAAAAAGCCGGTGTGCTGCCGCTCAAGGCGCTTTGCCTCAATATATCCCATCAGTGCAATATGGCGTGCGGTTACTGCTTCGCGGGGCAAGGCAGGTACGGCGGAGCCGGAGCTTTGATGAGCATAGAGACGGGCAGACGCGCTGTAGACTTCCTGCTGGAGAGCTCCGGGGCGCGAAAAAATCTTTACATAGACTTTTTCGGCGGGGAGCCGCTGCTGAACTTCGGGGCTGTCAGAGACGTCGTCGAGTACGCGCGGGGCAAGGAGCACAGCAGCGGCAAGCGTTTCCGCTTCACGCTGACGACGAACGGCCTGCTAATAGACGACGAAGTCGTCGAGTTCACGACGGCCGAGATGGAAAACGTTGTGCTGAGCCTGGACGGCAGGCCGGAAACGAACGACGCGTTCCGCAAATGCCTCGACGGCACGGGCGCCTACGCGCATGTGCTGCCTCTGCATAAGAAGCTCATTGACGCCCGGGGAGGCACGGGGTACTACATCAGGGGGACGTACACTCGCAGGAACACGGGTTTTACGGAAGACATTTTGCACATGGCCGACCTCGGGTTTCGCGAACTGTCTATGGAGCCGGTCGTCGCGCCGGAGGATGCGCCCTACAGCCTGACGGAAGCCCACCTCGAGGAGCTCTGCGGGCAGTACGAGCTGCTTGCGGGCGAAATGCTGAAGAGGGAACAAGAGGGCGCCGGGTTCACATTTTACCACTTTAAACTTGACGCCACCGGCGGCCCATGCCTGTATAAAAGGCTCGCCGGCTGCGGCGTGGGGACTGAGTACCTGGCCGTGACGCCGGAAGGGGATTTGTACCCCTGCCACCAGTTCGTCGGCGACGAACGCTTCCGCATGGGGGACATTTTCAATGGAGTCGAGAACGAAGAGCTGGCAAAGCTCTTTCAAAGCCGCAACCGTGTGAGCCGGCCTGAATGCGAGGCCTGCTGGGCGAGGCTGTATTGCGGGGGCGCCTGCGCTGCGGGAGCGTACCACGCTTCGGGTTCCGTCTCCGGCGTCTACAAGCTTGGCTGCGAGCTCTTCAAGAAGAGGATAGAGTGCGCCGTCATGATGGAAGTCGCACGCGCCGCACGCTGAACAGCGATGTCTGACATACCGCTTCACATACGGTCTTGAGAAGCTGAGCGCAGTAGTATACGGCATAAACAGCGGAGCCGGGAGCGTGCAGCAGACGTACACGTACCCGAACGGCAGCGCAGACGTGGTGAAACTCTGGTACCACCACAGCAGGCTTGGGACGACAGACTTCCTCACCGACAACGTGCAGGGCAAAGTGACAAGCTACACGGCCTACGACGACTGGGGCACCCTCACGATGAAGACAATAGTCAAGCTGATATGCGATGTTATGTCTACGGATTGAATCGTACCAAATATAAAGAAAGAGGAATCGACAAATGAGAAAGACAGTTAAAATCGTTGCCCTGGCACTCGCGCTGACACTTGTGGCATCAGCCTTCGGATGCAGCAAGAAAGTCAAACTGAAGATCCTGGACACCGAGTATGCAGAAGAGGACTACTCGATCTGCGTCTCGAAAGAGAACACGCAGTTGCTCGCGGACATCAACGCCGCCCTTGACGAACTCATCAAGGATGGGACAGTCGGAAAAATCATCGACAAGTACATATCCGGCACATCGCACGATATGAAGTTCCAGCAAAACGCTGAAGGGAAGCCGACGCTGACTATGGCGACAAACGCGGAGTTCCCGCCGTATGAGTTCTTTCAAAGCGGGCAGATAGTCGGCATCGACCCTGAGATAGCAGCGGCAATCGCCGACAAACTCGGCATGAAGCTCGTGATCGACAACATGGACTTCGGCGCGATCATCGCGGCAGTCCAGACAGGGAAAGTCGACATGGGAATGGCCGGCATGACCGTGACGGACGAGCGCCTGCAGACCATCAACTTCTCGACGTCATACGCAAAAGGCGTCCAGGTGATCATCGTCCGCGAGGACTCCGACATTAAGACTGCGGACGACCTGTTCGCCGGGACAAAGATGTACACGATCGGAGTGCAGCAGGACACAACGGGGGACCTGTACACGACGTGGGACCTCGAAGATGAAGGCCTCGCGACCATCGACCGCTACAACAAAGGCGCTGACGCGGTCATGGCCCTGACTTCAGGCAAAGTAGACTGCGTCGTAATCGATATCGAGCCGGCAAAATCATTCGTAGCTTCTAACAATAAATGACGTTTCGCGAAAGATTCGTCTTCGTATTCATCGAAGACGATCGATGGAAACGCCACCTGCTGACAGGCCTAGGCAGGACACTGCTGGTCACGCTGGGAGCCCTGGCTATCGGCGTGGCTATCGGCCTTTTGATATCGATCGTCAGGGTGACGCACGATAAGCAGATTGGGCAGATGCGGCGCGGGGTTCTTCGATTCCTGCTGAGGTTTTTCAACAGGATAAGCATAATCTACCTGACGGTCATACGCGGGACGCCTGTCGTCGTGCAGCTTCTTATTGCCTTTTTCGTGATCTTCATCTCCTCGAACAACAAGATGATGGTCGCAATCATCACGTTCGGAGTCAACTCCGGGGCCTATGTCGCGGAGATAATCCGGGGTGGCATAATGTCCATAGACAGCGGCCAGTTCGAGGCCGGCAGGAGCCTTGGGTTCGGCTATATCAGGACAATGTGGTTCATCATCACCCCGCAGGCTTTCAAGAACATACTGCCCTCCCTCGCCAACGAGTTCATCGTGCTTCTCAAGGAGACGTCCATAGCCGGATACATCGGTTTTGAGGACCTCGCAAAAGGCGGCGACATCATCAGGGGGCGCACGTTCGACGCGTTCCTGCCTCTCATCGCGGTAGCCCTGGTCTACCTGGTGCTGGTGATATTCTTCACCTGGCTGACCGGGAAGCTGGAGAGGAGGCTGCGAAGCAGTGACAACTGACGTCATAATCCGCACGGAAGACCTCGAAAAACGTTTCAAAGGCGGGGAAATCCATGCGCTCAACGGCATATCGACGCAGGTGCGGCGGGGCGAAGTCGTCGTGGTAATCGGACCTTCCGGGAGCGGCAAGTCGACTTTCCTGCGCTGCCTCAACCTCCTGGAGGCGCCAAGCTCCGGCACGGTGACGTTCGAGGGCGTCGATATAACGGACCCCGGCGTGAACATCAACGTCCACCGGCAGAAGATGGGCATGGTTTTCCAGCACTTCAATCTTTTCCCGCACATGACGGTGCTTAGGAATATGACGATCGCTCCTGTTAAGCTGCTCGCTAAGTCTAAGGAAGAGGCTGCGGGCAAAGCTATGGCGCTGCTGGAGCGCGTGGGGCTGGCAGATAGGGCGGATGCTTACCCGAGCCAGCTTTCGGGCGGGCAAAAGCAGCGCATCGCGATAGTGCGCGCGCTGTGCATGGACCCTGACGTTATGCTTTTCGACGAGCCGACCAGCGCGCTGGACCCGGAGATGGTCGGCGAGGTGCTCGACGTTATGAAGCAGCTTGTGCGCGATGGCATGACGATGGTCGTCGTCACGCATGAGATGGGGTTCGCAAAGGAAGTGGGCACACGGGTGCTCTTTATGGATTACGGCAAAATTGTGGAGGAAAACAGCCCTGCCGAGCTGTTTTCCTCCCCGAAAAGCGATAGGCTAAAAAGTTTCCTGGCAAAAGTGCTGTAAACAGTTTGGTGCACACAGGCGAATCAGTGCGTCGCAGCGCTTCTCTCGATTCCGAGTGAGCGCAGCGACGCAAGATTATTTTATATCATTCGGCCTGGTGGCAAGCGGAGCGGGTCAGCAACGATGGAATCGAAGAAGCGTCGTGACGTGCTGGTTCGCCCGTTGCGTGCTTCCGTTCACTCTACAGGCGGGAGCTGGTGCGGCGACTCCTGAGGGGGGCTCTCTTCCGGCGGGGACTCGGTGGCGGCGGGGTCTGTGGCCGAGCCCTGGTCCGTGCTGTCGGGCGTCGGGTCAATCAGTTGCGGCGGGGGAGTGTCGCTCGAATGGTCAGGCGAAGGGGTAAAGCCGGTCTCATCCTCGCCGTCGCCGGACCCGTCGCCGTCGTCGTCGGCATCCGCGTCGTCCTCGTCAGCGTCGGCATCCTCCTCGTCCTCCGGCTCATCTACTTCGTAGATGAACTCGACATAGTCCAGGAAAGAGTCGCCGGTCAGGGTGATGGTTTTCTCCGTGACGCCGAATACGACATACCCCTCGATCTCAGGCGCCTGGATAATAATCGCCTTGTCCTTCAAAGCCTTCGCGGTTGTCCGCTGCAGTTCAACGCCGTCAATATCGAAGCATCTGACTTCGTAATCGGTCATGCTCACGCCTGCGACGGGGGGGAGGTAGACGTTCTCCGGCCTGTGGAAGGGGATGGGCGGCAGATCTTCATGCACCTTCGACATTACCATCTTCCAAATCTGCGCGGCAGGGTTGCCGCTTGAACTCATAACGGCCGGGATGTCGTACCCCGTCCACACGGCGGCGATGTAATACGGAGTGAAGCCGACGAACCAGCGGTCTTTCATGTCAGTAGTGGTGCCGGTCTTGCCGGCGGTAGGCATGGCGCCGAGGTTCGCGGAGCCGCCTGTCCCGTTCGTTACCACGTCGGTCAGCAGCGTCGTCATCCAGTATGAGGCGATGTCGCTGATCGCCCTTACATTTTTCGTGGAATTGTCAAGGAAAACAGCGTTCTTTGAATCATAAATCATAGTATAGCTGCGCAGCTCGACGCGATCCCCGGAGTTCGGGAACATAGTAAACCCGGACGTCATCTCGCGTACGGTAGCCCCGTAAGTTAGCTGGCCGAGGGACAAGGGGGCGTAGTTCTCGTCCTGCGGGTCGAGGCCGAAGCCCAGCGTATCCCTCATAAAGCGGTACGACACCGAAGGATGGACAAGATCCAGTACTTGCGCTGAGATTGTGTTGTACGAAAGGCGCACCGCAGTCCTGACGTCGACGATGCCGTGGTAGGCGCGGTCCGCGTTTTTGGGCATCCATGTAGTGCCCTTGAGCATCGCGTTCTCGCTGTCGTCGAACAAGGTATCAGGCGTGATATAGCCATACTCCATGGCAGGGGCATAGACAGACAGCGGCTTGATCGCGGACCCCGGAGGCCGGCGCGTCATAGTCGCCCTGTTGAGCAGCATGTTCTTTTTTTTGTCGCCGACTCCGCCCGATAGGGCTTTAATATCCCCGGTGTAAGGATCCGCAATGACGATGCCGGACTGGAGCTGCGCGTTCGAGCCTGTGACTCTGGGCAGCGAGTCAGGGTTCATATATATATCGTCTACTGCAGCCTGAATGCTTGGATCCAGTGTGGAGATTATCTTCAGGCCGTTCGTGAAAAGTATCCTCCTCGCAGCCGCTTCGGAGATGCCTCTCTCCCGGACAAGGTCCGCCGTGACGTCGCGGATGACTGTCTCCTCAAACCAGGTATATATGACCTCTTCGTACTCGCTGTGCTCGCCGCGCTTGAAGTTGAGGCGCTCGTTGCGGGCGCGGCGGAACTCCTCGTCGCTGATATACCCGAGGTCGCGCATACGCCCGAGAATGAGCTCCTGCCTTTCTTTGTTGGCCGTCCTGTTGGCATACGGGCTGTACCTCGACGGATTGTTCGTAATCCCGATTATACTGGCTGACTCGGCGAGCGTGAGCTCGGATACGTCCTTGCCGAAGTAATAGTCGGCGGCCGCGGCAATGCCGTACCTGCCGTGCCCGAAGTACACAAGGTTCAGGTAGAGCTCAAGGATTTCTTCCTTGTCGTATTTCTTCTCATATTCCAGAGCGCGGAATATCTCCAGCAGCTTCCTCTGGACGGTCGTTTCATCCTCGTGCGTGAGGTTCTTGATGAGCTGCTGGGTTATCGTGGAACCGCCGAACGTATCCTTCATGCTCAGGAACATATTGAGGAAAGCCCCGGCCGTGCGGTACCAGTCCACGCCGCTGTGCTTATGGAACCTGTGATCCTCTATCGCGACCAGCGCGTTTATCGTGTGCTTGGGGATGTCGGAGTAGTCGACAATCTCGCGGAACTCGGTGCTCTGGAGCGTCACAAGCCAGCGCTGGCGGCCTGTCTCCGGGTCAATATAGTAGATGTCGCTCGACTGGTTCAGCGAGAAGTCGGCGGGGTTGATGTCGAGCTCCGTGTAGAGGTTCGTTTTTACATAGATAAGGAAAATGCACATGAAAACCACACCGGTCGTAACTGCTGTCAGCAGTACGGTGCCGATGGCTTTCACGCACAGCAGGAGTATGTCGCTGATTGCCCAGGCTCCTGTCTTCGCGGCTTTTTTGGCGATACGCTTTGCTTTGTAGTTCATAATAGAAGCACCATTATACCATTCGCTGCGCGAATGGTATAATTGCCATGTAGCGCGTCCCGCGCTACGGCTATAATCACGTATAATGGCTGGTAACAGCTATTATACCATACGCGCAGCGAATGGTATAATTGCCATGTAGC
>Ga0082212_10006438_pt1 | contig 15789 bp, 9 predicted proteins | sample TergutNt197P3_FD_71548 | JGI IMG/M metagenome (GOLD analysis project Ga0082212, IMG submission 71548) | Neocapritermes taracua P3 segment gut microbial communities from Petit-Saut dam, French Guiana - Nt197 P3 | ecosystem: Host-associated > Arthropoda: Insects > Digestive system > Gut ...
ACTACAGTCAGTCCTCTGCGGATGTCAATAGCGGCTCGCTGTGTTTTCAACACTTTCGTTGTTTAGGTTCTCTGCCAGTCTTGTTTTGGCATGTGTGGTAGGAAAAATAACCGGGAATTACGGATGACGGAATTGCTGTCTGACGCTATGAAAAAGGCCATGCCGCTGTCTGACCTCAAGGAAGCGGGTAAAACTTTTTCCGACGCAATTAAGGAAAGCAAACATGCGTCCGCTGAATTACGTGAAAACGTCAAGACTGTCCGGCGGGCGCGTTTTGGCACGCTCGCAACCGGTTTTGCGCTCACGTTCATATTCGCGGTTCTTGGTACATGGGGATTTTTCTATTCCCGAAGCGAACGGCGGATTGAAAAAGCGCGTGCCGATTATGTCCGCATGATTTCTGGCAACGACAGAATCCTTTCAGAACTCGCCAAATCCAAACGCGAGCTTTTTCTTGCCAACGATGCGGACGGTTCAAAAATTCTCGGAATGGAAAACGCCAAGGGTGAAACATGGAAGAAGGCCGGCGTCATTGTGTTTAAGTAATGAGCGATCCACAGGTGTAATTTCTGAAACAGGCGGGCGTGTTCATCATTCGCATTGGCCACGCCTGCCATCATACTTGCCGTCTTACCGTTGTTTTTCCCGCTTTATGTTGAGCTCAACATAAAGCGGGAAAAACCCGCGCCGGGTACAATTAAACCGCCTTCTGATGAAATCCGGCAAAGAATTGATGCGCTAAAACAGCGTCAGATGCAACCCGAACCAGATATAAAGCAATTCCATTATGACCCAGACCAACCTCTTCACCTTGTATCGGAAGATGAGAAAACCTAAAATACCACAAACTCATGTTACAGTATGAATCTTGGCGAAAGCGTGATAAAAGCGGAACTACACAAATGATACAGCTTTCAGAAATAAAACCCGGCATCAGGCTTACCGGCATTATTCCAAATGAAACGGTTGACGTAATCGCGGTAACACCGTTTGGTGATGACGCGGTTGATCTGGTCTATAGAACTGTGTCCGGCGGGCTTGGGCAGCAAATGTTGTATGCCGATAACCTTGAGTCGGTTTCCATTGAAACAGCCCACCTTCACTGGCAGTTTGACGCAGACGCGGGGAAGGCGCGTCTTGCTTCAGAAGCATATCGCATCAAACTGGCGCATTTATTTGACCCGCACCTTGCCGTCCACACGTCATTGATACAAACTCTGCCGCACCAGATAACAGCGGTTTACGGCGATATGCTGCCGCGCCAACCGCTTCGTTTCCTGCTGGCTGACGACCCCGGAGCGGGCAAAACCATTATGACCGGCCTGCTCATTAAGGAATTAAAAGTGCGCGGCGATTTGAACCGCTGTCTTATAGTATGTCCTGGAAATCTTGTCGAGCAATGGCAGGACGAACTATATTCCCGTTTCCAGCTTGAATTTGATATTTTGACGAATGACCGCATTGAATCATCCGTGCGCGGCAACGCATTTATTGATACATCATTGTGCATAGCCAGACTGGACAAACTGGCGCGTGACGAGGAAATTCAGCAGAAACTTAAAGCGTCCGACTGGGATTTGGTTGTATGCGACGAAGCACACAAGATGTCGGCAACTATAAGCGGAAACGAGGAGCGCCGGACAAAACGGTACAACCTCGGCATGCTTCTTTCAGGAATCACACGACATTTCTTATTACTCACCGCCACGCCGCACAACGGCAAGGACGATGATTTCCAGTTATTCATGAGGTTGCTCGATAATGACCGCTTTGCCGGACGCAATCGTGGCAGGAATGAAATTAACGCGCAGGACTTAATGCGCCGTCTGGTAAAAGAACAGCTTTTAACTTTCGAGGGGAAGCCTCTATTTCCTGAACGTATCGCATACACGCTGAACTTTGATCTTTCGCCGCAGGAACGCCGGCTTTATGACGAAGTGACCGGTTATGTACAGAACGGTTTCAACAAGGCAATGGAAGCGCTTGACCCCGGTCGCGCCCACGCAGTAGGTTTCGCGTTGACTATTTTGCAGCGCAGGCTTGCTTCCTCGCCGGAGGCTATTTATCAATCACTGCGCCGCCGCCGCGAACGACTGAAAAGGGTGCTTGACGAGATAGATAAACACGCATATCCCGCACCCCATGTTAAAGACTTTTCCGATGACGATTGGGATGATTTAGACGACGCGCCGGAAGAGGAAATAAACGAAGTTGAAGATTCATTTGTCGATGAAGCAACCGCCGCGCGAAGCCGCGCGGAACTCGTCAATGAAATAAACTGGTTGTCGGAACTTGAAGCATTGGCTCATGAACTGCGCAACAGCGGCGTTGACCATAAATGGGAACAGGTTTCTAAAACGCTTCAGGATAATAAGTTGATGTATGAGCCGAACGGCTCCCGCGAAAAAATCATTATCTTTACCGAACACCGCGACACGCTTAATTATCTGGCAAGTAAAATCTCAAACATGCTTGGCAATCCTGAATCTGTTGTTGTCATACGCGGCGGGATGCGTCGTGATGAACGCAAACGAATAGAAGAAAGCTTCAGAAACGACCCGACCGTATCCGTGTTGGTAGCAACCGACGCGGCGGGTGAGGGAATCAATCTTCAACGCGCACACCTGATGATTAATTACGACTTACCCTGGAATCCAAACCGTATTGAACAAAGATTTGGCCGTGTTCACCGTATAGGACAGCGCGAAGTATGCCACCTGTGGAATCTTGTAGCGATGGAAACCCGCGAAGGCGATGTTTTTCATCGGCTGTTTGAAAAACTGGAAAGAGAGCGACAGGCTCTCGGCGGCAGGGTTTTTGACGTTCTCGGCAAAGTAAGCTTCGGCGACCGCCCGCTGCGAGACCTGCTCAAAGAAGCCATATTCTACGGAAACAGGCCGGAGGTTCGCGCCCGGCTCGACCGGGTTATCGACGAAGCCCTTGACCGTAAGGAACTTGAAAGGCTGCTGGAGGAACGCTCTCTTGCCGGTCAGTCTTTAGGTTTGCAGCAAGTGAACGAAATCCGTGAAAGCATGGAGCGTATTGAAGCGCGTCGTTTGCAGCCCCATTACATTGAAAGTTTCTTTTCCGGCGCGTATCAGAAAATGAAAGGACAGATTCGGAAAAGAGGTGACAATCGTTATTCACTGCCGCATGTTCCCGTCAGACTACGGGAACGCCGTTCGCCTACGGGCGTTCCTTACCCGATTGCTCGGGAATATGAGCTAATCACCTTTGAAAAACAAAGTATAAACATCACAGGCAAGCCGGAAGCCGTGTTGGTGTGTCCCGGACATCCGCTGCTTTCCGCACTGATAGATGAAGTGCTGGAAAGCGGACAGGAAATATTAAAGCGCGGAACAATTTTTATTGACGATACCGAACGCGGCGATAATGACCGTCTGTTGTTCTATATCGAGGACATTATCGAAGACGGACGCAAAGACAGCGCTGGCCGCGCCGTAAAAATATCCCACCGTCTGCATTTTGTTGAAATGAGCGGGAACGGCGAAGTGATCGCCGCCGGATACGCGCCATATCTGGACTATACAAGACCAACCGAAGAAGAATACACCTTTCTGCAAAAACTGATTGCTGAAAAAGCATGGTGGGGACGAAACGCGGAACAGTTGGCGCGTGATTACGCCGTGCGAAACCTGTTGCCCGCGCATTTGGTGGAAGTGAAAGACCTGCGAATCCGGTATGTCAACAAGGTCGAAGGTGAAGTTATCCAGAGGCTAAATGCCGAAATTGCCTATTGGGACGCCGAAGCCGGAAAACTGTACGACCAGGCCGCGCAGGGTAAAGTCAACGCGCGATTGAACGCAGACCGTTTCAGGGAGCGCGTAAACGATCTTGAACGCCGCTTGAAGCTGCGCCTGGAGGAACTTGCGCAGGAACGCAATATCGTATCAAAACCGCCGACCGTTTTGGGCGGCGCGTGGGTAGTCCCCCGCCGGATGCTTTCTGAAGCAATTTCACAAGGAGTAAAGCGCCAAACTTCGCCGGATGGCCGGGCGTTGGTTGAGCGTATCGCAATGGAAACCGTAATGGCGATCGAAGAAAAACTCGGTTATCAACCTGAAGATGTGAGCAGGCAGAAAGTCGGATACGACATCGTTTCCAGAACAAATGACAACAAACTGCGTTTTATAGAAGTTAAGGGCAGACATGCCGCAGCCGGCACGGTAACGGTAACGCACAACGAAATGGTAACTGCCGCCAATAAACCCGACGATACCTATTTGGCGGTTGTGGAAACGGACGACAACAAACGGCGCGTTACCTATTACCTGCATTGGAATAGACAATCTCCCGGCTTCGCCGATGTCAACCACACCATTCATCTGGACAAATTGAGACAGATTGCGGAAGTTGTTTTGGAACAGGAATTTTGTGTGGCAACCTCCGCAAGCCCCGAAATCAAGGCTTGCGACCGAGACAAAAGCGGAGTTTACACATAGGTAAATTGGCATTTTGTCGAGGGAGCGTAACGCAGAGTTCGGGGTTTGCAGAGGCTGCCATGTGTGATTATGATTGATGTGAGGTAAAACGTGATGGACTTGTTCTTAAATGGCGCAGCGTGGTTGAAGGCTGATTTTCATCTGCACACCAATGCAGACAAAGAATTTAATTACGACGGCGATGAAAATAATTACTACTCCGATTATGTGAAAGCGCTGGTCAAGGCGGGCATCCATGTCGGAGTCATCACGAATCACAATAAATTCGACTTTGAAGAATTTAAAGCGTTAAAGAAAACAGCAATAAAACAGGGTGTCTTTTTACTGCCCGGCGTCGAATTGTCAGTTGGCGACGGTAGAAAAGGAATTCATACAATTATCGTCTTTTCAGATGAATGGCTGGAAAATGGAAACGACAGAATTTCAACATTTCTCTCCTCAATGTTTCCGGGTAAGTCTGTCGAGGAATATCAAAACGAAAACGGGCGAAGCGATAAAAATATCCTTCAAACCGTGGAAGAGCTTGAGAAGAGTGGACGGGATTATTTTTTGATTTTCGCCCATGTAGAAGACAGCATGGGGTTATGGCACGAATTTGGCGGCAGACTTGAGGACTGGCGTGATGGCCGCTATAAGGAAGTCCGGGAAAGGACGCTGGGTTTTCAGCAAGTTAAAACGCGGGATGAACGTGAAAAAGTAAAACAATGGCTTGGCGATTGGTATCCCGCTGAAGTAGAAGGCAGCGATCCGAAAAGCATTGATCAAATAGGACAGAAAAAGCCATGCTTTCTCAAACTTGGCGCGTTCACATTTGACGCCGTAAAATTTGCGCTGCGTTATTACAAGAACCGCGTCCGCACAGTAGAACCGTCCACATATACCCATTCGTACATTCGCGAAATTTCTTTTACAGGCGGCATTCTTGATGGGAAATCCATTTCATTCTCGCCCGAACTCAACGCGCTCATAGGCATTCGTGGAAGTGGAAAATCAGCTATTCTGGAAATTGTTCGTTACGCGCTTGACATTCCTTTCGGAGAAAACGCGAGCGATCATAAATACAAAAGCGAACTTGTCAGGTATGCGCTGCAGAGCGGCGGAAAAGTGGTTGTTCACGTCGTTAACCGTTTTGGGATACCCTATCGAATTGAACGCATTTTGAACGAATCCCCGGTAGTTTATTGTGAGGATAAAATTGTTCCCGGCATTTCGCCTGCCGGAACGGTCATCAACAAACCGCTTTATTTCGGTCAAAAGGATTTATCCAGTTCCAGCGAAGGTTTCGAGCGTGACCTGGTCGAAAAACTGGTCGCGCCAAAATTAGCGGATGCGCGCCGTCGCATCGCGGCGCAACAGGAAGTTGTAAGCAAAAGCGCCGCCCAATTAATCGGCATCGATGCCGCGTCTGCGCGAATTGAGGAACTCAACAAAGAAAAACAGGATATCTCGCATCGGCTGACGGTTTTTACGCAATATGGCATTGAGGCGAAACTTCAAAAGCGCCTGGATTTCGACGCCGATGTTCAATTCATGCAAAACGCCATTGCCGATGTGAGCAATCTTGCCCAGGGAGTGGAAAATTTCTCGGAAGAATATATTTTGCCTGAGATCGGTGAATACGCATCAAAAAACAATTCGGGACTACTGGACAAATTTATTACCGAATATGGAAAAGCAAAATCCGGATTTGAAAAAATCACGGAACAATTGCCCTTTCTGCAAAATACACTTACAACGATGAATGCTTTGCTTCAGGAACTTTCCCGGAACAGGCAAGGTCTTTCCGAAGAGTTTGCGGAAACAGAGCGCCGTCTCGCGCAGGAATTAGCTAATGAAAATTTGCGCGTGAGTTCTGACGATTTTCTAAAATTGAAACAACGGCAAACGAAATTGGAGCAGGAATTGTCTTTGCTTTCCAGGTCAAAAGAACGAAATGATACTGCTCAAAAAACTCTTCTCACGCAGCTTGCCGAACTTGGAAACTTACGGCACGAGGAATTTTCCATTATACAAAGCGAACTTGCCGCTGTCGGAGCGCATAGCGGAGCGTTGAAACTTTCCTGCGAATATAAAGGCGACTCAACGGCGTTTCTTGATTTTGCCAAAAGCATGTTTCAAGGCTCAGGCATCCGTGCATTAACCTTTCAGGGAATTTTTGATTCATACTCTGACTTTGCCGAACTCTACAGGAATTACACTGAAGCAAAAGGGAGAAACCATCTTGGTTCCAACCCTGAACTTTTTACGGATTGGTTCAATCGCAATCTGGCGGAGTTTCTGATCTACCAGGTTCCAAATCGCTTTGTCATTAAATATCACGACAAAGAGCTTAAACAACATTCCCTGGGGCAACGCGCTTCCGCTCTGATTTTGTTTATTCTCAGCCAGGACGACAATGATGTTATTCTTATCGACCAACCGGAAGACGACCTTGACAATCAAACCATCTATGCGGATGTCATTCAACTTATTTGCCGATTAAAACCAAAAATCCAATTCATCCTGGCAACCCATAATCCAAACATTCCCGTACTGGGCGACGCCGAGCAGATCATTGCCTGTTCATTCGCGGAACACGCCGTCAACATTCAGCCTGGAGGTATAGACAGTCCGCAACAGCAGCAAACCATCGTAAACATCATGGAGGGAGGCAGCGAAGCGTTCAAGATGCGCAAGGAGATATATCAATCATGGAACTAATAGAACTCGCGAAAATCCTATCCGCCGGCGAGGATAGTAAAAATCAATTTAAGAGGAATTTTGATAATCCTGACAAATTCGCTTCAGAGATTGTCGCTTTCGCCAACAGCGACGGCGGGCGCATCTTTATTGGCATTGACGACAAGACTGGGCTGATTTCCGGCCTGAACGATTCCGATGTGCGCCGCCTGAACATGATGATTTCAAATGCCGCCAGCCAAAATGTGCGTCCGGCGATCAACCCGACCACGGAAAACATCGTTACAGATAACGGAATTGTGCTGGTTGTCACGATCCACACAGGAATTAATCGCCCGTATCAGGATAAAGACGGCGTATTTTGGGTAAAAAACGGTTCTGACAAACGCAAGGCGACTTCCAGAGAAGAATTACAGCGCATGTTTCAGGCGTCAGACCTCATTCATGCCGACGAGGCGCGTGTTCCCGGTATGACTGTTGCGGATTTGGATATGGATTATTTTAAGACATTTTTCCAACGCCGCTACGGAAGGACTTTGGAAAGCCAGAATCTGCCGCTGCCGCAATTACTGCGCAATCTAAATCTGCTGAACAACGACTGTATGAATTATACATGCGCGCTCGTCTTCGGGAAAAACACCAGTTCGTTTCTGCCGGCTTTCATTGTTAAAGCGGGAGCGTTCAATGACGTTAAAATCAGTACGACCAGCTACACGGATGAACGTGAAATCACTGGAAAACTTGAAGAAATTTTCAGGCAAACCGTTGATTTCGTCATAGCTAACCTGCGCCATGTTCAGGGTATGCAGGGATTCAACAGCGTGGGAATGCCGGAAATACCTCGCGACGCGATAGAAGAGTTGGTTGCCAACGCACTGGTGCATCGCGATTATTTCATTTCCGCCCCTGTCCGCGTATTTGTATTCCGCGACCGTGTGGAAATCATCAGTCCCGGTCATCTTCCTAATAATTTGCAGGTCGAAAACATCAAAATGGGACATTCCTGCGCGAGGAATCCCGCGCTTGCTTCATTTGCCTACCATATCATCCCTTATCGCGGCTATGGCTCCGGCATCCTTCGCGCGATAGAAACGTATCCTGACATTGACTTCATTAACGACCGCGACGGCAATACTTTTAAGGTCATTATGAAGCGAGGCGCGAGGGATGAGTAAAAATATTTGCTTAATAATCAGCGGTGAAAATTTATTTTCACCGCTGATTATGATTATCAATCTTTTTCCTCGCTACTACAGATTATTGAGTAAATACGAGTGAAAGATATGCAATACAAAAAGAAGCTGATTGAGGTTGCGCTGCCGCTGGAGGCGATTAACGCGGAGGCGGCGCGGGAAAAATCCATACGCCACGGGCATCCGTCAACACTGCATTTATGGTGGGCGCGCCGTCCTCTGGCCGCATGCCGCGCTGTTTTGTTCGCATCTCTTGTGGATGACCCGTCAAGCCGTCCGGAACAGTTTACAACTGAAGAAGCGCGTGAACATGAGCGGCGGCGGCTTTTCAGTCTGATTGAAAAATTGGTGAAGTGGGAAAACATAAACAACGAAGCGCTTTACGCGGAAGCCTGGCAGGAAATCCTGAAATCCACAGACGGCAATCCGCCGCCGATACTCGACCCATTTGCCGGAGGCGGTTCTATTCCACTGGAAGCGCAGAGGCTCGGCCTCGAAGCCCACGCAAGCGACCTGAATCCCGTCGCGGTATTGATTAACAAGGCGCTGATTGAAATACCGCCGCGTTTTGCGAATATGGCGCCTGTCAATCCTGTATCACGCGCCAAAATCGGCGGCGCGATGCCAAATAAAGGCGCGTTCGGCCTTGCGGAAGATGTGCGCTATTACGGCGAATGGATGAAGCAGGAAGCATTCAAGCGCGTAGGGCATTTGTATCCGAAAGTCAAAGATGAACACGGCAAAGAACAAAACGTTATCGCATGGATATGGGCGCGGACGGTGAAATGCCCGAACCCGGCTTGCGGCGCGGAAATGCCGCTGACAAATTCTTTTGAGCTTTCAAAGAAAAAAGGAAAAGAGGCATGGGCGCTACCTGTCATAAGCTGGGATAGAAAATCATTTTCTTTTGAAGTCCGGAACGGAAAAGGCGACGTTCCCGACGGCACGGTAAACCGAAAAGGCGCTAAATGTATTTGTTGCGGTACTCCTGTTAGTTTTCCGCATATTCGTTCAGAGGGCCGGTCTGGTCGTATGAGCGTAAGAATGATGGCAATTGTGGCTGATAGTCAAAGCGGTCGTACTTATTTATCGCCTAATGGCGAACATGTTCAAATTGCTGATATTTCTAAACCAAACGAATATCCCGATGCACATTTGCCTCATAATCCCCGCGATTTCAAAACACCAAACTATGGTATGAATAATTTTTCCGACCTTTTCACTCCGCGCCAGCTTATCGCGCTGACTACTTTCAGCGACCTTGTAGGCGAAGCTATTTCCAAAGCGCAGACCGACGCGGTTTTGGCGGGATTGCCCGATGACGACATCGGCCTTGACGCAGGCGGCAATGGCGCTAAAGCCTATGGTGAAGCCGTTGGCGTGTATCTGGCGCTTGGCGTGAGCAGAATGGCTGATATAGACAATGCTTTATGTCGTTGGGAAATAACAAAGACACAAGTGCGCAATTTGTTTAATCGTCAGGCAATTCCTATGGTTTGGGATTTTGCAGAAAATAATATATTTAACAATGCTGCTGGTGATTTTTCGATAAGTCTTGGAAGTCTGATAAAGGCAATGAAAAATCTGCCTACAGGGAAAAATGGGATAGCTTCTCAAAAAGACGCAGCAACTATTACCGGTGGTTCAATAGTCATATCAACCGATCCGCCATATTACGATAATATTGGTTATGCCGACCTTTCTGATTTCTTTTATGTCTGGCTCCGGCGTTCCTTGCGCACAATATACCCGGCTTTATTTTCTACAATGCTTGTGCCAAAGGCGAAAGAACTAATCGCCACGCCATATAGACACGACGGGAACGCCAAAAATGCGCGCCGTTTCTTTGAGAATGGAATGCTGCAAGCCTTTACGCGGATGCGTGACGTTACGGCAAACCAATACCCGCTGACGGTGTATTACGCTTATAAGCAAAGCGACAGCAGCGGTGAAAATGAATCAAAAGGCGAAACCGCATCCACCGGTTGGGAAACGATGCTTTCGGCTATCATCAAAGCCGGATTTTCCATTTCTGGTACATGGCCTATGCGTACTGAATTAGGAAACAGGATGCTTGCAAAAGATTCCAACGCTCTTGCTTCTTCCATCGCCATCGTCTGCCGTCCTCGCCCGGATGACGCGCCGACCACCAGCCGTCGCGCCTTTATTGGCGAACTGCGCGAAGCGTTGAAAACCGGCCTGCGCGACTTGCAATCAGGCAATATCGCGCCGGTTGATTTGACGCAGGCGTCCATCGGCCCCGGCATGGCGGTATATTCCAAATACGCCGAAGTGCTGGAAGCGGACGGCGATTCGATGAGTGTCAGAACCGCTCTCGCGCTTATAAATCAGGAACTTGACGCCTATCTTTCCGCGCAGGAAGGCGGTATGGATACCAAAAGCCGCTTCTGCGTTGCGTGGTTTGAGCAATTCGGCCCTGCCTCTGGGAAATACGGCGACGCCGACACAATGGCGCGGGCGAAAATGGCGAGTCTGCATGAACTTGTGGACAGCGGCGTTCTGGAATCGGGACGCGGCATCGTCCGTTTGAAAAAGCGGGACGAACTGCCTGAAAAATGGGATTCGGATCGCGAAAATACGGTCTGGACGATGGTGCAGCAACTGTGCCGCTGCCTTGAAACACAGGGACTTGATAAGACGGCGGCGCATCTTCTGAACCTGTCCGCGCTTGACGCGTCAAATATCGAAAACGTGAAATCTCTCGCCTATCGCGCTTACATAGCCGCGGAACGCAAAGGCTGGGCGGACGAGGCGCTGGCGTATAACAGCCTTGTCACGGCATGGCACGACTTAACGGATCGCATGAGCAGGCTGAAAGATACTCCCGCGCCGCCGCCGCGGTTTGAATTTCAGGACACGTAAAAAGTAAGGGGATAATTTAAGGATATGAAACATTGTTTTACTGTTTTGATTGAACAAGGCGAAGATGGCGCTTATATCGCAACTGTACCGTCGCTTAAAAGCTGCTATACGCAGGCCGCCACCATTTCTGAACTTCTGGAAAAAACTAAAGAAGTAATTGAGTTGTGTATTGAAGTTGAAAAAGAAATTCCTCCGTCTGTTAAATTTGTTGGTATACAACAGATGGAAATCGCTTTATGAGTAAATTAAAAATAATAACAAGTAATCAAATGTGCAAAATATTGGATAGGCATGGTTTTATGTTGATTAGACAAAAAGGAAGTCATCGCTTTTATCAACATTCCGACGGCCGAACAACTGTTGTTCCCATGCACGCGACCGATTTGGACAGGGCGTTGATACGCAAAATACTTAATGATATCGACATGTCTGTTGATGACTATAACAATGAACAATAACACCCAATATGAATGTCTTAATATCACAAGGAAGCGTTAAATGTCAGATGTAAAGTTGACGGCCAGTAATTATGTAGATCAGGGATTTACCCAAATGCTGGAATATCTTGCCGCGTTTGTTGGACGTGAAATGTCACGCAAATGGGGCGATAAGTGGTGGAACGAACACGCATGGCCGTGTCTGCCGCCTGTATTCCAGCGCAGTCTTCCGCAATCCGGCGACTGGAATACGATAATGGACAGGCTTGATGTTGCGGCCTGCTTCCATATCATCAGCGGCAACTGGAATGATGTGTTCAAATACAAGATGACGACGAAACAGCGCACATGGACGCGGGAACTTCAGGATACACGCAACGAATGGGCGCACTCCGCAGGCAAGGGTCTGACCGATGACGACGCCGCACGGGCGCTGGATACGATGGCGCGGTTTATTGAACCCGTCGATATGGAAACTGCGGATGAAATCCGCAAGCTCTACCGGCAGGTTGTGTATAAAAGCGAGGATTCGTCACAGGCCGCGCCTGTAGTTCAGGCACAACCCGCGCTTGCCGCCATTCCGACAATGACATACGCGAAGCCGTGGCGGCAGATTGCCGAACCGCACCCGGATGTAGCGCAGGGCAGATACCGGCAGGCCGAGTTTGCAGCCGACCTCTCCCAGGTGCTGCGCGGTACGGCCATGCCGGAATATCAGGATTCTGTGGAGTTTTACGCCAGAACCTTTATCACTGACGGAATACGCGGGATGTTGACCAAAGCCGTACAGCGCGTCGCCGGAAAAGGCGGCGAGCCGGTTATACAGTTAAAAACCGCGTTTGGCGGCGGCAAAACCCATAGTATGCTCGCACTCTATCACCTGATGCGATCCGTTTCACCGGAAGCGTTAAATGGTATTCCCGAAATATTGGAGCAGGCGGGCGTTGGCGGTATGCCCAGGGTAAATGTGGCCGTTCTGGCATGTCAATCCATTGACCCGATGAAAAAGCGCAGACCGGCAAACTTTCCCGGCATCACCGTCCATACGCTCTGGGGCGAAATGGCGGCGCAGCTTGCCGAGCAGAGCGGAAACGCCGGGCTTTATGACCTTGTGAAAGATAACGACGCGAAAGGTCTGGCTCCGGGTTCGGAAACCTTGCGGCAGTTGTTTGACCAGTGCGCTCCCTGCATGATTCTGATAGATGAACTTGTTGCATACGCACGAAAATTGTTTGGCTATAAAACGGGCGAAATTCCCGCCGGCACATTTGAAAATGTGCTGTCGTTTGTGCAGGAGCTTACCGAGGCAGCCCGTAAAAGCAAAAATAGTATTGTTGTCGCCTCTATTCCGGAATCGGAAACCGAAACAGGCGGCGAAGCCGGAAACATCGCGCTGGGACGCATTGAACATACCTTTGGCCGCATGGAGGCCGTATGGAAGCCGGTTGTCGCCGAGGAAGGTTTTGAAATAGTGCGCCGCAGGCTATTCAGAAAGATACATGACAAGGCCGCCGTCGATCAGGCATGTAACGCTTTTTCTCAAATGTACCGTGACAACGCCGACCTGTTCCCCGTGGAATGCCGCGAAGCTGCATATCTTGAAAAAATGAAGAATTGTTACCCGATTCACCCGGAAGTGTTTGACCGGCTTTACAACGATTGGGCGACATTGGACGGTTTTCAGCGCACGCGCGGCGTACTGCGTTTTATGGCCGCCGTCATTCACGACCTCTATGTAAATAACGACGGCGGGGCGATGATTATGCCCGGCTCCATCGCTTTTGGCAAAATGCAGATACGCGAGGAACTGATACGTTATCTCTCTCCGGGTTGGGACGCCATCATTGAAAACGAAGTAGACGGCAAGCGCGCAGTACCGGCTGCGCAGGACGGCAAAGGCGGTTATTACGGCAAATATTTCGCGCACAGCCGTATTGCGCGAACCGTTCTTCTGGGCAGCGCCCCGGACGCAAGAGAGCAGCGCGTCCGCGGGATTCACGCGGGCAATATCCGGCTTGGAGTCGTCCAGCCTGATGAGCATATCGCTACATACAACGACGCGCTGTCAAAACTCGCGTCTGAACTGACATATTTATACGGCAGCGCGGACATGCGATATTGGTATGACACGCGGCCGACCTTGAAAAAAACCGTCGCTGAACGTGCCAGACTGCAAAACGCCGATGATATTCTGTTTGAAATTGAAAAAACTTTGAAAGCCGTTTGCAAGAGCAAAGGCAAAGAACCGTTTGACGCCTTGCATATTGCGCCGGGCGGTTCCGGTGATGTGCCGGATCAACCGTCTATCCGCCTCGTGTTGCTTGCGCCTTCATTAACGCATAAGCGCGACAAAGACGAATCGACGGCAATGGGCGCGGCTCGTGAATATCTGGAATCGCGCGGCGGTGCGCCCCGTATGTACCGCAATATGATTTTATTTCTGGCTCCAGACGACAGTACAATCTCACAACTGAAACAGGATATGCGGATGTTAATGGCGTGGGATTCCGTTGAGCGTGAATCTGAAGCGCTGAATCTTGATAACGCGCAAAAAAAGGAAGCAAAAGAAGCGATCCGGCAGCTTGAAAAAACTGTGACGGATCGGATTCAGGAAGCCTGGCAGCATTTGCTTGTTCCCACACAACATGGAACATCACCGGTGGTTTGGGAAAGACTCGTCGTTCAGGGCGAAAACCCTGTGTTAAAGGTAGCGCAAAAACTCCGCGCCGATGATTTTTTGACGGATGCTTTTTCGCCGAAGATTCTAAGTCAGGAAATGACGCGGAACAGCCTCTGGAAAGATGCGGAATCACTCTCAATCCGCGAGTTATGGGATGACTACACCCGTTATTTGTATCTTTACCGGCTCACAGGGTATTCCGTGCTGACAAGGGCGCTGGAAGTGGGCATCAAGTCCGGCGAATATTTTGCCTATGCCGACGGACAGGACGAAACCGGCCGCTATCAGGGGTTGTGTTTCGGCGATTACGGCTACCTGCATGTTACGCATGACGGCTGCTTGGTTAAGCCTGAAGCGGCAAAGCGGCAGATTGACAAAGAAAATGCCGAACGTGTTGAAGCGATAGAAAGCAGCCCGGAATACGTAAAAGAAAATAACGGCACAACAGGCGTTACGTATCAACAGCCTGTTGCGCCGTCTTTGCAGGTCAGGAAAAACACGCATTTTATCGGCAGCGTTAAAATCGACGCGAATAAGCTTGGCACAACGGCTGGAACGATTAATACAGAGGTGTTGCAACACCTGAATAAACTGCCCGGCGCAAAAGTCAGCATCACTCTGGATATACAGGTGAGTGTCCCTGATGGTGTTCCCGATGATATGGAGCGCATAATACGCGAGAATTGCAAGACTTTAAAATTCGATACCAGCGAATTTGAGAATAATTGAGGCACGGTGGAATTTCTACGGATTGGAAAAACGTTGCGATTGAGGATGGGAAGATAAAACGATGGCGTGGTTGGAGGAGGTTAAGAGATGCACGATTTAATAAGACATTTATATGCCGGTTTTGAAAATATGGCAAAAATGATAAATAGAAATGGTAACAATGTTGTTTTTATCGGCATTGCAGACATAAAAAATATAAAAAATAATTTGATACGTTTATCAGATGGGATTAGAAATATATACCCATTTTATAGTGATGAGTTATTTTACTTAAAGGATTACCTTTTTTCACAACCGGGATTTGTAAATTTAGAAACATACGGTGAAATACGTGTAATCATTAGAGCCTTGAACAATGAATTGAATAATGGAAATCATTTAGGCTTTTGGGCTTATATTCATCCGTTGATTATCAACGTTTCTCAAAAACTGTATCTTGACAATCATTATTCAAAATCTGCACAGGCCGCTTTTGTTGAAATTAACGCTCGAATAAAGAAAATCCGTATAAAAATAGACGGGAAAGAATTAGACGGCGATACACTAATGCGACAAACCTTTACTCCGAATCAACCAGCATTATTTTTTGAAGATATTTCAACTACAACTTTCCCAATTCGTTAGACTATATGGGAGATTTTTTAGGTCTCCCCGGCTTCTTAGGGATGGATTTTGGAACATCCAGAATACCGAGTTTCTGAAGGATATCCACGATGTAAGGATTG
>Ga0082212_10006439_pt1 | contig 15789 bp, 15 predicted proteins | sample TergutNt197P3_FD_71548 | JGI IMG/M metagenome (GOLD analysis project Ga0082212, IMG submission 71548) | Neocapritermes taracua P3 segment gut microbial communities from Petit-Saut dam, French Guiana - Nt197 P3 | ecosystem: Host-associated > Arthropoda: Insects > Digestive system > Gut ...
TCAGCTACCGGCCTTTTCACCGGTATTCCCTCAACAAAAAAACCATACCGCGCAGCCCTTGATGGGCAGACAGTGAACAGTTACTCATAGGGAGGAGCGTCATGGCGGCACAGTGAACTGCTATTAACAAACAGTAATAAGTATGCTACAATAAACCGGAAAGAGGATGCCTGTATTGGAGGTAAGCTTTGGACGATATATTGGAGATCCTGCGGGGGCTGCACCCTGATATCGACTTTGAAACATGCGAGACACTTATAGACGACGGGTTATTGGATTCGTTCGATATCGTCGCTATCATCGCGGAAATAAGCGAAAAACTGGATGTGACCGTCACCGCTGATGAGATCATTCCTGAGAATTTCAACTCCGCCCGGGCGCTTTACGCGCTGGTAGAGCGGCTTGCGGATTAAGGCGCGCCTTTCCTGGCGCGCCGGGGTATTTTATGCTATTTACTTCATATGGTTTTCTATTGTTCCTCGCGGTCGTGTTTACCGCGTGTTGGATATGTCCGGGCAAGCACCGGTGGAAGCTGCTGCTGGCCGCAAGCCTGGTTTTTTATGGAATGTCCGGATTGCGGTATCTCGCATACATATCAGTCACGATACTCTCCACTTTCGCTTGCGGCGTCAAGATAGACAAACTGCACCGGGAGCAGGAATCATACTTCCTTGCCAATAAGGATACGCTGGATAAGGACGACAAAAAACTATACAAAGCGGCGAACAAACGTTCGCGAACGATATGGGCCGCCGTTTGCCTGCTCGTTAACTTCGGGATTCTTGCAGTGATCAAGTACGCCGATTTCGCGATCCTGAATGTCAACGCGCTGCTCAGGTTTGCCGGCGGGCGCGGAGAGCTTTCTTTTTTCCGGTTCGCCCTGCCGATGGGCATATCTTTTTATACCTTCCAGACCATGGGGTATCTGATAGACGTCTACAGGGGAAAACAGCCGGCTGAAAGAAACGTTTTAAAACTCGCGTTATTTACATCGTTTTTTCCGCAGGTCATACAGGGGCCGATAAGCCGTTTCAGCGACCTGCGCGAGACACTGTTCTCGGAGCGGCGCATAAGCTCAGGCGAAATCTCATATGGCTTGCAGCGCGTCCTGCTGGGGTTTTTCAAGAAAATGGTTATTGCCGACCGGCTGCTTATAGCGGTAAAGACAATCACGGGCGACCCTGCGCAGTATCAGGGGGCTTTCGTGCTTGCCGCTTCACTTCTTTACGCAGTGACGCTTTACGCCGACTTTACCGGAGGGATCGACATCACAATAGGCATCGCCGAGGCGCTTGGGATAAAAATAAAAGAGAATTTCAACAGGCCGTTTTACGCCGTATCGACAGCCGATTATTGGAGAAGATGGCATATCACGATGGGTACATGGTTCAGGGACTATTTGTTCTATCCCATTTCGGTAAGCAAACCGATACTCAAGCTGTCTAAGCGCGCAAGAAAGTCCCTCGGTGAAAAATATGGAAAGCGGATCCCGGTGTACCTGTCGACTATCGTTGTGTGGTTCGCCACAGGCGTATGGCATGGCGCAAGCTGGAACTTCGTGGTGTGGGGGCTGCTGAACGGTTTTGTCCTTATCGTTTCCGAGGAGTTGACGCCTCTCTACGGGAAGTTCCACGGCGCGTTAAAAATCGGAAAGACTCCCGCTTACAGGGCGTTTCAAATCGCGCGGACGTTTTGCCTCATGAGCCTCATCAGAACACTCGACATTTACGGAAGCGTAGCGACGACGTTTCGGATGATGTGGACTGCTTTGACGCGTTTTGATCTTCGGGGCTTTGTCAGCGGCGGGTTGACTCGGCTGGGCCTCTCGGCAGCCGACTACTCTGTCGCGTTTGCCGGAGTGGCGCTGCTGATCGTTATCGGGCGGCTGCAGAAAGACGGCGATATTCGCGATCTGCTTGCGCGCCGTTCCGCGCCGCTGCGCTTTGGCGTTTGTCTGGCGCTTGTTATTTCGATAATAGTGTTTGGGGTGTACGGCGTCGGCTATGACGCCAGCCAGTTTATATATAACAGGTTTTAGCGCGCTGCGCAGTGTGGCGCATGAGGCGTAGGGGCGACAGACACATGGCTTGGCGTAGGGGCGGCTATTAGTCGCCCGCAAGGTAACGCAGCATTTCAGCGCATGAGGCGTAGGGGCGACTATTAGTCGCCCGCGTAGGAGTCAGAACATGAAAGCGAGTAAGAAGGTAATACATGGCGCGGCGGCTGCCGCAGCGTTTGTCGCATTTTTGCTGATTATCCAACAGTTGCTTACGCCTAAATATATGGCGGGCGTATATGAAGGGCGGCTTATCGGGGAATATTACGCCGAAGTCAAGAGTCACGACATCATATTCATCGGAGACTGCGAGGTCTATGAAAACATCTCTCCGATGGCGCTGTGGGATAACTACGGCATAACGTCATATATACGCGGCAGCCCGCAGCAGCTTATGTGGCAGTCATACTATCTGCTGGAAGATACGCTCAGATATGAAAGGCCGGAGGTCGTGGTTCTCAGCGTTCTCGATATGAAATACGGCATCCCGCAAAGCGAAGCGTATAACAGATTGACACTGGACGGTATGCGGCTTTCGGTCCCTAAGATGAAATCCGTAATGGCGTCGATGACCGGCGGCGAGGAATGGATTACGTATGTTCTGCCGTTACTGCGTTATCACGACCGGTGGCGTGAGCTGACGGGCGGCGACTTCAGATACTTTTTCGGCGGGGAGAACGTCTCGTTCAACGGCTTCATGATGCGCTGCGATGTCAACCCGGCGTCATACGTGCCCGCCGGGCCGAGGCTGCCGGACTACCGTTTCAGCGCCGCAAGTTATGAGTATCTTGATAAAATCACGGAGTTGTGCGAGGCTAACGGCGTCAGGCTCGTCCTGTTCAAAGCGCCGAGCCTGTACCCGTTCTGGTACGACGAGTGGGACGCGCAAATGGCCGAGTATGCGGCGGCGCACAACATCAGTTATATAAACTCGCTTGAGCTTGCCGATGAGATAGGGCTCGATTACGGCGAGGACACCTATGACGCCGGGCTTCATTTGAACTTATGCGGCGCCGAGAAGCTGTCCATTTATCTCGGGAGTTACTTGCGCGATAACTTCGGCCTTACCGACCACAGGAGCGACGCGCGGCTCAGCGCTTTGTGGGACAAGAAAAGAACCGCCTACTACGCCATGATGGACGCGCAATTGGCGGATTTGGAAACTTTCGGAGAGATCAGGACTTTTACGTACGTTGGTTGAGACGCGTCGATTCGGCGAAACACGCCGTACCGGCGCGGGGGGCGATAGACGCATGGCTTGGCGTAGGGGCGACCGTCCCCGGTCGCCCGCAGTGGAAGCGCGTCGATCCGGCGCAGTTTGGAGTGAAGGCAAAATGAGAAAACAGTTATTGATACTCATCGCGGCGCTTGCGGGTGTGTTCCTTGTTACACTGCTTGCCGGATGCGGGTCGGGCAGTTCGCCGCAGGGTGCGGATGATGCGCCGCAGACAACATCAGGGCAGCAGAGCGGCGCGGGGCGGACAGACGGCGCGGGGCTTCCAAGTACCGGCGCGGCGGCTCCGACGCCCGAAAGCACGGAGTCCGGAAGCGGCTCAGGCTATCAGGATAACGCGGCGGCGCAACCCGCCGGGTTCCTTTTTGCGTTCAAGGGGCTGACGATCCAAATGGGCGAGGCGGCGGCGCCGGTCGTCGGGGCGCTTGGCGAACCGGTCAACTATTTCGAGGCGCCGAGCTGCGCGTTTGACGGAATAGACAGGATCTATTGCTACAGCGGCTTCGAGCTGTTTACATATCCTGTCGACGGCGAGGATTTTATCTCTTCAATCAACCTGACCGACGATAGCGTCGCAACGCGCGAGGGCGTCTACCTCGGTATGAGCCTTCGCAATATGATCGACGCGTACGGCGAAGAGTATGAACAGGACTTCGGACAGTACACGTATACGCTTGACGACTCGACGCTGTCGTTTTTGATCGAGGACGATACGATCGTAGTCATTACGTATAAATATAAGGATTATTTAGAGTAGAGTTGCATTGCGGCTGCCAGTTGCTCCGGTCTATGCGATGGTGTGAAAAATGTTGTTCACAAGTAGTTATTTATGGTATTATACTTGCGTGAACAAAACTGGAATATTCGAGGAGGAGCGATATGTCACTGTTGGAAGAAAGGCAGAAACGCATCGACGACGCGATAGCGCTGCGCGAGCCGGATAGGGTGCCGATCACAGCTGCGGGGCAGTGTTACCCCGTCTATAACGCAGGTTATACGGTCGCCGACGTAGTTTATGATTTTGACAAGTACGCTGAGTCCATTATCAAGTATTTGACGACTTACGAACCCGACGCAGCGGGCGGAGGAATAACGATCCCGGGCCAGGGGCCGGTTTATGAACTGATCCGTCCGAAAAACCTTGTATGGCCGGGCGCCCCCGACGGGCGCATCAGCGTCAACTCCACGCAGCAGTTCATCGAGTACCCCGTCCTCCTTGAGGAAGATATGGATTTCTTCATGGAAGATTACACCGGATGGCTTTTATCTAAGGGTTATCCGGCTGTGTCGGGGCTGTTCGAGCCTATTGCCGATTGGAATTTTGCGAGTCATATTGTAGACGCTTACAGCAACAGGCTCCTGGGAATGCTCTCGACGCCTGCGGCGCGGGAAATGATACAGGCGATCTGGAAAGCTTCGGATATGCTGGAAGAACTCGGATTGAAACATATGGAGCTTAATAAGAAATACAACGAAATGGGCTTCCCGGTCACAGGCGGCGGTATGGCTCTGACCCCGTTTGACGCTTACAGCGACTTTTACAGGGGCACGCTTGACTCCATGATGGACCTGTATGAGCACCCCGACGTCATATTGCGTTTCATCGACAGAAATATTGAGTATGTCCTTCAAAGCATAACCGAGCAGTCTAAGTTCGCTCCCGGAAAATGGGTGTTTATGCCTTTGCATAAGGGTATGGACAGCTTCCTGACCGAACAGCAGTATAAGGATTATTACTGGAGACATCTCCAAATGATGATCAACCACATCATCGACGTCGGGATGGTTCCTTTTGTATATACAGAGGGGCCGTATAATTCCAGGATCAAGCACTTGACCGAAGTCCCGAAAGGGAAGGTCGTCTACAGCTTCGAGGAAGTCGACCCCGTCTACGCGAAACAGCAGCTCGGCGAAACAGCGTGCATTCAAGGCGTGTTCCCCGTATATCTGCTGCATTACGGGACTAAACAGCAGGTCATAGACGAGGCTAAACGCCTTATAGATATCCTGGCCCCCGGCGGAGGATACATATTCTCAACCGGCGCCGGCTACGACCACGCTAAACCGGAAAACGTTGAGGCGATGTTCGATACGGTCAAGACATACGGGAAAAGGTGAGCAAGCCGGCGCGTAAGAAGACACGCATAAACGGTGAAAAGGCCGGCGCGTTAGAATGAATGCGGGAAAAGGTGATCAAGTTGGCACGGGAGCAACTGCAAACGTTGACAGAGCCGATGTACTATGTACTATTGGCTCTGTCGCAGCCGATGCACGGCTATGAGATCATGCGTACGGTAAATGAAATGACCGGCGGCCGGCTAAAGGTCGGCGCGGGTACGCTGTACGCTTTGCTTGCGCGGTTTGAGGCGGACGGGATCGCGCTGCTGGTCGGTGAAGAAGGCAGGCGCAAGACTTACACGCTGTCCGATAAGGGGCGCGCGCTGCTGGATCGCGAATACGCTCGGCTGAAGGAACTTGTCGCGGCGTATATAAAGCGTCTGCTGATCAAACCTGAGTAGGCTTCTTACTCCTCCAAGCGTCGCAATGTGCCGTAACGGCGCTATGGCCGCTCGGGGGAGTGAGTCTTATCAGCTAATCCTGCGCCGCGCCGCCGCTGCCCGCGTGCGACTCCGCGCGTCTCATCGCGGCGTTGTGGACGGTCGTGAACGGGACGTTGTGGCGCCCGGCGGCTTTCAGCACGTCGTCGTACTCCGGTTTGTATTTGATAACGCCGAATCCCTGCGCTCGTTTTACGCGGATATCGCCGTATTCTGTCGCGACCGTTATCAAAGCGCGGGATAATATGTCGCGCGCGCAGGAAGTGACGCGTACGCCGAGCGTCGAAGTGTCGCGGAGTATCAACCGCGAGAGTTCGCCGCGCTTTTCTTCAGCGCATAAACATGAAAGCATGACCGCCTGGCGGTTTTTTTTCATCATTATCGGCGTTGTGAATACGTCCAGCGCGCCGTGTTTAAGCAATGACTCGAAAACGGCGCCGATGGCCTCCGGCGTCATATCGTCGAGGTTGCACGATATCTCGCAAACGCTGTCGCGGTTTCCGCCGTCTGATACCTCGTCCTCGCAGAGAAAGGCGCGCAGGCAGTTCGCCGCTTCAAAATCTTTCGCGCCCATGCCGCAGCCGATGTTAACGATCGTCATCGGGGGCATTTCACCGAATCGCGTGACGAAGCGCTTGAGGAGCGCCGCGCCGGTAGGGGTGCAGAGTTCGCCTCTTATGCTCCCTCCATATATGGGGACGTTTTTCAGGATCTCGGCGGCAGCCGGCGCGGGAACGGGCAGAACGCCGTGTTCGCACCTTATCGAGCCTGAGCCGACGTGGACAGGCGACGCGATGATCTCAGTTACGCCGAGCATGTTCACGAGCAGGCAGCATCCGACGATATCCGCGACCGCGTCGAGCGCGCCTATCTCGTGCAGATGGATCTCTTTAAGCGGCGTCCCGTGAACCGCCGCTTCGGCTTCGCCGAGTATTTTATATACGCCGAGGGCGTCGGCCATCACGTTGTCCGGAAGCCCGAGGCCTCTGATCAGCTCGGTTATTTCATCGTATCCGTATCGCTGCGGCCCATGGTGATGGTGAGGAGCGCCGTGGCTATGGTCCGCGCCGTGGTCATGGGCTTTGCCGTGGTCGTGTTTTTTTCCGTGGCGGTCGTGGTTATCGTCGTGGCTGTGGGGCTCGTCGCCGTGGCTGTGGGCTTCGTCGTGGCTGTGGCTTGGGGTTTCGCCGTTGTGGCTGTGGGTGTGCGCGCGAACGTCTTCGCTTTTCTCTTCGGCCCCGCCTATTTTTACGGATATATGGGTACCGGTGATTCCGCATTTTGTCGAAGCTGAGTATTCGTATGTCACGCCGGACAGTCCCAGCCGCTCCATTTTTTTGCGGAAAGCTTCCTTGTCGGGCAGCAGCTCGTACAGCGCCGACATAAGCATATCGCCCGAGGCGCCCATTGCGAGTTCCAGAAATAATCTCATAATTGCCTCCCCGGTTCCTGTCGGGCGGAAGACGTCTTGCAGACGCTCCGGAGCCCACCCAAAACGAACCCTAACCCTTAACCCCTGATCCCTAAACCCTGATCCCTAAACCCTGTTAATAAGGCTTGCTATGTACCCTGCGCCAAACCCGTTATCGATGTTGACGACGCTGACGTTACCGGAGCATGAGTTGAGCATTGACAGCAGCGCGGAAAGCCCTCCGAAGTTGGCGCCGTAACCGACGCTTGTGGGCACCGCGATGACGGGGCAGGCCACGAGGCCGCCGACTACCGTTGCCAGCGCGCCTTCCATTCCCGCGACCGCTATAACGACCCGCGCGCTCATGATGTTCTCAAGGCTCCCAAGCAGCCTGTGCAAGCCGGCGACGCCTACGTCGTACAGCCGCTCGACTTTATTGCCAAGAGTTTCCGCCGTGACCGCCGCTTCTTCCGCGATCGGGACGTCGCTTGTTCCCGCAGCGGCGACGGCGATTAGCCCGCGCGGGAATTCCTCATGCTGACGCAGATAAACAGCAATGCGCGAAACGGGATCATACTGTATCATGCGGCTCTTCCCGATTTCCTCCGCTTTTTCCGGTGACAGGCGCGTGATCATTATATTCTTTTGACCCCGGTCGGCCATTGCGTTTATGATGCCGGTTATTTGCTCAGTCGTCTTGCCTTCGCCATAGACGACCTCGTTTATGCCGTGACGCAGCCCCCGGTGATGGTCGATTTTAGCGTAACCGATATCCTCAAACGGCTGTGTTTTTAGTTTCAGCAGAGCTTCTTCGGGCGTTGTGTCCCCGCTTTTCACGCTGTTGAGCAGCGCCAGGACCTTATCTTGCTCCATCTTGTGTATATCTCCTATTATTATCGTGGCGACAGATCCAGAAGGACGTCGCGAAACCACGGGCGCAGCGCAGCCAGTATTTCCGCGCGCCGTACCGCCGCGTCGTCCAATTGAGCCTCCTGCATCTGGATTTTTGCTGAGCCGGGCGGGAGATACCGGACCCGAAAATCAGAAAAGCCTATTTTAAACAGCGCGTCTTCCGCGCGCTCGATTTTTTCCAGCAACTCCTCTGTGATCGCCGTTCCCGACGGGATACGCGTCGCAAGGCAGGCGTAGGACGGCTTATCATGCGTGAACAGCCCCGCCTGTTCAGACATGCGGCGTATATCTTCCTTTGATAGTCCGGCGTCGCGCAGAGGCGACGCCACGCCCAACTCGCGCAGGGCGCGCATCCCCGCCCTGTCGCCTTCCATATCGTCGGCGTTCGTCCCGTCGCAAAGTACGGTAAACCCGTCCGCCAGCGCCATTTCCCACAGCTTCGCCAGTATGGCGGATTTGCAGTGATAACAGCGATCCGGAGGATTGTTCGCAATGTCTTCACAGCCGAGCGCGTCGAGCGTGCCGACTGTCATCGGGACGCCGATCGAACCGGTAAGTTTTTTCGCGTCGTTCAGTTCAAACTCCGGTTGGAACTGCGACTTCGCATAATACGCATGGACGTCGCATCCGGCTGTTTTTGCCGCGTAAAGCAGGTACGACGAATCGACGCCGCCGGAGTAAGCGACCGCGATACGCGGGTTTTCTTCGAAGAAAGGCACAAGCATAAACATGAGTCCCCGATCACGAGTATAACATATTATCCGGCGGGCATACGCAATGTTAAGCGTAACTGTTCAGGGGGCGCCGGGGATGTACTCTGATGATGCGTGAGTCCTCCGGCTTTACGCCTATTTCCGCGAAATGACGCGCCTTACCGCGTCCGCTATGTCCTTCGCCGTTAGGTTATACTCTTCGCGTAAGAAGTCCTCGGTCCCGACCTGACCGAATCTGTCCCTGACGCCGACCATTTCGACCGGGACAGCGTGTGTCGCCGCCGCTGCTTCGGCGACGGCCGAGCCGAGCCCGCCGACGACGTTATGGTTTTCAGCCGTGACAAACGCGCCCGTGCGGCGGGCGCAATACTCGATCAGTTCCGTATCGACCGGCTTCCACGTAAACATGTCTACTACCCCGACCGAGACATTCTCCTGACGCAGCATCGCGGCGGCCTTGAGCGACTCAATAACCATGATGCCGCTCGCGACGATCGTGGCGTCGCCGCCGTCCCGCAGCATGTTGCCGCGCCCGATATCGAACGTCGAACTCTCGCCGTATATCGCCGTCGTGTCTTTACGCGACATCCGTATATAATATACGCCGTGGAAAGCGGCAAGCTGTTTGAGAATATCTGCGAGCATGACCGTATCCGAAGGTTCTATCAGCGTTATTCCCGGGATTGAGCGTAAAACGCCCATATCCTCAAAAGGCATGTGCGTCCCGCCGTTATACGCGGCTGTTATGCCCGGATCGGAACCGATTATCCGGACGTTTTGCTTCGCGTACGCCGCAGAGATCATTATCTGGTCGCAGACGCGCCGCGTAGCGAAACAGCCGAATGAATGAGCGAACGGTACCTTTCCCATCGCCGACAATCCCGCCGCGATGCCGATCATATTGGCTTCCGCGATGCCGCACTGTATCGCCCTTTCAGGAAATCTGGAGAAGAACGGTTTCATTCCGGATGAGCTCACAAGGTCGGCGTCCAGAACTACTATGTCCTCGTTTTCGAGCGCGAGGTCGACAAGAGTATCACAATATACGTCGCGCATAAGGCGGGGGCTCTTTTCAAATGTGTCGTTTATAGTAAACATCAAAGCGTCCCCCCTAAACCTGCTTCGCCAGGGCCCGCGCGTATTCGAGTCTTTGCGCGGCGTTATCGATCGCTTTTTCGATCTGATCCCTCGTGAAAGTCATATGATGGTTTCCGGCGATGGCTTCGGCGAAATCGCAGCCGTATCCTTTTATCGTGTCGAGCACTATCGCGCTCGGCTTGTCGGCGACATTTCTCGCCTCTATGATCGCCGTTTTGATCCTGCCGGGGTCGTGGCCGTCCACCGTCTGCGTATGCCACCCGAACGCCCTGAATTTCTCTCCGATATCGGCAAGGTCCATAACGTCCTTCGTAAAGCCGTCAAGCTGCTGTTTGTTCCAGTCGATAAGCGCAGTCAGCCCGCCGAGTTTATAATGCGCCGCGAACATCGCGCCCTCCCAGACCTGGCCTTCGTCGCACTCGCCGTCGCCAAGGATGAGATAAGTCTGGCTGTCCAGCCCGTTCATGCGGCATCCGAGCGCTATACCTATCGCGGTAGACATTCCCTGGCCCAGCGAGCCGGTCGTCATGTCGACGCCGGGCGTCTTGTTCATATCACAGTGGCTGGGAAGCGAACCGCCGCCCTTATTGAGTTCGAGCAGGACGTCTTTATGGAAAAAGCCGCGAAGGCACAGCGTCGCGTACAGCGCGGGGCCAGCGTGACCTTTCGACATCACAAGCCTGTCCCGATCTTCCCAGCCGGGGTTGTGCGGGTCGCACCTCAACTCGCCGCCGTAAAGCGCCGCCAACGCCTCGATGATCGACATGGAACCGCCGATATGCCCGAACCCGATGTTCGAGAATGTCTGAAGCGTTACCAGTCGTATACCCTCCGCTATGACGCGAAGCTCCCTCGATTCACTTTCAGTATTCACGCTGATCACCCTCTTAAAACTCAAGCTTTTCCGTCAGATACGCAGCCAGGTCTCCGATCTTCACCCGCTCTTGCGCCATAGTGTCCCTGTCGCGGATGGTCACGCATCCGTCGGTTTCAGAGTCGAAGTCATATGTGGCGCAAAACGGGGTGCCGATCTCGTCCTGACGCCGGTACCGTTTGCCAATAGACCCGCTGTCGTCGTAATCAACCATAAAGCGCTTGCGCAGGGCATTGTATATTTCCCCGGCCGCGGGCGCCAGCTTTTTCGACAGCGGAAATACCGCGAGTTTATATGGCGCCAGCGCAGGATGCAGCCGCAGCACCGTGCGGACGTCGTTTTTCTCCTCATCAATAACTTCCTCGTCGTACGCGTCCACCAGAAACGCAAGCGACATGCGGTCCACTCCGAGCGCCGGTTCCACGACGTACGGTATGAACTTTTCGTCAGCTTCCTGGTCGTAGTATTCCATGTTCTCGCCCGACGCGTTGAAATGCGCGGTAAGGTCGAAGTCCGTGCGCGACGCGACGCCCCAGAGCTCGCCCCAGCCGAACGGGAACAGGAACTCAAAGTCGGTGGTGGCGTTAGAGTAGTGCGACAACTCCTCTTTCTCATGGTCGCGCGCCCTCAGCGACTCTTCCCGCAGTCCCAGCGACGTCAGCCAGTCGCGGCAGAAACCGCGCCAGTAGTCAAACCATTCGAGCTCCGTTCCCGGCTTACAGAAGAATTCCATCTCCATTTGCTCGAACTCGCGCGTACGGAAAATAAAGTTGCCGGGCGTAATCTCGTTACGGAACGACTTGCCTATCTGCGCGACGCCGAAAGGTATCTTGCGCCGCGTCGTCCGCTGTATGTTTTTGAAGTTGACGAAAATGCCCTGCGCCGTTTCCGGGCGCAGATATATTTGCGCGGCCGTGTCCTCGTTAACGCCCTGGAACGTTTTAAACATCAGGTTGAACTTCCTGATCCCGGTGAAGTCCGCCCTGCCGCAGTGCGGGCATGTAACGGCGTTCTTGTTTATGTAGTCAATGAGCTGTTCCTCGTTCATCGTCTCTACCGCGACGTCCGCGACGCCGTTTGCGGCGACCCAGTCTTCAACAAGTTTGTCCGCGCGGTAGCGCATTTTGCAGCCTTTGCAGTCTATGAGAGGGTCGTTGAATGTCGCGACGTGCCCGGACGCTTCCCACACTCGCGGGTTCATCAGAATTGCCGAATCGAGGCCGACGTTATACGGGTTTTCCTGCACGAATTTCAGCCACCACGCGCGCTTGATGTTGTTCTTCAGTTCGACGCCAAGCGGGCCGTAGTCCCACGAGTTTGCGAGGCCTCCGTAAATTTCACTTCCGGCAAACACAAATCCCCGCCCTTTGCACAGCGCGGTGATTTGATCCATCGTTTTATCTATGTTGCTTAACATGACATACTCCTTAGGGTTTCTGGATAGGGGGCGGGGTTCGGATCACATTATACCAAATGTGAGCTGCGCCCACAACCCCAAAAAACCATAAGATTAATTGCTTGCTCACGCGCCGCGCAAGCGCGACGAGTACCCTTACGGACAAAGAAATTCGTGTTTTTACTAACTTTCTTTGTCCGTAAGGTACCAAAACATAAGGAGCGGTCAATACCGTTAGTGAGACAGGAGAGGGGACAGGGGACGGGGGTGAGACAGAGAACCGTCCCCTGTCTCATCTCCTGTCCTGTCCAATGTCTCACGTTAAGCGATCGTCAGAGTGAACATGAATTTCGTGACGCCGTCGCGGCTTGTCACGAAAATATCTTCGTTATGCGCGTCGAGTATCGTCTTGACGATATACAGACCGAGGCCGACGCCGTCGCGATCCGCGCTTCGGGACTTGTCCGCCTTATGAAAACGGTCAAAAATATGCGGCAGCTCGTCGTCCGGGATCGTTTCTCCATAGTTTTCAACGGAAACGTACGCGCGGCCGCCCTGTTTCCAAAGCTGCAGCTTTATCGTACCTCCGGGCGATGAAAACTTGACAGCGTTATCGATAAGGTTATATACGACCTGCGTGATAGAATCCTCGTCGCCGCGCGCGATGATGGGCTCTTCGGGCAGCTCCGCCCCGACGTCCAGGTCCCTCGCGTCTATTTTGCCGCCCAGATTGAGCAGCGAGACACTGATCACCTCCGAGACGTCGAAACTGCGCTCAAGCACAGTCCCCGGATCCACCGACTGAAGGGCGGATATGTCAAGCATACTTTTTACAAGTCTGGAAAGGCGCCTCGTCTCGGATGAAATGACGCCCAGGTACCGCGCCTCGTTTTCCGGCGGTATCGTCCCGTCAAGAATGCCTTCCGCAAAGCCCGCGACGACCGTCATAGGCGTTTTTAGCTCATGAGACAGGTTGGCAATGAATTCGCGTCTCAGGGTTTCCGCGCTTTCAAGGGAGTCCGCCATGGCGTTGAACGCGCGCGTGAGCTGCCCGACCTCGTCGATCCTCCCCGAGTCTTCGACGCGCGTCGAAAACTCGCCGCGCGCGAAACGGCGCGCCGCGATCGCCATCTCGTTGAGCGGCTCGGCCTGTTTTTTTGTCGCCACAAAGGATATCACGAACGCAAGCACCATGACATTCAGCGCGATAAGTACGAACATTCCGGAAAACTGGCGCCACGCCTGCCTGAAAACGGCTGAATCGCTCGAAACGAACAGATAGCTGAAGATGAAAGTGTCGCCGTTGACGCTCATCGCGAGCGGCGCGCCTACCACCTGGCGTCGTTCGGCGTATATCTGTCCGAGCGTTGACAACGCAACGGTCGATCTGCCCGAGGACGCCGCTGTCAGCGCGAATGACGGAACGGTTTTACCCAAATGTCTCAGATCCATGTCGGAACACGCGCATACCACGCCGTCCGCGTCAGTGAGCAGCAGGTCGAACCCGGAGATGCCGGACGTATAAGCCAGCCACATGCTCAGGTTAAGGTCGCTCAGTTCCACGCTGTAGTAAACGTGCTGCGTTAGTATATACCGGGCAGTCTCCTGGAGCGTGAGCGACATGGTCTCTTTCTTCTCGGACGTCGAAAGCCTGTAGCTCCACGCGGTCGACAAACCGCCGAGTATAGTGAAACTGAGCAGTACGATAAGCGCAGTGGCTATAAAGTTGCGAAAATATATACTGTGTTTCATATAACTAATTCAAATTTATATCCCACGCCCCAGACCGTCTTGAGGCGCCATTTTTCGCTTACATTCTCCAGCTTCTCGCGCAGCCGTTTGATATGGACGTCGACCGTGCGCGAATCGCCGAAATAGTCGAAACCCCACACCTCGTCAAGCAGTTGGTTTCGCGTATACACCCTGTTCGGGGACGACGCGAGGTGGAACAGGAGCTCCATCTCTTTCGGCGGCGCGTCGACGCGCTTGTCGTTTACCAGCAGTTCAAACGAGTCCATGTCAATGACAAGGTTTTCGAATACGAGGCGCTTACTCTCGACGCCGCCTGCCAGGCCGAACCTCCGCATGACGGCGCGTATCCTCGCTATCAGTTCTCCCATCTCAAACGGTTTGACGATATAGTCGTCGGCGCCCATCTCAAGGCCCGAGACTTTATCCGGAGTATCGTCCTTTGCGGTGAGCATTATTATCGGCACATTCGACGTCGTTCGTATCTCGCGGCAAACGCCCCAGCCGTCAAGGACGGGGAGCATTATATCAAGCAGAATAAGGTCCGGTTTGAATCGCTCGAACTCCGCGACGCCGACCGCGCCGTTTTCAGCAACTGCGACAGTGAAACCTTCTTTTTCCAAATAAAGGCGAATAAGCTCGGCAATGTTACCGTCGTCTTCAATAATAAGAACTTTTTTATCCATTATTATAACCAGTCCTTTCAAGCGCCGCGTTGGCGCGACGCCGAAATTGATCCGAGCAGCGCTTCAGAAAACGTTTCATACTCTCGCGTTAATCCGAGTAGCGCTCCAGAAAACGTTTCATCCTCTCGCTTGAAGGATTGTCCATGACGTCCTCGGGAGTCCCGAACTCTACCACGACGCCCTCGTCCATGAACAGTATCGTGTCCGCGACTTCCCGCGCGAACTGCATTTCATGCGTGACAATGAGCATCGTCGTTTTCGTATCCGCCAGACCGCGTATGACTTTCAAAACTTCCCCCGTGAGTTCCGGGTCGAGGGCGGAAGTCGGCTCGTCGAAGCAGAGGATATCCGGGCCCATCGCAAGCGCCCTCGCTATCGCGACGCGCTGCTGCTGTCCGCCGGAAAGCTGGTGCGGGTAAAAGTCCCGCTTGGCGGCAAGGCCGATCTGTTCGAGAAGCTCCATTCCCTCGCGGTGGATCCCGTCCAGCATGGTTTTCCTGTTCTTTGCGAAATCAGGAGACTCTCTGGCGGCAAGCTCGCGGGCCAAAACCACGTTTTGGAACGCCGTATATTGCGGGAACAGGTTGAACGACTGGAATACGAACCCGAAATGCAGGCGCTTTTCCCGGATGCTCCGCTCGTCATATTTGTCGTGTTCCGCGGAGTCGTACAAAAGCTCGCCGCGCAGGATTATGCGCCCGCGGTCGGGGCGTTCGAGGAAGTTCAGGCATCGCAGCAACGTCGTCTTTCCGCTGCCTGACGCGCCGAGAATAGCCAGCGACTCGCCCTCGCGCAGAGAAAAGCATATGTCGCTGAGCACCTTTGACGGCCCAAACCGTTTCGATATGTTTTCAACCTCAAGAATCGTCAAATGAATCATCCCTCAACAGCGTCGCGCGCGGCGCCGGAATTTTCACCGTTCGCGCAAGCTTTTAGCATTCTACCATAAAAAAAGGCGCGAAAACCGAATTTCACATCTTGTTTATAATTCCGGCTGGTTACTATTCAGGGGGCATCCGAAAAACACAGGTTGGTTACAGCCAACGCACGAGTACTGCTGTGAAAACGGCATTATTGCTGTAAATCTGTGTGCGGGCTGTAA